>JAABUL010002730.1_pt1 | contig 28357 bp, 37 predicted proteins | sample 5559151 | NCBI WGS metagenome assembly JAABUL01 (sample SAMN10711876, study PRJNA513368) | rock metagenome | isolation source: Antarctica rocks | place: Antarctica: Victoria Land, Pudding Butte sud
AAACATGCCAGGACGGAATTCTTTAAGTATAACCTCTTCGTCGGTTCTCTTCCTTTTTCTATTCAACTCTGTCTTAAGACCTATCTGCGAGTCTTCGACAATTCTTTTCTTCTTGTTCTTTACTTTCTGATGCTTTCCCTTCCCGTCCTCGTCCATAGTTTTTTGTTATTTCATGTCGTTTCTTTTCTCACCTATAATGTCCCTTTTCTTATCGCTTCCCTCCTCGTCCATTCTCACCTTGCCCTTCTCCACCATCCCCTGAAGTTGATCTGTCAGAGTCGTGGTCCTTTGCCATCTTATCGCTTCCCTTCTCGTCCACTCTCAACTTGCCCTTCTCCTTCCTGGTCTTGTCACCATCATCCCCTGAAGTCGTTTCGTCAGAGTCGTGTTGATTTATGGTTTCACTCTTGCGTGAGGTTGAAGTACGACCTTGAATTTGTCTCCCAGGACCTGAATTGGGTTCAAACCACAAATTTGCCTTTAACCCCGGATTTAACGCTGGCACGATGCATTGATAAAGATAGATGGAATGCGTTAAGACATAACATTGATTTGATGTTCGAAATAATATTTATTTGTAAAGATTTTACTGTACTTTTTAGCAATACAAAATCCAGGTGACGCAGTCACCTCAATGTATTTAGTGGTTTCGTGATCCCCTTCCCATATGATTCATCCATAACAAATTCAATCCAACGATTATATATTATGTATGTTTAGTATTGATAAATTTATATCGCGTGCTAAAAACATAAACTTCAACGTACTAAGGTGTTCAAAATATCTTTCGAATTAATAGAATATTTATTCTTTCAACAACATTGAATATTATATAATGTTACGCTGCTACCTAGAGCCTAGGATATCAGTGTGGGTTGGTACTGTTGGAGAGGTCTGTAGGCGTCTTCAGGCAATGCAAGCAATCAATTGGTACAAGAGGTTGCAACTTGATGCAGCTTGTAACAATAAGCTAGAACTCATGATGAGTTGAACACGATCCATAAAGGGAGTCGTGTTCAAGATCTATATACCAAAGAGATCCCCCTATGTTCAGTCCGTTCAGGATGTTGAGCCACTGAACACCCTGATCCTCCTGAACAGTATGTTCAGTATGTTCAGTTGCCAAAGCCACTGAACGTACTGATCCTGTACGTACCAATGACTTGTGCTACGAGGTGCTACGCACTCGGGCCTTACACTGGCTTAGCCCCAGGCAGGGTCGTAACATATCAGCAAGATATACAAGAAAGAAGAGAAAATATTGACAAAAGTATTAAGAGATAGACCCAGGAGTGCTCCCTGCATCTTGGGCTGGTTGACTTTCAACTTTTCTCTCTCGTTCCCTCGCTGCCACTATCGTCCTAAGCTTTTCAAGGTCACAGCAACTCTTCACTCTCTGATCGTTGCCGTGCCCTCATAATCTTACTTCTCCAATCTTGCGATCATAATACTGCTTGTTTACCTCTTCTATCAAAGTATAGTGGTATTCGGTGTCACGCAGAAATTTGTCTGACAGTGGCAATCTATCTATTTCATCTGCCTGACGTAGTAGCGACTCCGTCTCCGAATATACTCTATTCGAGTCTTGTTTGAGTAAGGGAACATTTGAGTCTTGGCTGAGTGATGGAATTTCCAGGTCTTGGATGGGGAAATCCGAGCCTGTCGCCATATTGTGGCTCTTGAGAGAGAAATGGATCAAAGTAGCCCATCCCAAAATGCATTCGTCCAGCATTGAGGATCCGAACGTAATTCTGATCATGACTTGACGCTTTCGGATTGAGCATGACTGGGTGTAGCCGCATCGTAGTGGCTTTCGTTACCTTTCTGTGAAGCCATGATATATGGACAACGATGTTATCTGAATTCGAGGGTACGTTTGTATGCACGTCGAACTGGGTATGATGTGTTAAGATTCACCAGGTCAAAGGGTCTACACTGACGCCGCTGTGCCACTGTTGCTGACAAGCCTGAAACGTGGTTCACCACTGAAGGCTTGGTGCTCCTACTTGTATTACTACCCTATTGCGGTTAATCTACTACTGCCTTCAATGGGGCTTTGCAGATTGGCTCTTTATCTTGAAAACGGATTAGCTGTTACATGAAACCTCGAAAAACTGGGAAATTTGCGCAAAGAGTTTTTCACACGATGAACCGAAATATGACTATGGCCACGAAATGGAAACGAGCAGCTTATGCTAAGCTAATACAGCGTTCAGCTACATTAGAAGCCTAGGTACGGATTATGTCTTTATTGTATAATGATGGAAGAGGTTATTCTCAAGCTTGACAACTTGCGTGTGCTTCCGTTGTTACTTGATGAACGTAAGGAGCTTGATTGGGCCCAAGAACGACTTTTAAGGGGGGGATCTCAATGTATACAAGAACCAAAACTTCTTTTGATGAACGAGCTGTCCTCTTTCTTGGACCTAATCATCAAAGAACGTGTCGTGGAACCTCGGGGGGACTTTTGTTATACATGGAAGTTGTGGGAATACGTTGATGCTATTGAAACATGTGATCGTCAAGTCACAGAGTACAAGAGTGCCATCTCGGAGACTATCAGCTTGTTGAGCGAAGAAGGAAAAAACTCTTGACGTTGATGGACGAAGACACTTTGACGCTAGAAGACGGTCTAAAGAGGTAACCGAGAGGACCGTTGTGATTGGCTCAGTGACTAATCTTGACGGCCTTGACGATTTTCTAGACTGGTCTAGGCAGCTTTGAAAAAAAACGTCGTAGAGACTCATGGGATTGGGCACTTTGCAGCATGTACTTTCTAATATGCGGTCAACACCAGGAGCCACAGCCGCCTAATTAGACGGCCACATGCTATACTCATTTAGCAGTGCGAAATCCTAGCCTATTAAGACGTCATCACCATGCAACTATGAACCAACAGGCAAACAATGAAAATATCCCCTCCCGCCCCCTTTCGCCCGTCGAGATAATACCTCTTTTGCTTCTATATCCAAAACAATATCTGTATCATTCATCGATCGCGATTTAAGTGCCGTTGCTCCTCCACAGAAAATAACATTGTTAGAGCGTAGTAGAAGCTCAAAGATCGTGATTGTTTCCATATTACCTCCTCATCTTCAGGCGAGGTGGCTGACGACAAAGAGACCGAAACTCAGCCAAGGCTCCGTCGTACCATAACCAGAAACACCACTATACCTTGTCCTCAGCATTACACTTTACGATTGATGGTGACGGTGACCGTATGCACCCCTGATCTGTTTATACTGGATGGATTGCGCAAGTGGTACATGTGGCAATGTGAGTATTAACCCGGTATTGGGAAGTGCTTGCTACAAAATGCCCTGTCCCGAAGCAAATCTCTCAAAAACTTCAGCGATCATTGCTCGTGATCAATACAGGTCTCAATCTGGTAGCAGCTTCCTGATGATGTAACGTATACAGATGGTTGATAAGCAAATTGTGGTATGAGCACATTTTACTATCAAGAATGATGAGAGTTTATATAATTATTATTCCTGATCTAAATAGAGTCCCAACTACCTTCAATCCTCGTATGTCTCGTTAGTCTGTTCCGGACGCTTTGCAGAAAGGTGATTGCTTATCGATGGGAGGGCGTTCAAGGTAGAAAGATGGGCGGAATTGGAACCCTTGAAGCTGAACGACCAGTCGCTGGCACTGATGTACACTTCTACGTTCGAGGCATCAAAGTATCGAGAGTTGGGAAAGAAGGCAGACCCTCGCCCAGCCTGACTAGATTCGTCACCTTGACTATTATTCCATCGGGACTGTCCCTGCTTGCCAGAATCGACCTTGATGCCACTATCGGTCTCATTCAAATTCATTGCTTGTTCGACAATGGACATAGAGACAGACCCTTTTAAAGACCTGGTGTGACCATTTTGGTCAGCGTCGTTGCTTATCGGAGTTGACAGTCTCCGTAAGTCATCAACTACGAGTCACGGAGTCAGCATCGTCAGCATCAGCACCGTCAGCATCAATTGCCTTGGTAATCATCGATCCCTCAACAGGTCGTCCCTCGCCCTTCCTGGACATTGCCCATCCCCGTCAAAGCCTTCGAGTAAGCAGCACATCTGTGCTCTCTCACGTTTTGCTCGCTGTTTCTACACTCCTTGGCTTCTGCTCAGCCCAACCGGAGATTGTTCGTGCTTGGGGCGAGCTGAAGGCTCCGTTGAGGCCTTTCAGGGGGTGTCGATAAGGCGAAGCAAATGCCGGATAAGAGCACGGCTGCTACACAAACAATGGAGAAAAAGCCTCATCCCCTATCGCCATCGCTCGGCCTTCCAACCAGTATGCCTGACCAGCCGCTTTGTCTGGACAGCGGTGGTGAGCCGAAGCCACCCATTGACGACTTTTGGCAGGTGGCTCCTACCTCGATCGACAAGTTGCGCCGACAAGGATGCCGTGATCGCCATGGTCTGATGACGTGGCTTTGAGATGTTGGTCTGGGTTTAGCAGGTGTTGTGGAGGGTGCGGTGCCATGACGGAACGTGGTTGATGGACATTTCCCGGAAAACACTGCAGCGCTCAGCGGCTTGGCCGATGAAGTTCGAATACGAGATTATAATGGTTGAGAGTTGCGCTGGGGAATGCCGCAGAGAGCGAAACAGGAGCAGGGTTCAAGTGTGTTCGGTTTGGCGGTCGAGCGGCGATGCCGGCGATCATCGATGAATGGCATTGGAAGAGAGGAGGCACCACGGCACCACGGCATCAATGGAGACGGTGCCGCTCGAATGGGTTCTTGGGAATCCATTGGTTGGAGAAGGGGTTTTCGGCGACGCCTGTGCAAGAACCAGAAATGCATATAGACTCCTTCTCGCCCCCTCCTTTCCACTGGATATTCCACTGCAAGCTCGAGCCCAAGTTTCTCCTCCATTCATACCATTCCCTGGCTGTTTTGCGCTTGCATGATACGATGGCCACGATCAATTTGGACAGCATTAAGTTCTACCAACCTCCCAGCGCGGCTGAGCCGACCGGCAAGAATCCTATCGTGATCTATCGGCACATAGGCGAAACTGCGCAAGTTGTTGTGCGAGCTTTGGGCCGACATTTTGTATCCAGAAAGCGAGGAGGAAAACGGACTTGGTCCAGGATGGGACTTTCAGGCAGAGGCCGCTCATGGCTCAGCCTCACAGGTTTCCGCGCCCGAGGCGTCTCGTGACTACGACTTCGCTAATGAATATCTTGGTAGAGAATCATGTCTACACTCTTCTTCCACGAGAGAGAGGGACGACATCAGGTCCCCCTCAGATATGGTCTCCCGTCGCCGTGGCCCGCCTTATTCGTAGATGGTTGGCATTGCAACTTTATGTTCTTGCATAGGCGGTCTTTTGCCACCTACCAGTACCCACTGCGGTCTTGAGCTTGCTCATTGAAGGTAAGCAGATCCGCCGTTTGTGCTATCGAAGCTGTTCTGTCGTCCTGCCATGCCCTAGACACTTGGTGATTGCTGTATTGTCCACCCATGGTCGAAGCCGATCCTTGCAGTGTCGCTTCAACATCTTGCTGGGCTAGAGAAGCTCCGACGTTACCTTCAAATTGCGATGTTGCCACATTAGATGCCGGAGCGACCATTCCGGCTGGCGGGCACTGTTCGTAATGTTCGATGGATGTACTTCTAAGCTTATCAGACATGAAGATCCTATTTAATTATCAACAAACGAATCCCAAGGACGATGTGATTAGTTACCAGTGTTGTGACCACTCAGACAATGTTCCAGGCCAAAGAGGACCAGCCAATTACCCTCGAAGTTATCGACCGGTCCTGCCTGCATGCAGCGTAAGAATTGATGAAAACATGCGAGTTTGTGGTACAGCTTGAAGTGAAGTCTGAACATGATCTCCCACATCATCCGGGCCTCCTTGTAAGAGATGGTGCGTGGCTCTGCGAATCTGGAATGACAGTCCTGTAAGCGTTGCAAACCACGAGATCCCAGCAGTCTCCAGAACTCCTGCTTGCGCGTCGACCTCGAGGAGGACCTTGTGGTTACCTTGTCTGATTGAATTATAGTCCTCGTGAGGAATTTCTGATAGTCGATCGTCATTAGAAATGAATTAGAAAGAGTCGACGAAGCGTAAGACACGACACCTTCAGCACGCTGCAATGAAAATCTGACCGTGTGACGGGTCGACGTTGGCTTGATGGTGCAGCAATCGGAATGTGGACTGAGATGGTCCCCACGGTCCCTATCCCTGACCTTCGCTCGGGTACTGCACATTCACTGGCCGATAAGACCTTACGATCACCACACGGGTACATTTAGGTATCACGCTTGACTACGAGTGGATCCCAAGCCGTGGTATAGGTGAGAGTAAGCAGTCTAGCGTCAAAACATTTCCAAGCGGCGGTCCACGTCCCTGGACTTGCTTCGGGGGTGGCTGCACATGGTGCAGCTGCTACGGTTGGCTCGAGCATCCGTCACTGTTGTAAGCCCAGACCAGGAGCAAGAGGTGTGCGTATCCGAGGACACTAATAGATCTGCCCAGGATCAGCAGATGCATTCCCCTACCTCGACCTTCTCGCAAAGACTTCGTGGGTAGCCAGATAGTCTGCGACATCGTCGTTTTCGCCACGGCGTAGTTCGGCGAGCATGGCTTGTCGCAAAGCGCTTCGGACCATCGTCCCGATATCACTCATTTTGGGAACTTCGGGAAGCGTGTACCGCTCGAGTATGACGACTTTGGCGGCTGGAAACGCTTTGGAGCACTGGGATTTGGTCAATGTGGTCATGCTAGATGCGGCTTTTGCTGTCCGAGCAGCCGGAATGACCGAGATGGCATCGCTGGACCCCATCTCCTTTCCTTCCCTTCCTCTCAACATCGCGATCACGTCTCTGAGAAGCAAACGTCCTTTCCATCCGCTCTTATATACTGTCACGAGCCTCTGTACGGCCAACATGAGTCAGCAATGGCAGCCGATAGAAGATCGCTCGCTTGTGTTTTGCCTCATGGCCGGTTATAGTTGGGAGGATATCGTGACTGAGATCCCAGGACGCTCTGGAGCATCCTCTCAAGACCGATACAACCTCCTCATGGTGTAAGTCGCCCTCAAGTCATCACTAGTGGGCTTGTTCTTAGTTGCGCAGACCGCCGTTGCCACGCAGTCCAGTATTTGACTCGAGAGTCAACACAAGCGAGACTGGATTGAACTCCAAGGTTGCGAAGAGTTCAGCCAGTCATTTCCGGAAGGCGCAACAACCACGGCGACCTGTAAGGCAGTTTGTCAATACATCCAGTAATTGGAGGCCACAATCTGCGAGCTCCATGAACATTCACCTCTCCTGGGCGTACATTCGAGCAGTCCTCAGTCGTAAGAGACTTGTTTCGCTTATGAGTTGACCAGCTAATTCGAATCGCCAGACACACCCGTCGATATGCGTTGCGTGCTCTGCTCAGAAGATCTCAAGAACCAGAAGGAGCAGCAGGAACATACTCAAACGTCTCATCAAGACCAAGAGAATTGCTCCAACCGTCATAGGAACTGGGAGCAGAAGAAAGCGTTCGTGAGAAACACCGAGGACTCGGTGAACCAGGCAAGAGTCAAACTATACAAGTCTTTGGAGGTCATAAAGCTGGCAAATCGTGCCCATCGCGCAATGGCAGTGCCACCATGTTTACCTGCAGATGGTTACGTGAAGGCAGCACTCATACCAACACAGCTCAGATGGAGTAACCACAATCAGACAACGATCTTCTCCGCTGCGAGCAGAGACGCGGACGGTCCCCCAAGCACAAAAGTAGGCGATACCCTAAGAGGAAGGAAAGGCGATTCGCCTGGCAGGAGGACAAGTGATCCACCAGGCGGAAGGACGGATAATCCGCCAAGCAAGAGGACGGGTGATCCACCAGGCAGGAGGAGAGGTAATCCCCAATTGTTCAAGTATCTGCGTCGTTCTTATATTAATACTCGACGACAGCAGCGAAGAATCGAAAAGACCCGCGGTCGAAAGCCTGTAAGCGGTGCGCGGATAAAAAGGTCAGGTGTTCTGGGCAAACACCATCGTGCGACCATTGCTTCAAGCAAGGAACAGAGTGCACATACCGGAGTCAAGATCGCCTCAAGCGGGCGAATCGAGAGACATTCTCCAGCACGGATTCTTGGGCTTCACTGCCATTTGGGAGTGCGGATCAAACGCACCCTATTCGGACAGTAAGCCATTGTCGACTTGGCCGACTGCCATCCCCAGGCAGACGTACCGTCTTCAGGGCACCCGGACCATACCCAGCACGCTTCTCAGATAACCAATGAATTGGATCCCTTGACTCATGGCATGGATCCTCTGATAGACTACATTACAAAGGAAAATTATATCTCTCCTGGTTCTCGCCGGCATACTTTCGGACAGTCCAAACAATATTTCGTTGGAACCTGAAGATACATGGACAGATTCTGTAGGTACCAACACCGGTTATTTTGATGACCAGTGCAACACGCCACTGTTCGCTTATGCACCATATCCCTGAAGCATTGGTACATGGCATAACTCCCTTTTTGTGGTATTCGACTTTCCACTGTCGGTTCAATATGGGAGCACCTGGGGTGTGTAAGTAAGTATTAGGAGTATCGACCACAACAACTCGTACGTGCTGCTGGGCTTTGAGGCTATTAGAAGTATATCATGACCAGCTTGATGAGATGTCACTACCGAGATATAATCTTTTGTGATGAAAAGCTGATATCTATTCACACATCAACGACGAGCCCTAGCCATTCCTAGCCCATGGCGTATATCGGGTTGCACACTGGAATGTACGCTAAACAGGGTATCGTTGGCCTGTCCATGCAAGCAATATGCGGGGTTTGCGAGACATCCAGACAATAGCGAGAGAGCATATCGCTCGATGCGAGACTCGATCTCCTTCAGTTCCATCGCTAAGCCTAAGGTTTGGGAAGTTTTATAGACTTTGGCTTCGTCTAGAGGTTGATAGGCTCCAAGTGGGATAGCTTTGCGGAATGCTATCGTGTATAGGTATATATTTTGCAATGGTATAAAGCCATCTGAGAGTGGATAGCAGTGGTGGTCAAGCTTACTTTCTGTTGTGGAAGCCCAGGTGAGTTCCCAAAGCAACCGCAGCATCTGGGTGCGACATTGTTCTGGCCATTTTTTTCCCATAATGCCACTCGAGCATATGTCGAACCAGGAATTCGACTTCAGAGAAGGGACGAATGGCAACAAGGGTCTCGGATCGGACTCTGCTATTTCTGCGTGCTGGGTCTCGTCGATCCAATCAGAGAGAAGGCAGACTACATTGCGGCAATAGTTATCTATGTAAGGCTGCCAACAATGCAGGTCCTGATAGAGTCAGATTGCGCTTGCAGTAAGAAGTTGAGAACATTCGCATAGCCAGTTAAGGACCTCTTCCGTTATGTCGCTTGATCGTACTGATCTGATGGTATGTAGATGAGGGCGTTTGGCAAGTGATTTCACTCGACCATTCACTAGATCCCAAGACTTGTAGAAGGAAGTGATCTCGCAGATGATTCTTTCCATCCTACAGTATGACTCTTTCTTGAAGAGGTTGCTAGAGTCCTTCGCATACCAAACGCGGAAACGCTGATCGTTATCCAGCAATTCCCAGTCGTTGTCACTTGTCCGCTGAATGGGATAGTCGGCAGGACCTAGTCTGGAGACACTCAAGAAGCCGCGTTTGAACCTGAGGCCCACCCCTTCTGGCCGATGTGAAGTAAGTGCTACGATACGCTTATCCTCGAAGGATCAAAAAGTCAGCGGGGTTCTGTGTGTACCATAACGTTTCGTCAGTTTCGACTTGCCGGTGTGTGAAGTGGTTGCCGTCTCGGATCGTTTGCTCAGCTCTCCGGGATCGAAAAAGGACGTCAAGTGAAGGAAGATCCTCACGCCTTGCGCTCACCGTTGGGTTTCGACGGCCCCGAACTACGATAAGAGCTGAAATTGACCTTACTCTTCAGATCTTTCGTTCAATCAATTTCGTTTTTCGTTCGATCTGCATTGCAGCCATGGTTACCCCTCTGGGAGATATAACGTTTTATGGTTTCGTAGACAATCAGGCTAGCCTGGATCCTTGTCCAAGCCTGTGTGCTGAAGAGACTGCCGTTTCGCACGTGTACAATGAATGGAAGGGGTAGCCTGGGTATTGCAAGTGGCTCGATCTACGTCCAGAACGCTAAAATACTCGCCCAAAAACCTTTCCGCGAAGAGGAAGGGTGGCAGTATGTTGAATACGACGGTGTGTTCACATTTAAGCGGGCCCGAAATTCCAACGGACAATGGAAAAAGGAGACTTCCATCTTGGTAGGCGGAACGTGTTACTGGATAGAATGTTTTTACCTCCCGTGGGAAACCGTGAACGGAACTTTGCAACCGCCGTCACTCTGCCTAGAATATAGGGACATGGCGGGTCAGTCCGTAATGGCAGTTCCGGATTCTTGGGCCTCTTTTCTATGGTCTCTACCATGAATAGGTGAAACGCTTAGAAGAAGAGACCGGCTGCAAGTTCTGACTACATACTGCCTCCGGTGAGCGGCGGGTAACACTATCAACGGTGAGCCTCGCCGACCTGGACCCAAGGAGAAACTCGCTAACTACGACCCCAGCTCGAACGAGGCGGTGCGCAATCTGGTCCTCGACCATGCCACTTTGATGATCTTCCAACCATGATCGATCCACGCCGACCTCGCGGACCCTCCCACGAACAACTGCAGAATCTACGACGCGATGCAAGCATCCAAGAGCTGCGCCAGCAACAGCAGAACCTCTAAGACCAGATCCGTGAAAAATTCAATTTCATTTATCGGGCAGAAGGTCAACCGATCTACGACGAATACCAGCACGTCAAGCGGGACATCGATCGCCTGCTCAAACAGAAAGGGCGCGTACTGAAGGCGCAGTTGGAAGCTGACTACGACGCGGCAGCTCCGATGCAGGACATGCTCGCGCAGATCACCGTCAACGACGCCGTTCTCTTCCCCGTTCAGCCTTCTCTGGCCCCGATCAAGTATGCCTTCGAGGAACGAGCGCGCATCGCGCGGGCGTTCTTCGACCCGCCATTCTCCGCAGAACACGATGGGAACCTAGATCGGCAGATCATCATTATTGAAGACTTCGTCTCGCTGTGCAACCGCCAGGAGCGGCGTCCTCGAAAAGCTCTTCGGATGACGAGGCGTCTAATGTTAATGTCGAATCGGAATGCTCGGAATCCGATCCGCCACTTCAATGTCAATTCCCACTCCAGTGCCGGCCTTTCCAGTGTCTGCACTATCTCGGCGACGCCACACTGCCCTTGCATGAACGACAACACATCTTCGGCAGTAAGCATTCGCTGCAGCGCCACTTCGACCGGCACCATCAATTCCAGCCTGGCCAGAGCTGCCCATTCCCCAATGTTACTGTGGGCAGCTCGCGCTCGAAAGCCTCATGCATTTTAAAAAGTCACGCAGCGGGGGTCCATGGAATCTACATGTCCGAGAAATGTCAGTCTTCTCACTTGCTGATCCAGCGGATCGATTTGCCTGGGCAATAAAAAGCTGTCGGCACCAAAGCGTCTGTGGTCAATTTCCAGTCATGGCGATTTGAGACAGCACTCCTATCGAAGGCACCTCCGACATCATCGAGATGGGCAGCGAGGACAAGATGCCTCTTTTAAATCCATTCAGAAGTGGTTTGCAGGACCTACTATTTCTTGAGGCCTATTGAGAGCCAGCCAGATTTTGGCAGGAGCACATCTACCGCAGTCGTTTGGTCTGGTATCGAGTCTTTGACTATGTAGAATGTCATTGCTTTTTTCGACTTCACAAGACTTGTCTTTGCAAGACCATATCTTCACTTTCACATTTCATCACGTTCTTGAATTTGACAAGTAGGTCGCTTGCCTCCCTCCTGTTCCTATACCCCTTGTAATAACGGGAGCTGCATGATGGGTGCCTGGTCAACTACGTGGGTTGACCAGTCTGGCTCGGCGGCCCAGTCGCCCATTAGTGACTAGGCGCTGCAGATGCCCCAAGAGATATCACTAACAATGTGTGGTCACCGGGCTTCAAAGGCCAGGTCCTCACCGTACAGCGGCTGTATCATGACTGGTCCAGTCGCGTGTTAACCAGTCTGGCCGGAAGACCCAGTCACCCATTAATGACAAGGCGTTTGGGGACTCAGCCGCAGCCAGAGACATGAGAGAGCGAGCAGAATGTCCCCATGAACAGCGCAGCAATCTGTTACCATCACAGTTCGTTCTCGATCTTCGATTTCCAAAGTGATCTCTCCTCCGCACCGAAAGTCAGATCCTTCCGAAGATCTCTACATCTCGAAATGTAAAATATCCACACAACCAGCCTTGTTGTTGACAACGATGCTTCGTTAAAAACCCGGTGCCGTCCCAACCTCAAACCGTTTGCACAAAACTTCCAGCTCCTCAGCTCCATAGAAGGAAGTCGTCATCGCTTCGCTAATATGATTGGTATCTTTCGTATAGAGCTGGGCTGGAAGGCCAAAAGGATCAGCATCAGGCACTGGACTGTAGGTCTCCAGTGCCTGATTCGTTGGGATGGGGAAAGCCGTGTATGAATTACCTTGCTGCGGCGTTGTGATAGGCTGCACTTTGGATTGAGCTATACTGGCTCGCAGATGTGCTAAGTCTGAGTCGGCTGAGTATTCATCTGTGCCTTGATTATCGATTGAAACGATATATGAATCCTCGTCGTATTGTTGTTCTGTACTCAATCGATCTTTGATTAGAGCAGTTTTTTGGAAGTATGAGATAAAGGGAAGAAGGTGAATGGAAGGGTTCAGCTAACCAAGTTGCTCCATATGAGATTGCCACGAAATCGACTGTGGATAAGCTGCTTGGCTTCCTCTATCGTTTGTAAGAACAGTGAGTGCAATTTCTGTATTCTTTTCGAGACTTGCGTTTGATGTTGGGCCAGTCATATCAGGATGCGATCGTAGCTGTGAACTCTTGTTGACTTTAGGCAATGGCCACTGCGGTCGTGGCTGGTGAGGTTGCCGAGTTCCTAGAGTGGACTGAGGTGAGACTGTTCGGCGTTGAAGCGCGAATCCCGGTGAGTTGGATTGGATTGGAAAAACCGCCAGCGATGGAGGAGCGGATTCTAAGCGAGTTGATTCATTCGAATCATTTGTGGAACACGAACTTTGGGGCCAGATAGGTCTCAAAGTAGTTCGCAAAGTAGCTTTCTGGCCTTCGAGATAAGATATTGCTCTACTCGGACTTTGATCGACCTTCCTTTCGAGCTCGGCCTCAACATCTATACCTGCAACGCTGATGAGAGTTTGAAGATTAGTTGATTAGGATCTCCTACCTTTCTCCAGGAGTATACGCTCAAGGAAAGAAAACTTATATCGCAACATCAAGAATTTATCTGATACCATGTCATGGGTTTTTTGCAGTTCTTGTAGCTTCTGAGTTTTGTGCTCCAGGCCACTTTGTAATTGCTGGATATATAGTGTCCGACGCTCTCTGAAAGCAACTTGAGCGTCACGGTTCCTCTGCTTGCGTTCCTCGATCGTTGCATAGACCTTCGAGTTTTGGTCAGCTCATCTGACCATCGAACATCCTGGGCATGAAAATAACCGCTTTTCTCCCACTCTTACGTTTCCGCCCTGAGAAAGTCTCCGCAATAATACCCTGTTCATCTGTTGCCACTGGGAGCGACGCTGTTGATGAAGATGGCTGCTCCCATGAACAGGCTGATTTTAGCATGCTTGTTTAGATGTCGTCTGCGAATGAGATTCTCGTAAAAAAAAGGGGACACTGCAGTGGTGCAAATCAGATCACATAAAATTGGAGCGCGAAGCTGGTTCTATTCAACTTTGATTTTTGGTGTCAGAATATCAAGAAATGCGAAAATTGGACCTGCAGCGATCTTGACAAAAACTGGGGGTGGGGATCAAAAAATAAAGTGAAGGATTTGCAAGCGTTGCTAATTATCCTCCGATGCATGATACTTTACTTTAGGCTCTAAAATAACTCTGTGTGCCACGAACATTGTTCCACTTCGTATCCACGGGCTTATTTATTGTTTCTAACAGGGTTTATCAAGGTGAGGACTAGGCCAAATAAATCTTTTCAAAAATAATACATAACCCCGAACACGAATGCAGGATTCTGTCACATTGGGATTGAGCTTAACTTGCATGAGCTCCACCGAGAAATGTCCCAAACCAGAATTTCTGCTAAAGGATCGAGATAACGAGTGATGGCAGCCAAAAACGATTTCAAGGTCAAGAGCATCGAGGGCAGATATGTTGAAGTGAGGAAGGCCAGTCTGCACAACCGCAGCCGAGCTCAGGCCCGGAGCGATTCCCAAGATCAAGAGTTCGACTGCTGTTACAGTAGCTCAAATCAACCGACCTGAGATCCTTTACAGTAAATTTTCATTTTTAAAGTATCCATTATTATGAACGGTTGCTATTCACAAAGTATGTTAATGGTTTGTATAAGAGCAGGAAAGAACTCAACAATAATTGAGACTACTCACGCATTATGAAACCGTTTCTGGCAATTTTTCCCGCTTGGCTGGCCGCGCCGGCCCTCGAGATATGGATGCTCTCGCTTGGGCTCTCTACAAGTAATCTCAAAATCCATTGAACGCTTTTCCTATCTTACCTCAAACTAGACGAAAACAATGGGTATCATCCATCAGATCGTGATCTTGCTTCCTGCGGCTCTGGTAACTGCACATCCGCTGGAGTGCCCAACTGCCGTTATAGCAACAGTCACTGTTCTGCAACAGCAACTCATCATCGTTGCTCAGGAGCCTCAGGCGGTCGTTCAGGAGTCTCAGGCGCCACCACCCTGGACGTATGCCACAACAAGCTTTCGCTTTCCTGCAGAGCCTCAAGCTACACATCCATCGCATACAATGACAGAATCTCGGCCCCCTGAAGAGCCTCCAGACCCAGGGCTGTCGCAGGCTATGACCAGTTCTCTCCCCTTTTTCGATGAAGACCTGACGATCTCAGTAACCAACATCCACGGTACTCCACTCTCCATTTCTTTTGGTTCGAACGCCTGTGGTCCGTCACCGATAGGAAACCCATCGGCAACGACTCTGGCACATGGTTCTCCAACTCAATATGCCTTTCCCACAGGGTGGGCAGGTCGTATCTACGTGGGCCCGAACCTCAATCCTCAAGGCAGCAAAATAGAAGGCAGTTACACTGGTCCGCCAGATGTCGATGTTAGCTATGTAGACGGCTACTCTGTTCCAATCACATGTTCTTCCGAAGGTACCGCGGTTGCTGGCTGCAACATCAGTCTATTTAATCGGCCGGGGATTGCGTGCGATCACCAAGTAGACGGTGCTGTCTGTCTGAATTCTGCAAGAGAACATCCAGATGGCCCCGCGCCTCCATTCTTTGCCGCCTGCCAAGGAGCTGCATACACCTATCCGAACGATAACGAGGCAAACTTCAGTAATCTTCCAAGTCGCTTGATCACCTGCTGTATCGGCACATCATGCGAGGCCCCCTCACGGCAAAAGTTTAATCAGTCCACTTTGGCACGCCAAGGAGCTGGCAACCGCTCAGAACATCGTCCAAGAACGCTCGCTTCCTCATTGATATCTAAGCGTAAAAGTGGATCACCCAATCGATATCTGTCATCGCTGGCACTACGCTAGCTGACTGATTTTATATTATGTGAACCCAGAGATAGGACTGCTCAAGGTGAGTACCTTTTTACGAGTACATCGAATGCTGCGAAAAGATTCTCTTAGTCTAAGCTTGAGTAACAACAATGCACATTGTCCGCTTGGCTTCCACAAATATTTGCATTTTTTTATTTTCCTTAAGACCCGAGCTACTTTAGTATCGCGAGGAGGCTTGCCAAACCAACTTGTTCGCGCGTTGTAGAGTTGGACAAAGCTAGCACACTCAACAGCATACATTGCACAGTAGTCTTCGTCAATAAGTTCAATCCTCCCGAAGCTTTGACTCAAAAAATTTCTTTAGCACTTAATCGAACCAACAAGACATGCAGCGCTTTCCCACTCCCAACATCTCGTCGTGGCCCCACCTTTTTTGTCTCCATCGCTTTCTCCTGTAATCCCCGTCATCCCATACCGCCCATAGCCATCGCGGTTACTTCGCCGATTCAGCAAACATGCCACTCTTTGAGACTCTATCCCACTCTCTCAAACTTTTTCTCTGAAGCTGTGCACTGCTTGTCTGATTTGCTTCTAGTGCTGATAGTGCCATGATGGGTGATAACGTTATGATGGATGCTATAGCTGCAACGAAGGCCTTGATGCGCAGAACGCCTACCTGGGCTTCGTATTGATAATGGTGGATGTTGAAGGGCATTGTTGAAGGCATTGTTGGTGACAATTGTATGGTTGGCGGCACGGTCACTTGTTGAGGTTGCTAGTGTATCCATTTCTGGCGTGCATCCTAGACCTCCATAAATGAACTCCAAAAAGATTCTCGTCCTTTTAGAACTGCTTCGCAGGACCACTTTTCTCTCTCGCCATCCGTTGTTCCATCTCAATCATTCGATGGTCATTGTATACATTATGTCAACTCTTCGCGGAGTCAGAGCAGGTCTCTTCTCGACTATTGTTGTGTTTCTTCTCGTGTCCCAGATTCAATCTACTGATTGGCTACTTTCTGGAGACGACCCCGGTGTAAGTCTTAGTGTATCTATCTTGAATTCTTCTAACAATCTTATTGTAGAGCCTCAACGCTGACACTCTTGACAATCAACTCTCTGGCCTTGGAATTATTCTGTTTACGGAGTATAATTGTCAAGGTGACAGTCTTTCAATATTGAACGCGACCTATGGCAAAGACTATGACACAACAACAACAACAACAATTCAGTCGTTCAGCATCTCACGCATGCTAGAGACTAACGAGCAGCTTGATCTAAGCAAATCAGGGCAAGATCCGGGTCAGACCCACCAATGGGGTTGCGGCAAGTATGTAGCAAAATATCCGTCGGGGACAAGAGAAGGGTGTTACGGAGCTGACATGGTTACTTGTTCCGACTATGGCATCACTGAGCTAGAGTCGACTCTCATGTGCACTGAGCGTACTGTTGCCCAGTTATAGCGGACAGTTGGATTTGTTGTTCCACACACACTGTCTCCAAGCCAGTCATGTTTGCAAATAGCTAAGTAGTGAAAATTGCGCTTGCAAATTGACATGCTCCTTGGAATTACTTATGCTACGTTGCAATAAGTTTTGGCCAATTATCGTCCCTCGCTCTTTGAACTCCTTGACTCTATAATCCTTGTGGAGCCACCAAAGGCATGACGGTGGAATGGAGTTCCTATTTTTGTGGATACTCTGAGGCGCTAGGAGGCTGTTGATATACTTAGGCTAGTATATCTGGGAGACCGACCTCATGGACGATTGTTGGACTTCTTACGAATTGGATCACGATCAGATGTGATCTGTAGCCGCCGAAACGACTAGATCCGAGCGTCAACCCTTGTCAGCCGGGCGGGTTCGCTTGAGCTAGCGCTAGCGTGGTGTCTCGAAGCGAAGCTTTCGCAGAAGCTCTAATGACAGAGTACGCACAATGTAGATCTTGTTGTGCCATTCAGGCTTAATTATAAGCAATAATAGTGGTACTGGTTGTTCAAGAACCGTTATGTCTGATCAGCAGAGCCATCATAGCCATGAGCTGACTAACATTGCTGAGGTCAAGCACCCGTTACATGACCCAAACAGGCTCTAACCTGATGCTAGAAATGCTAGAATCGCTGGAATACAGGTTTCGGTCCCAAGAAAAACACATAGACAAACCACATGAGCTCTCCCATCTTATTTCCTCCCAAGTCGACCCGGCGTCGCCTCAATCAGGTCACGTCTCTCATCATTCGGGAATGGTATCTTGGGACTTTTCAGCACTAGCTATCGAGTGGTTTGCTCCGTAAGATCTTTCAGAGTCGACCTTATCGCATCAAGAAAGGGATACAGAGCTGCTAGATGATGAGACATTTGGTCAATCATTCTGTGGCAAAATTTAGTCTGCGCGTCCATTGGGTCCACCAAATACGTGTTACCTCGAGTTCTCTTGTTTCCTAGAACTACTTAGTAGTTGCATCATGATGTTTGTTCCTGTGTTAACATAAATTTGCTTAATCTCTCGAACCTTTGACGTCAGCGCTTGAATCCGATGCTCCAGACTTTGGCTGCCTTGTGAAGCGTGACCACTTGCTTGAGTGTGGTCTACCGCTCTAGAGTAGCCCTCGGGAGCTGCGCTGGCCTGCTCGTTCAGGTTGACCTGCTCCGCATTGGCTTTCGGAGCAGTAGATTCGAAAAGGTCTAATGGAGGGAAAAAGTTGGTATCTTGGTAGTTTGACGTAAAGTTATCGGTGTTGTTGTTGCTGTAGTGCATAAAGCTTTCCCAATCGTAGTCGGGGTTCGACTCTTCGAATTGACTGTCCATGGTAAGGATTTAATTGAAGGTGGAGATGCGCCTTTTCTCGGTCACAACAATTCTATACGTAGAAGCAAGCATCCACTAATGGAGCCAGATCAGCCATTTATGAAGTCAGGCGGCACTCCGCGCAAATTGGGGTCGAGGTCAGCGCTAAGTGTTAGCATGCGGGACTGCAAAGTGTGTGCCCCATAACACTAACACTAAGCCGCGCTGAGCTAAGCGCTGCGCATCTGGCGCTGCCAGAAATGAGGGAAGCAGCATTGGGGGGGGCTCAAATCGACTGTTATTGGTTCAATCCGAAACGGCTGGGAAAACCTGTTCCCAGCGCTGGGCTGAGCCAGCGGGCGTGCTTGAATTGCAATGGCTTGGCTAGCTGATTCGACGCAACATGAGCACTAGGTCAGTGCAATTGTGATATATAAAGTCTGTAAACACCCTTCCCCAGCCTTTATCTCTACTTCACTTCAAGCCTGACGTTTGTTCTGGTCAGACAGCTCTGGTATCTAAGCAATTAGCGAGGCAACGCCCGAGTCAATAACTGTCCACTAGCAACCTAGAACGACCGAAAATGACACAGTAAGGTGGTGGTGCATGGCCCCAGTCTTCCAAAGTGGTACGAAGTCCTACTGCCACTCCTTGAACAGCGTTGACGTCGATAGCAGCCAATTCAGACCAATTGCCAAACTTGTGATACGGAGCTGGGCGCTCAGGAAAGGCACCGCTCGAGGATGAACATTCTTACGAATGAGAACAACATCTTGCAAATGCGGCTCTACGAAGCAGGGTAGGTCAACCAGACCAATGAAATCCGTTGGCGAGAAGCGGGAAATCAGATGGAAGAGCTAGGACGTTTGAGGGAAGCCGTCAACTTCTATCAGAGAGCGCTCACAAAGCAGCAAGGAGCGACGGAGTATGAGAAAAATCAGCACGCCCGAACGGCCCAATCTTTGACCCACGAGTCTCAATGTCACCAAGTGACCGCCCAATCCTTAGAACATGAGCGAACCCAGATTAGAGATTTCATCGAGTTCCTCGATTCTCTTCAGTTGTCGAAGACGAAGGGTACAACAGAGACAAGCGTTGGCGCACTTTGGCTGGAAAAGAACGGCATGAAGGTCGACCTCGAGCGTCAAGCCGCCAGGATGAGATATCTAGAGCAGGCGCTGGACCAGGCTCGAGAAGAACTGGAGCACAAGCAACTTCTTGTGAACCAAGTTCGCAACCGTACGCAAACGGTTCGTACTATTGGTGCACTATCAGTGCGCACCGTATAGTGCAGTGTAGTACGAGGCATTCGGTAAACCGTACAGTTCAGTACGAGAGGTCCTTAAACCGTGCGCACTGATCGTACGGTTTACGGCGACGGCGAGCCGTACAGTGCAGTGCAGGGCCAAATGCACACGGTGTGCACTGTTGCGACCCTTGCTTGTGAAGGAGCTATCGGGCAAATATGAACGGGAGCCGGAGGTCCCTACGTCGCCAACGGGGGTGGAGGACATGAAGGCTGAAACCATGCTCCTGGAGAGCAGTGGCGACGAGAAGCCAAATACTTTGCTAGTAGAGAGCAGCGGAGAGGAGAAGGGGGACACCATGCTACTCGAAAGCAGCGGCGAAGAGAAGGCGTCTATACTCAAGTCAACTGGGAAGAGACAGCAGCGGAAGCGAAGGCACAGTTGAGTTATGTCGATTGGGAGTTCCTTCCGGTGGGCTTACGTTGGCGGCACTTGTGGTTGAAGGCTTTGCTTGCTTGGTCTGCTGTATAACAGTGGTTATGTCGTCTAATGCTACTCAATTTTCAAGCCGATTGATGAGCTCCTGGGAGTCATGTTGAGGAGTCATAGGTATGAACTTCAATTGCTGAACTGCGGCTTGCTCGACAACTGTTTTCGAATCCATCAGCTTAAATCCACCGCCTTTTTCTGCCGAGAGATAATGAGAGGGGGATGCTAAGTCAAGTGCCGCGACCATAGCCACTTTATCTTGTGGACTAACACGGCGCGTGTGGAAGCGATCTTCCTCGGCTGGGAAAAGAACTACAAATGATCCCCTGTCGTTGTTGGTTCCTCTTCCGAGGAGCAGCTGGCGGGCTTCGGCAATGGATATGGTCGAATCTAACTCTGGGGATGGATCTACAGCCCCCTCGGCGTTGACAGTCTCTTTAGGCGATACAGTGGGACTCCCATCAGGTGGAGGGTGGATCGATTCTTCCCTAGATAACCGAGCCCCTGACTTTGGAGTAACCGAAATGTCCGGACCTCTTTCTCGGACAACCTACGTGGAAGTCATGATGCCTACCAGCAGGGAAATATCCACGCAACAACAACGTAATCGGCAGAGGTACGCTTTTACGGCAAACGACAGTCTCGTTCGTAACATCTGAAACAGATCAGCGCGAGGTTCGGCTGCTTTGGAATGTCATTATGGGAACCCTGAAGATCAAAGAGCCAAACCTGCGATGTCGTCCTGCATGTACATCGCTGACAGACGGTAGTTGTAATGTTAGTGGGAGCCGATCGAATATTGTTGCAAAGCATGGCTTTAGTCAGCTTCTCACGGATTGAACTCTAATGGTTGAGTCTAGCTTGCCGATTCGCTTTGTTGTGGCGAGAACGCCCGGCCGAAGACGCTCGCATCGGCTCTTCTATTGGATCGATCGACTCGTTGGCGTAGCCATCGTCCTCGAACTCAGTGGATGGTCCATTTGTTGGCGCTCTCCCAGACACTTGCTGCTAAGGCGCAGAAGAAGTCCCTACCCGCGTCAATGCTAGCACTCGTTCGAGAGCCTTCACACGAGAAGACGTCAGCAAGACCCGTCGTCTCTGTCCCATTGTCTTGCAACGAACGGCACTTCTGCCAGAGTAAACACCGGAAGTTCTCCACCTGGTATGTGGTCGCACCGCCATTGCCCTTCGGTCTGGGATGTGGATGTGTTGCTATCCTTAATGAGTATATGTCCCTTTCAACGCGAAGGGATAACACTGTCAGCTGCACAGTCTTGGGTGTGATAGGCACGTGAGATGACTCGCCTATGTCATTCTGAAATCGTCTCCAACGTCGCGAAATCAAAGAAAGCGGCAACATAAGATGTCAATGAGTGGACAGACGAGCTTCCGCCTCCTGAATCTCATCGACGATCGGTGGAAGATGTGCTACTTATTGTAAATTCCGCTTACTAGGCGAACAGATCTTCAATACCATCCTTGGTGCGTTGGAGGAGTTGATGCTACTAAAATGCCTGGGTGTTCATCTCCGAAGTGCTGCAACTGGGATTCCGAAGTGAATCCCGATCTTCACACACTCAAAGCAGCGATGAATTATGCCACCAGTATTGACGCCTCCCATTCGTTGTTTCTTCTGCCGATTGAAATAGCATACGACGAAGAGCGTCTTAGCTGATAGCGACCCCAACGAGCCTTCCATCCGGTTCAGCAACACAGGGAAGAAGAGGAATAACCACGAGCTTTTTCACCAATTAGTGGCGTCGCAACGGAAAGCTGCGACTACAGACCTATCCTCGTTCACAAAACCCTCAATCAACGCAAATGCTCCCATCGCGTCCTTTACCTCCTGATATCGGGTATCGTAAGATCCATGCCCGGAATTCTCACAATGTACCAGGCATTGATCAGTGGAAAGTGACTGATGAAGTACCTTGGCTCCATATATCTTGCCACACCAGCTGCGGGAGTTTTAAATGAGATCAAAAAGTATGAGAGGCGGATCGTCACTCTGCAACAGGCAGTAATTTAGGAACCCGAAAGCGTAGTCGCTCTTGAGCGCCGTGTAGTCAATGTGGAGATAAACATTGTCGAGAACTGAATTGCTGTGCGAGATTTCCCAGTTTTTGAGCAAGTAATATGGTAAGAGGGTCCCTCCTCATGAATAGTCCATCCCACTAGATTTACCAGTGTCAGGAGAGCTTGATACTGTAAGACTGTGAGTTGGATTCTCTTATGGTCCCATGCTTGGTCCTGACAATCTGCGATGGCTGATCTAAGGTATCGATCCGGATACTGGCCTCCATGCACGCATATCTCGACGAAGGACATAGGTTCCTGTATGTGGAGATCATGACTTTCGGGTTCCTGGAGGGTCACCATGGTTACGACTTCGTTCCGCATAGCGCGATACACTGCATGGTAGGACGGTGACGCATGGATAAGCGAAGATAAGCTGGCAACATCTGACATTGATTGTAAGACCATCCGCTTGAGCTCGGTCGCCATAGTCTCCAGTGGCCAGTCGATGTGGTCTGTACAATGCTCTTGATGAGATACTTGTAAGTATTGCTGCTCCCTCGTCCGAAGTGTGGACGCTGTGAAGATAGGTACAAGAAGGACATGAAGAAAGGTGACGTCCGATCATGAAGACCCTACCGCGACCCTGAGATACAGTAATTTTCAATTTTTAAGGAACGCTTAATGATTCTAGGAAGGCCTCGCCTAGGATTAGGTATATCTTTCGTACTTGTTCCTCCAAAGCACGTCCGCGAACGTAACGTTGGGAACATAGACTTCTTTGCGCCCGTTCCTGAAGCTAATTGGTGGATATGACATTATACATCGTTGAGGCTTCATGCTCTATATTGCAAATATTTTCAAGACTACCATGCTGAGTACTCCTTATTAATAGACTATTTTTCTGCCACGTCTAATGGATGGTATCTTAATGGAATATGATGGCTTCATCCACTGGAGGGAGCTAGATACTATAAATATATACGTTAAAGGCCACAGCTCCGCCAAGACATATCCGTATTGCACCAAGTATTACGGCAGGCCTGATTGAAAGCTCGTGGTGTTGAAGTCAGGTAAATTTACAAAAAGATTTTTGGACGCTCTAAGAAGGATAGCGGAATAATATTTTGATAAGCTTGACAGCTTAGATCAAAAAAGAGCTAAAGTATTATATAGTCTTGCATTCTCACGTTGCCTCTATGCCGATGTTAATTGAGTCAGCAGTACTTAGATATTAATAACAAAATTACGTTACTTGATTATTTTCCAAAAGTAATAGAACTCATGATTACTCGAAGATTATATAGTAATATATATAACGATTCTGTTCTGTTATATGTTTTCTATTATGCCCAAAAACGATATTGGTTCATTAGTGAAAGCATCACGCAAGGGAGATCTTGAGCGCATAAAACAGCTGCTCGATTGGGGAATCAACGTAAATGCTAGCAACAAACGCGTCGAGTATCCATTAAATGAAGCGTTGGTCTCTAAGGACTTAGAGACTATCAAGCTTTTGCTCGATGCTGGCGCGGATCCTAGTAATGTATTAGAGTATGCGTTACGGGAAGGTAACAAAGAGAGGCTTGAATTCCTGCTCACGGCAGGCATAGACGCTAACCTCAATATGAACGGTCTGACTCTTCTTACTGCCGCGGTATGGTATGACAATCTAGAAGCAACAGAGCTTCTACTTGATTACGGGGCCGATATTAACGCCGAATCAAGCGGGCGAATTGATGGGAACGCACTATCAATAGCTATGCTGGAACCCGAAAATTTTGATATAGTAAGACTACTGCTTAAGCGCGGGGCCGACGTAAATGCCGAGGGTGCATACGGTAGTATGTTACAAACCGCAATATATCGACATCAAGTTGAGATGGTGAAAATATTACTGTCCGACGAGAGAATTGATGTGAACGCAGAAGCTGGAGAAAGAAGCAATGCTTGGGAAGTGGCATACGATGAAGATAACTCTGTGATTATCGAGATTCTACGCAAACATAAAACAAAATCGACAAAAACGCTTTTGAGAAGACGAATCTTAGAAGACAGTTCCGATGAAACAATATCAGATGAGAAGTCTTTGAGAAAAAATACTGAAGTGGAAAATCAAGATAAAGACACGTGGAGAGAGAACACTATGAAACAGGAAGAACAAGCAAGAGTATTAGAAGAAAACAGCCAAAAGGAAGAGATTCAAAGAGAAAAATTAGATAGGACAAGGATTTGGCTAGATGAAGTACGAACACTTTTAAGTGGCTATACTAATGATACATTTCAAAGCTCGTCGAGAGAAATCGTCAAGATACCAGTAATGAACAAGGAGATAAAAGAAATTCTAAAGCTTCTTTGTCAGATTTTTGATATTGTAATCAAAATGCTTTAGCGTACGCAATTTAGAAATCAAATAGATAAAAAACTTCTAAACTTTAATAAATCTTTATTCAGAGAAATCTCCGTACTGCTTACTATGTTCTGAGCATGTTGAGCAACTACTATAAAGAGACTCTAACATTGTATAAATGTAATATTCTAGCAAGCAGTATTCTACTTTATAAGCAAGTATTACACGTTACGTTGACTATAGCGATTCGTGGCTTTGTGTATCAACTTCTCGTTTCTCTCACGACTCGTAAACCTAGTAATCTGCTATTTCGAGACCGATAGTCTTATTCGGCGAAATAAAAACTTGGAAGTGTCAAGATTTCGAAGTTCGAGTTCACTGTATTGAGACTGTTGAATAAAAGAGATCTTGCAAGTTTGAAGCTTGGCAAATAGATTTCTATAGTTCTGCAGAGGCTAGACTATTAATAGAGCTATTAATATTTGCGCTAATTATATGTCTTCTTATTAATGTCTTCTACGTATCTTATATATTGCGAACTTAAAATTTAGTATGGCGACTGCCCACTGACCCTCCATCCTCACTCCTGTCGTCTAGATAGGAGGGAGTTAGCCGGCTTCGGAGCAGTCCTGATGACCCTTTCGATGGCAAGATGCCATCGGCGATCTCTTCCATACGTCTATTATGCGACGGTGAGGTGCTGCGAAGAAAATGAAGTCGACAGTTGTGTCCGTAGGTTCGATTCCTAAATGGCGCTGGTCCAATGATGGAGTGGCTTTTATTCCCAATTTCTGCAGTCACCTTGCCAACCCGGATCTGGGAGAGACTCCGTTACCAGAGCTGGTAGGCATAATGTAATCAGAGCTGACATCGAGTAAAAGTGTAAATCACCGAGCATTATCTTTGGGTGGGGAAAAGTACGGCGCCGCGATCGACTAGCTGCATAAAGTAGTGCATATGCAATTAGCACACGCATTAATTTGTCAGTGAGACTTCTTACGACTGACGTTGGCATTATCTTCGATATCAATTTTCCATACCTAACCGGCAGCTAAAATTATCTCGAATACCTAGCAGCCCGTCGATAAACGCCACCAAGAAGAATGTAGCTCTCTCGAGTTGTGAATTCCTTTGTGTTCTTCCGGACAGTGTCCTCTACCGATGCAGCGAGTGTGCTGCCTAAAGTGTCTTATCAGCGGTGAGGTCGATTGGTAGCTGGATAGCATCTCTAGCTTTCTTGACCAGATCAGCGGCTGCTGTCTTGTCAACTGAGATAAGGTGTATCTTCGAGGCATATCTCCCGCATTATGTTCTTTGTGTTGAATCTGTTCTGCCTGAGCACGAGACTCTGCCACCTGCGAGGTAGGTTCCAGTGGAGTAGCAAAGGGTTTGAGAGTATTTCCAGCATCTTTAGGCTTCTTCACCGCGGTCGTCGAGACGAATTTAGGTGCGAAGGGTTTAGACGTGTAGCCGGAAGCTGCATCCGCTCCCATGGGCAAGTCATGCTGCTCCCCATCAGGACACCTAGGACTCGGTTGATTCGCTTTGCTATCCTTTTGCAACAGCGTTCCTATTCGCAAGATGGCGTCACCACGAAGCACACGTCGGATGAGTAACGCTATTGCGTTTCTTTACTTTCCGGGAAAGGACAAAGACGGCAATAACGTTATGTTGCTTGGTCCGGAACGCATTGCTATCGATGTCGCAAGAAAATCCACTTACATCGGAAGTTGTAACGTTACTGTCAAGACTTTCCCTTTACGCTTACATTATCGATACCGAAACAACTAGCATTCCCGTCGAAAATGATGGCGACAAAGCGGTTCATATACCTCGCAATTGTCGACTCGGTAGAGTGCTTGAGCTTGACTTACCAAATGCATTTCAGGTACGCACAGATGATAGGGTCGCAGAGCTTGCTGTGCGGAAGGCTTCGGCACAGCACAAGACAGACTGGTTCAAGAAGGTTCTCACGGCCGCCTATACGGCAACAGCACTCCTGGTAGGTGTTCCGGCCCTCACCGGCAATTCCACAGGCGCGGGTCCGGGAATCCCTTCCGGGTCTGTCGTTCCCGGTGTGGCAACATCAGAAACAGAGGATATTGGTCATGTGGGTGGATGCATTTCATGATCGAATTAGCTAGGTGGTCTACCCATGTTAAGTAGACATCCCACCACCTAGGTGGCAGGAGCCCTGAACACCTCCCTTACTGCAAAAGTGCTGAGCCCCTGCGACAACAACCCCGTAACCCGTCCCAATGGTTTTCTCCAGGACAGTGACGTTAGCTATAAGACTTCTCTTTGACTTTTCCAGTATCCGTTGACCTTCATCGTACGACGAGTCCACTCTGGCCCTAAAGGCGCGTGCTGCTTGTGGGTCGGAGACGCCTAGGTCGTTTACAGCCCAAGCTACTTTCTCGAGAATGCCCAGAGTCCGATTATACCCATGCGTTGTGGCACGAGCGATCCTAGCTAGAGACCTGAGATTGTACCAATTCATCGATGATCGGGCTAGGTTGTAGGTTGTATGGAACGATCTCAGCCAAGGTGGTGATCCCATATTCCAATCGACTCCGAGGAGTTTTACTATGCTCTTCCACTGGGGAGGTAATCTTCTCCTGCATAGGACCTAGGTTTGCTGGACCAGGTTCAGCCATTTGCGTGGTGATCTCTTCTTGATGCCTAGGACCGATCACCGATCTTGCTGGAGACGGTGATGACTCATGCCTCGGGTTTTCGAGCATAGACCTATCAAGACGCCTACATGCGTCTCTCGGCTTGGTGTCAAACAGTGGTCGAATCGTTGAAGGCTTGAATAAGCGGCTCATCTTAGCTCTCTTCACTGCCTTAGGAGCTGCGGCGGGACTCAATGACAAATGTCGACGCTTTCGATCGATCCTGGCTACCACAGCTAGGTTGTCAGAGTCTCCATCATCAGGGTCAGACGATATGGAGCTGTAGTCACTATATACATCATTACTCAGGTAGTCGTCGCTCAAGAGGAGGTGATCCTCGTAATCCACCTCATCGGATGACTGGTGATCCCCCATAGACATCTCCGGGAGAAATGGTTCTCGAACAAATGACTCGGTGGTCTGCGCTTGCGTGGTTTCGTTGGCCTGCGGGCTCCTCAGCTACCCTCTTTACTTCGCCGGTGGCTAGGTTTGACTCGAATATCTTCTTAGGGTCTGCGCCGTCTTGCTGCGAGAGGAGCTTCCTTCTTTGGTGTCGCATCCAGTGCTTGCTGGGACAGGTCCACCCGTTCGAGATGTGAGATGGCATTTCCGCCCTTGTCATTGCTAGGTAGATCGATTATCTTAATATTGATTCAAGATCATGTGACGTCTCTCGGTCACACCAGACGATGAGATCCCTTTCAGTCACTTTACGAGGCAAGTGGTAATTGCACATGCGCAAGATTTTCTTTATCTGACGAGGTGGTCGTGCGAGGAGATACATTAACTTTGATTTGTTACTTAGTCGATTTACATCGTCAATTGCGCTTTCAGGCCTCAATCCAGGGCAATACGTGACTGCGTCGGGCCGCTAGATAATTTTAGTTGTATGGGAGACTATTACCGCATTATCTTATTGGAGTGTGCTTTCATAAAAGGCTTAACCCAAGGATTATTGAGACGCTTGCCATTCTCTGTGGCCCCTCCAAAGGCTTTCATCCTTCCCAACCTCCTGGAGGTAGCACGGAATAAGGCAGAGCTTGTTACTTCGTGATTGCCTTCTACTCACAGAATCTTTCCTGTTCATAACATTCATTACCACGTACTTGCAATCCATCGCATAGAGTAATGTTTCAAATCGCTCCATAGCTATGATAGTTCGTTTCATCCCACAAGTGATGATCGACTGCTGACATGGTAAGCGGCTCTTAGAACCA
>JAABUL010002731.1_pt1 | contig 28354 bp, 1 predicted proteins | sample 5559151 | NCBI WGS metagenome assembly JAABUL01 (sample SAMN10711876, study PRJNA513368) | rock metagenome | isolation source: Antarctica rocks | place: Antarctica: Victoria Land, Pudding Butte sud
GATAAATATAAATAATTTATTATATTTTAATCTTAAAAATTAATTAACTCAAAATAAAATTATAAGACTTATAATTAAGAATTACTTATTATTATAATAATAATAAAATAGTAATAATATTATTTAAAAGGTAATAAATTTATTATTAAAATATAAATTAATTATAATAACTTTAAAGGATTTATAAAGTAAAAGGAATTTAACTTTAAATAAATATAATAAATATTAAAGTTTATTATTTATAACTTTAAAATATCTTATTACTTAAGGAAATTAAATCTTATAAATATATTATCTTAATTATCTTAATTATAAGGGAAAGTTTCTCTTAAATTTAAAATTATTATTAATATTATAAAATAAATTTATTCTTTAAAGGAATAAAAATCTTAAAGAAATTAAAGATATTATTATATTCAAAAAGGATATAAAAAATATATTAAAAGAAGCTCTTTATAATAATACTTAAAAGCTTATAAAGACTTTTATTAAAGATATTTAAAAGTATAATAATTAAATAAAATCCTTTTTAAAAAAATTAATAATATATTATTATAATTAATTATAAATATAAAATTTAAATTTTAAGAGGTTATTAATATATAATAATTACTTTTATATCCTTAAAAATTAAATATTATAAAGTAAGCTTATTTATTATTATAATAATAATCCTTTAATAAGTTACTATAATATTAAGAAAATATATAATCTTTTTATTTATAAATATTATTATAATAAAAGTTTAATTTAAGTTATTAAATATTATTAAATATATAATATTTATTAATAAATTAAATTATCTTATTACTAAGTTTATAATAAACTTAATTCTCTTCTAATTTTAAAGAAGCCTTAAAAGGAGATATTTATAAATTTTATTCTAAATTTATCTCTTAATAAATATAAGAATATAATTTATAACTTAATCCTTATTATTATAAATTAATTTATTAAAATCATAAGGTATATTCTTATTAATATAATAATTAATATTATATAATTAATAAAAGTATTTTATAAAGAAATAGTATATTAATTTAATATATTAAATAGTATTATTAATAACAAAGGCTTTATATTTATTAATACCTTTTAATTAATTATTTACTTCTACTTTAAAATTAAGAGGCGCCTTAGTACTACCTTTTATTTATAAATAAATAAATAGATTAAGCGCTAAAATTAGATATTTAAATAATATTTATATATCTTTATAAATAATATTTAAATTAATTAGGTTAAATAATTATTTATAATTAAATTTATATATATAAATAATTATTATTCTTCTATTAAAATAATAATATTTTTTCTTATATATAATTATTACCTTAAGATTTATTAGGAACTTAAGGATAAGTCTTTAAAGGAGGAGGTACTTAATATAAATAAAAGGATTAAATTATTATAAATTATAAAAGATAAAGCTATTAAATACCTTTAAATTATATAAAAATCTTAAATTAAATATTATAATAAGAATTATAAGTTATAAATGTATAATATTAATAAATTAATAATATTAATTATAAAGAACTTAAAGTAAAGATATCTAAATAAGAAATTATCTTATAAGTTTATAAGGCCCTTTAAAATTATAAATAAAATTAGAATATAAATATATTACTTATTATTATCTTAAGTTTATAAGATTTATAATATATTTTATATTTTATTATTAGAACTTTATTATCTTTATAATTATAATAAATTAATAAATATCTTTATATAAGCTCTTAAACTTATTAATAATAAAGAATAATAAGAAGTTAAAGAAATTATTAATAAGATTAATAATAAATAAGGTATCTAATATAAAATTAAATAAATAGATTAAAATAATAAATATAATTAATAAATATTTAATTAAAACCTTAATAAGATATATAAGTTAACTTAATTCTATAATATATAAGTAGGTAATAAGTATAAATATAATAAAGATATTTTATTAATAATATATATAATTAGTAAGTAATAATAATATAATAAGTTATAAAATAAAATAAGTATATATCTAATAAGTCTATATTATAATTATATTCCTCTATATAATTATACTTACTTATATAAGTAATTTGAATAGGAATATACTTTTATTATATTTATTTATATAATTATAATAATTATAATATATTATATTTAAAAGAATATCATTAATCTTAATATAATTTAATATAAATATTAGGGATATATTATTAAATAATAAGCTTAGGTACCTTATACCTTATAAAATCTAATATTAAATAAGATATATTAATAACTTATCTATATTAAGATATAATTATAAAGATTAATTAATTAAAGCCTTTAAATTTATATAAGGCTAGGTACCGCTAGCTCTAAACTAGCGGCTTAAAAATATAAAAGATATAGAGTTAAGTAATAAGACTTAATATAGGCTATAATATATTAATATCTTAAGTAATATATATATATTAGAACTAATCTCTAAGGAACTTAGGAAAATATAGGGAAGTACTTAGATAGTATATATTTATTAAAATATAGTTAAATATTATATTAATATTATCCTATATTTATAAGAAAGGTCTATTAAGTAGGTTATATAATAATATATAAGGCGTATATATATTATAATCTAATAATTACCTCCCCTCCTAAGCCTTAATTCCTAGGGATATAATAATATAAATACTTATTAAAAAACCTTAAAACTTAATAGGAAAAATAAGGGAAAAGAGTTATTTAATATATTATTATTATAATAATATTAGCTATTATATATAAGGTATACGCGTACTAAAACCTTTATAAGGTAGTAATAATATTATCTAGTAAACGTATATTAAATATATCCTTATATAATTAAATAGTATATAAATATTTATAATAATATTATCTTACCTATTTTATAATAATTACGCTTATAATATATATTAATAGTAGAATAAAACTATTATTACTTAATAAAGATATTATAGCTATAGTATATATTAATAGTAAACTAAATCTTTATAAAGTATTTTATAATACTATACTTATAACCTATATTAATAGTAGAATAGTATTACAATAATATAATAATATACTATTACCTATTACTAATATATTATATTAATAGTAAATATAATAATAGATAGTAGATATATAATAATAGTATTATAATATATAACTCTTATTAGGTAGATATATTAAGATATAATAATAGATATATTAATCTCTATTAATATTTAATATAAAATAAGATAGAAGGTTAGTATCTATTATTACTAGTTATATAGCTTTAATTATATACGCGCTAATATAATAATATATTAATAAATATCTTATCTTAAAGTTCTATCTTCTTTATAACTCTTATAGCCTCTCTTATAAGTACTTATATTAGTTATAAGATAGTAGTAATAATAATAATAATATATAATATAGATATCTTATTATTATAGATATATATTATAACTTTATAAGTATACTATTATTATATTATTATATTATTATTATTTATAAATAAGCTAACTTATAATAGAATTATAGCTTTTAACTCTAATATATATTTATATACGCCTATTCTAAGATAGCGTATTAATACTAATAGTATATTAGATCTACCTTATAAGACTTATCTTTTAAAAGGGCTTAATAATTATATTAGAGATAAGGCCCCTTCTTATACCTAATACGCTAATAGCTATTATAATATTAATTATTATATAAAGGTAAGTACCTTAATAGCTTTATATTAGTATATTAATTAACTTATAATAGATTCCTTTAATATTATATTACCGCGTAAGGTAGACTATTAATATTATTACCTAATATAATATAATAATAATATAAGAGAAGAAGAGAAAGAAGCTTAATAAATTAATTACTTAGTAATATAAAGTATATAAGTAGATAATAGCTATAGTTAGGTTTATACCTAATATAATTATTAATATATATACTATAATTAATACTTTAAATATATATATTAAGGAATTAGAAGGCTAGGTAAAGGTCTTATAAATTAAACTTAATAACCTATAATAATATAAAGAGGAATTAGTACTATTAGAGCCTTACTAATATCTCCCTTATTAACCTTTAGAACTAAGCCTACGCGATCTTTAATAAGGTTTTATATTTAATAAAGGCCTTAATAAATATACTTAGAATATTAGTACTAAGTTAGAGCCTAAATTTAAAGGCTATAATTAACTAATCTTTATAATTATACCTTAATATAAATAAGTTATTAATATATCTTTTTTAATATTAGACTTTATAAGGTATAAGGTACTTAAGCTTACTATTTAATAATATATCCCTAGTATCTTTACTAAATTATATTAAGATTAATAGTATTCTTTGAAATATAATATATTATAGCTATTATAATTATATAGATAAGTATAATAAAAGTATATTCCTACCTAGATTACCTATATAAGTAAGTATAATTATATAGAGGAATATAATTATATAGAGGAATATAATTATATAGAGGAATATAATTATAATATAAATTTATTAGATATATACTTACTTTACCTTGTAACTTATTATATTACCGCCGCTTACTAGCTATATATATTATTAGTTAAATATCTTTATTATACTTATACTTATTACCTACTTATATATTATAGGATTAAGTTAACTTATACGCCTTATTAAAGTCCTTATTAGGTACCTATTAATTATATTTATTATCCTAGCCTATCTATTTAACCTTTTATTAGATACCTTATTTATTATTAATCTTATTAATAATTTCTTTAACCTCTTATTATTCTTTATTATTAATGAGTTTAAGGGCTTATATAAAGGTATCTACTAGTTTATTATAATTATAAAGATAGTAAGGTTTTAATAATAAGATATAAAATATATTATAAATCTTATAAGTTTAGGATAATAATAAGTAATACGCTTATACTCTAATTTTATTTATAATTTTAAAGGGCCTTATAAATTTATAAGATAATTTCTTATTTAAGTATCTTTACTTTAAGTTCTTTATAACTAATATTATTAATTTACTAATATTATATATTTATAACTTATAATTCTTATTATAATACTTAGCCTAAGATTCTTATATAATTTAAAGGCGCTTAATAGTTTTATCCCTTATAACTTATAATAGTCTAATCCTTTTATTTATATTAAGTACCTTCCCTTTTAAGGTAGTAATTATATATAAGAAAAAATAGTATTATTTTAATAGAGGAATAATAACTATTTATATATATAAATTTAATTATAAGTAACTATTTAATCTAATTAATTTAAATATTATTTATAAAGATAGATAAATAGTATTTAAGTACTTAATTTTAATACTTAGTTTATCTATCTATTTATAAATAGAAGGTAGTACTAAGGTACCTCTTTATTTTTAAATAGAAGTAAATAGTTAATTAGAAGGTATTAATAAATATAGAGCCTCTATTACTAATAATACTATTTAATATATTATATTAATATACTATTTCTTTATAAAATACTTTTACTAGCTACGCGGTATTAATTATTATATTAATAGGGATATACCTTACTATTTTAATAAATTAATCTATAATAATAAGGATTAAATTATAAACTATATTCTTATACTTATTAAAGGATAAACTTATAATAAAGTTTATAGAAAGCTCCTTCTAAGACTTCTTTAAAATTAGAAGAGAACTAAGTTTATTATAAATATAATAAGTTTAATAATACTTAATAATTTAAGTTAGGCTTTTATTTTAATAATATTTATAGATAAGAAGATTATATATCTTCTTAATATTAAAGTAACCTATTAAAGAATTATTATAATAATAGTAAATAAGCTTACTTTATAATACTTTATCCTTAGGAATATAAAGGTAACTATTAAATATTAATAACCCCTTAAAGTCTAAACTTTATACTTATAATTAATTATAATAGCGTATTATTAATACCTTTAAAAAGGACTTTATTTAATTATTATACTTTTAAATATCTTTAATAAGAGTCTTTATAAGCCTTTAAGTATTATTATAAAGAGCTTCCTTTAATATATTTTTTATATCCTTTCTAGGTATAATAACTTAAATACCTATAATATAAAATATAGCTATTATAATTATAATAATATCTTTAACCTCTTTAAGATTTTTATTCCTTTAAAGAGTAAGCTTATTTTATAATATTAATAATAACTTTATATTTAAGAAAGACTTTCCCTTATAATTAAGATAATAAGATAGTATATTTATAAGATTTAATTTCCCTAGGTAATAAAATATCTTAAAGTTATAAATAATAAGCTTTAATACTTATTATACTTATTTAAAGTTAAGTTCCTTCTACTTTATAAACCTCTTAAAGTTATTATAATTAATTTATACCTTAATAATAAACCTATTACCTTCTAAGTAATATTACTACTATTTTATTATTATTATAATAATAAGTAATTCTTAATTATATATCTTATAATTTTATTTTAAGTTAATTAATTTCTAAGATTAAAATATAATAGGTTATTAATATTTATCCTTATCTTATTATAATAAAACTATCCTTATAATAAAGTTTAATATATTAATCTTTATATAAAGTACCTTTATAAGGTTATAATTATAAAGAAATAGTATAAAGGTAAAGGTATTTTATAATACTTAAAATACCTTCTTAATAATAACTATTTAATTTAATAACTTAATTTTATTATTATTTTTACTTCCTTTAAGTAAGCTTATAAGTAGCTCCGCTATATAAGAATAATTATAGATAAATTAATAATAAAAATTTATAAAGCCTAAAAAGATTTATATATCTTAATAAGTTTGAAGTTAAGGCTATTCCCTAATAATCTTTATACGCTTAGGATCTATCTTAATACTAGAGGTTAAAATAATAAACCTTAAAAATTTAATCCTCTTAATATTAAATTAATACTTTTTAAAATTAATAAATAATAAGAACTATTATAATTATTTTAATATTTATTAAATATATTATTAATAGTCTACTAGGTTAAAGCTATAAATAAGGATATTATTTAAGTATATTATATATATTATATTAATAAGTCTTATAAGAGCTTTATTAATATAGGCTTAAAATATAGCTAATATATTAATAAGCTTAAAAGGTATAACTAAGTATTTAAAGTAATTATAATAAGTATAAAATATAATCTTTTACTTATTACCTTCTTTAATATAGATCTTATAATAGGTATCCTTAAGATCTAACTTTATAAAGACTTTAAAATTATTTAAGCGATCTAATATCTTAATAATTAAAGGTAATAGATATCTATTTTTTAAAGTTATTATATTTAAATCCTTATAATTTATATATAAATATAGCCTACTATCCTTCTTTAATATAAAGAGGATAGGTACTCTAGCTAAGAAGATAAAATAATAGATAAAGCCTTTTTAAAGAGAATCTTTAAGATAGTATTATAATTCCGCTAGTTTAATTTAAAATAAATTATAAAGAGGTTTATAAGATAGCTTCTTATCTTTTATAAGATTAATAATATAATTACTTTCTTTAAATATAAGTAGGATACCTACTTTATTATTAAAGAAGATATTAATAAAGCCTTAAAACTCCTTAGGAATCTTAGGGCTACTATTAATAAGTTTACCTATTATTATACTAATATATATAATAGTAAATATATTTAGCTCTTTCCTAATATTTTAAGTAAATAATTAGGGCTTATTAACTTATATTATATTAAGATTAACTTTAAAGTATTAATATTCTACCTCTAAGTTTAATAAAATATACTAATTGTTTAAGTTAAGTATACTTAAAATAATATTAAGGCCTTATTAATTTATTATATAAAAAAGAGTAGTATATTCCTTTTTATAGCCTTAGCTATCTATTAATTAGTAATCTAATTAATAGGCTTTATAAATATATATATTATTTTCGCTTAATACTTATACTTATAATAAAATAGTATTATAAGGTTTTATATCTTATTAAGTTATAAACTTTAATAAAATTAAATTAAAGTAGAACTTAAAGTTTAAAATTATTATTATTAAATATTAATTATCTTAAAGATTTACCTATCCCTTTATAAGGATAGAGGATATTACCTTTATTAATTAGATTTCTTACTCTACTTTTAAGGTAGTTATAAGGCTTAATCTTTTTTAATTAATATTATATTAATAAAGCTTATATAAGTTTATAATTTATTATAATTAGGATAATTAGGTTAGATATAACCTTCTTTATTATAATAATAATATATTATTATATTATCCTTAGCGTCTTTAGCCTTCTACTTTAGCTTATCTCCTTTAGATTATAATTATTTATTATTATTAGTATTTAAGTCCTTAGGCTTTAAAATATAATCTTCTAAAGGTTTTTTTACTACCTTATAACTTTAATTTAAAATTATTTAAAGACTTTCCTTATAAGCCTAATCTATTATTATAATAATTATACTTTATAATATTCTTAAATATAATAATTTAAGTAAAGATCTCTTTACGCCCCTTAAGGATATTATTAATACTTAAAATCTTATTTTTTAACTTTATCTTAAGTTTTATAAAGAAAAATTAGACCCTATACTCCTTATTAAAAGGTAATAAATTAGACTCTAATTCCTTTAAATAAGATTTAAAACCTAAGACCTTTTAATTAATCTATTAATACGCTTACTCCTATTTTTTATAAATAAGGAGATAATAACTAGTTAAATTTATAATTAAATTTAAAAGGAATTACTTAAAGAACTTAAAAGCAATCTTATTAAGATTATAAGCTTATTAATAAGAATACTACTAGGCTTTAAGATTACCCTTTAAGGAGTTTATATAATAAATTATATAGGACTTTAATATAATAAAGTACTTAATAGATATAATAAATTTTATATTAATTTTATAAAATTAATAAATATACTCCCCCTTAAAGGTATCCTTATAAGTATATATCTTTTTTAGGTAAAGAATATATATATATATATACGCGGTAGTATTAATAAGATAGTAATTATATTTATTATTAGGACTTTAATAGCCTAAGTATTTTAAAGTTAATTAATATAAGTTATTAAAGTAGCTAACTTATCCTCTTCCTTTAAGTAATAACTTTCTCTTCTAATATTAATAAAGAGCCTTTAATATTTAATATTAATATTTAAGGTAGTTATATTAAATTATAATATATTACTTTAATAATATCTATTAAGGATATTATCTTAAAGGACTTCTTTTATATTATTATTAAGATTAATATATAAATTATAAGGAGAAGCTAATATTATAATAACTTTAAGCCTTTTCCTTAGGAAAGATAAAGAGATTAGAATTATAAAGCTAGGTATTATTAGCTTTAAGCTAGTAACTTAATATAAAAGATATAAAGTTAAATAATAAGGCTTAATATAAGCTATAATATCTTAATATCTTAGGTAGTATATATATTAAAATTAATCTCTAAGAAACTTAGGAAAATATAGAGGAGTACTTAGATAATATATATCTACTAAGATATAATTAAATATTATACTAATATTACCCCGTATTTATAAGGAAGGTCTACTAAGTAGGTTATATAATAGCGTATAAGGCGTATATATACTATAGCCTAATAATTTAGGTCTTAACCTACTACTAATATCTTAAGTATATTTAATCAGGGCTATTATGAAATATAAAGCCTTATTAAAGATTATATAAGCTTAATTCTATAAGCCTAATAAGCTTATAAGGAAGATATTAGTAAGGCTCTAATAATACTAATTCCTCTTTATACTATTATAAATTATTAAGTTTAGCTTATAAGACCTCTATCTAACCTTTTAATTCCTTAACATGTATATTTAAAATATTATTTATAACTTATATATTAATAATTATATTAAGTATAAACCTAATTATAGTTACTATCTACTTATATACTTTATATTATTAAGTAATTGATTTATTAAGCTTTCTTCTCTTCTTCTCTTATATTATTATTATATTATATTAAGTAATAATATTAATAGTCTACTTTATATAGTAATATAATATTAGAGGAATCTATTATAAGTTAATTAATATATTAATAGAGAGCTATTAAGGTATTTACCTTTATATAATAATTAATACTATAATAGCTATTAGCGTATTAGGTATAAGGAGAGGCTTTACCTCTAATATAATTATTAAGCCCTTTTAGAAGATAAGTCTTATAAGGTAGATCTAATATATTATTATTATTAACATACTATCTTAAAGTAGGCGCGCGCGGATATATATTAGAGTTAAAAGCTATAATCCTATTATAAGTTAGTACATTAATAAATAATAAATAATAATATAATAATAATATACTTATAAAGTTATAATATATATATAATAAGATATCTATATTATATATTAGTATCATTATTACTACTATCTTATAACTAGTATAAATACTTATAAGAGAGGTTATAAGAATTATAAAGAAGATAAAACTTTAAGATAAAATATTTATTAATATATTAATATATTAATATATATATAATTAAAGTTATATAATTAATAATAATAGATATTAACCTTCTATCTTATTTTATATTAAATATTAATAAAGATTAATATATCTATTAATATATCTTAATATATTTACCTAATAGGAGTTATATATTATAATATTATTAATATATACCTACTATCTACTATTATATTTACTATTAGTATAATATATTAATAATAAATATTATTATATTATTATATTATTATAATACTATTCTACTATTAATATAAGTTATAAGTATAATATTATAAAGTACTTTATAAAGATTTAATTTACTACTAGTATATATTATAATTATAATATCTTTATTAAGTAATAATAACTTTATTTTATTACTAGTATATATTATAGGCGTAACTATTATAAAATAGATAAGATATTATTATTATAAATACTTATATATTATCTACTTATATAAGGATATATTTAATATACGCCTATTAAATAATGTTATTACCGCTTTATAAAGGTTTTAGTACGTATATATCTTATATATAATAGCTAATACTATTATAATAGTAATATATTAAATAACTCTTTTCCCTTATTTTTCTTACTAAGTTTTAAGGTTTTTTAATAAGTATTTATACTATTATATTCCTAGGAATTAAGGCTTAGGAGGGGAGGTAATTATTAGGTTATAATATATATACGCCTTATATATTATTATATAGTCTACTTAATAGACCTTCCTTATAAATATAAGGTAATATTAGTATAATATTAGGCTATATCTTAATAGATATATATTATCTAAGTACTCCCCTATATTTTCCTAAGTTCCTTAAAGATTAATTCTAATATATATATTATTTAAGATATTAGTATATTATATCTTATATTAAGTTATATTACTTAACTTTATATCTTTTATATTTCTAAGCCGCTAGCTTAGAGCTAGTAGTACCTAGCCTTATAAGTATAATATAAAATAATTTAATAGGATAGGATATTTATAAGACTTATTAATAAAATAGGATATTTATAAAATATCTTATTTACTTAATTATAGATTAGATAGGATTGATTTATATATTAGTAATTCAGGGACCCGCCCTAGCGGCTTAGGAGGCCTATATAGGTATACCTAGGCCTAGGAGTTTATCGGGCTAGCCCTAATAGGAAATTAATATATTTTAATTTAATGTTATAAACTTATACTATTCTTCTATACTATATTAAAATTATAGCTAGAAAGAACTAAGATTGGACTAGCTATAATTTACTAAAAACTACGCCTCTAAAAAAAGTAGGACTTAACTTCTCTTAAGGCGTAGTTTTTAGTAAATTATAACTAATTAAATCTTAGTTTATTCTAGCTATAACTTTAATATAGTATAGAAAAATAGTATAAGTTTATAATACTAAGTTAGAATATATTAACTTCTTATTAGGACTAGTCTAATAACCTCCTAAGCTTATATATACCCGTATAGGCCTCCTAAGCCGCTAGGGCGGGGGTCCCTGAATTGCTAATAATATAATAATCTACTCTTTATAATTATCCTATTAACTAGATTAATAATTATAAAGTTTCCTTAAAGTTTACTTATATATTAATTTTTTTTTATATATTTGTAATATAATTATAAGAAATTCTATTATTAATTAAATAGAGCTAATATATTCTTAAACCTTCTTATAACTTATTACTATTACTTATCTCTCTTATTCTATTTTATAATAATTATAAAGATTATTAATATATTAATTCTATTAAATAATATTATTTAAATTCTTATAAATAGTAATTATTAGTTCTATCTTTACTATTTTAATATATTTATATTATTAATAATAGACTTCTACTAATTATAAAGGTTTCCTTTTAATTATTAAATTAATTATTAATATTATTTCTTAAAGTATATAATAGGGCTTATAACTTATTTATTAAATTACTCTTATTATTCTTATCTCTATTATTAATATAATTATTATTAAGATAAACTTTTTTTATTTATATATTATATAAGATATTATTAGCTCTTTTTACCTAATTAAATATATTAAAGTTAGCCTTTAGATTATATTCTATCTATTTAAATAGGTTTTATTAATTCTTAGTATAAAGGAAAATTATTAAGATATAAAAAGAAGAAGGTATATAATATATATAGCTTATATAATACCTTTTTATTATAAAAAAGTATTACTTATATATAATAGCCCTTATTATAGTAGTAAAAATATCGCCTATTATATAAGTAATTCATAAGTATTAAGACTTTAAAGCCTTCTATTATTTAAGAATAAACTCTTATTTTAAATAAATAAAAGGTATTATAAGAATATTAAAGAACTAGTAATAATAATAATATTAATAATAATAAATTTTTTTATTATAAGCCTTATACTATTATAATTAATCCTTTATAACATTATTTAAATCTTTTAATAAATCTTTTAATAAATCTTTTAAAGTATTATTAAGGTTAAAAGTAATATAACTCTTTATTAATATAATCCTTTAATCTTAACTATTCTCTTTATAATTCTAATAGTTTAAAAAGGTTCTTTTAAATATTTAATAATAAATTTCTATTTATAATTATTAATTAATTTTAATAGCCTAATTCTTATTTTTAAATATTATATCTTTATAATTTAAATAAAGAAGTACTACTTAATTATAAAAAAATCTTAAACTTAATTATATTTAATTATAATATATAAAAAGCTTTTAATAAGTTATTTTAAAAGACTTTAAAAAGCTTATCTTTTTATAAAATTTATCTATATCTTAATTATTTAACTTCTAATTTTATATAATTAAAGAGTTTATTATAAATAGTAAAGATATTATATATTATAACCTCCTTCCCTCTACTTATTAATAATATAAATATATTAAAAATCTTAATAGTTAAATTAAATATTTAACTTATAATTATTTATTATTAATAAGTTTAAAGAAGTTATTTAATTTCTTATTAAGGTAATATTTTATATCTTTATAAAGTAGATATACTTATTTTAATATATAATAAGTTAAGTCCTAATATGTTTTAATATCTTAAAAGAGTATAAGAGGATATCTTTACTTATAACTCTTATTTAAGATAAGTATATTATTATTTAAGACTATTATTATATTATCCTTTTATAATTATTTCTTTTATATTTTAAAAAAGAGCTCCTTTTATTAATTACTTTTATTAATAAGTATTATAATATTTTATACCTTTAATTAATTAATTAGGAGATAATTAAAATAATATTTATAAAGGTTATATTTTAATTAAATTTATTAATAAGTCTTTCTTTATTATTTATTATTATTAACTTAATTTCTTTAAAACTCTTTATTTATTAGATTAATATAATTTTTTTAAATAGCTCTTTTAAAGTTAATTAAATAATATATATTATATATAAAATATATATTAAAGTATATTTAAAGTTATCTTATCCTTAATTAAATAAAATTATTTGCAGGGCTTATAAGAAGGAAGTTAATAAGTCTATTATATAATAAAGTATTATTACTTATATTATTAGTAATAAAGATAAGAAACTAAGTTTTAATCTTATATTATTTAATAATTAAGTTTATAATTATTATAAGTTATAAGTTATAAGTTATTATATTAACCTTTAAGATATTTAAAGCTTAAGAATTTTTTATATTATATTTAATTCTTATTAATAAAGAAAATTATAATTATTATATATAATTAATAATTTAAGGCCTATTAATTAATTAATTGATTATTTATATATCTATTCTAGTATTATTTATATTAATAAGGGTAGTCTTTTACGCTAAGATACCTCTCCTTAATAGGATAGTAGCGGAGCTATTATTACCTATTATAATAGGATGTAAGAGAAACCTTTTATAGCTAAAAAGTCCTACTTATTATCTCCTTTCCTTATAATATTTTACTTCCTAGGTAGCTTAATAAGCTCTTTTTATTAAGATTATATTATTTAACGCGTTTAATTAATAATATTTATATAGCCCTTTAACTACTTTCTTCCTCTTCTACTTTATTTTTAATAATTTCAATAGTTTTAATAATAAGATTACCTTTTAGGGGAGTTTTATCTACTTTAATCAAAGCTTAATATTTAGAATTACTTTAAGTAACCTATTCCTATTAATTAATAGGCTATTATATAAATATCTTTTAACTTAATTAATATTTCCTTAAAGTTACAAGTTTTAACCTCTTTAATTAAGTTTAGCCTTAATATTTATAATTTTAAGTAGAAGAGGAAGATATACCTTATATCTTATCATATTTAATTATAATTATATTTAGAGTCTTAAATTCCTAGGATATTAATTTTAAGTAAGAACGCCTTAAAGCTATTCTTCTTATTATAAAGTTAAGTTACTATTAAGCTTTTCACCTTTTATAAGCCTTCATAATAATTAATATAATTATTTAAAAGGAGGCCCCTTATTATTAATTCCTAGCTTCCCTTTAAGATAGTAATTTAATAGGCCTCTTATTAATTCTTTTATTAAAGTTACTTCTAATCTTTTATCTTTATTAAGATATTATTAATATCCTAAAACTCCTTAATATCCTTTATAAGGTTATATTAATAGGCCCTTTATTAGGTACTTATTATTACTTAGTCTTAGCTTATAGCCTTAAGCTCTTATAAGGCCTATTTCTCCTTCTCTTATATTAAAGTAAGGGCCTAGTATTTAATTTAATTATATTTCCCCTTTAACTAGCGCTAGATCTTTCTATTTCCTATTATTATATTTATGTAAATATTATAAAGCGCTTAATACTTTATTATTAAATTATTAAATTATATTTAAATTAAGAGGATCACGGCCTTTACCTTTAATATTAATATTAATATTATCTTATATATATTAAGGATTAATTTTAGGTAGTTATTTTATATTTTTTAAGTATATATATATAAGTTTTTATAATACTAACTATTCCCTTTAGAAGGTATTAAATTAAAGTTATAAATATAAGTATTAAATAGATTATTATATTATATATTATTTTATACCTTATAAAGGTTACGCCCTAGGTTAAACCTATTAAATACTTAAATACTTAAGATTAAATAATAGCTTTTACCTTAATTTAGGTTATATATAAGCTTTAATAGAGTTTTAAGTTAATATAAAGTCTTAGGACTTATATACTTATACTTAAAGTAATTTTTATACTATTAAACTAAATTATCTTTAATATATTAAATTTCTTTAATATTCTTAAGAGGTAGATTAATTTATATTTTTATAATATAAATATTATATTATATATCTTTATCTATCTTTAATAGATTTAATAGGCCTTTTTAAGTTAATAGTAATTCCTCTTAATAAATTTATTATATATTAAGAGGTAAATATTATTACTAAATCCTCTTATTTATATCAAGAGCTTAATCCTTATATACTCCTTAATTAATAATCTATTAAAAAATAGGAAAAGGATTAATAAGATTAAAGAGCCTTAAGATATCTTAATTTAAACTTCCTTTATTAAGTTAATTTTTATCTTTATTATAATAGATATTACTCTTCTTTATAAAAAGCTTATAATCTAATTTATAATTACTATTAAAATTCTCTTTACTTTAAGCTTATAAAATAACCTCTTATATAATATATTATTAAAGGCCCTTATAATATCTAATAATAATAGGCTTATAATATTCTTTTCCCTCTAATTTTATATTATATAAATTAAGTCTATTAGAGTCTTAAGGACTATCTCTATTAATTTATCCTTCCTTATCCTTATTTATTACTCTGGGAGGAGCCTATAATATTTTATTAAATTATTAAGGTATTTAAATATTACTATCTCTAGAGCTTTCCTTAATATATTAAGTAGCGCTATTAATTAATATATTTTTAACTCTAAATAGTCTAGTTTTTTTTTAACTTTTTTAGGATAATTATATTTACCTCCTTAAACCTCTTTAAGTAGTAGCCTTTATCTAGGTAGGCTTAGAAGAGCCTTACTACCCCTCTAATTAGATCCTTATATAGGACGCGTAGGAACTTATTTAGTAATCCTAAGGTACCTAGGGCCTTATCCGCGGCTAAGGATTAATATATAAGGTTAGAATCCTATTTATCTAGGTCTTTATCCTAGTTTCTACCCCTTTTATTAATATTACTGTTTACTCTTAGCTGAAGTTTATTTACTAGTAGGAGGGCTTTATACTTTTAATAAAGGTAAATTATTAATATTTAAGTTAATTCCTATTTACTCCTTAAGTATATCTCTTAAGTAAATTTAAGTATTATTATTACTTTAGCTTACTTTCTACTCTATTATAAGCCCTATTTAAGTAGATTATTCCCTTATCTTAATATATTAATACGCGTATATTATCCTTTTAAGCTAAATAGATAGTCTTTATAATAACTATTAATAAATATTATATTCTATAAGGCTAAGATCCCTAGTTTATATTATTATTAAAGGTCTCCCTTATTTAAGCTATTTATATCTTATAAGGACTATTAATATTAAGCCCTTTATTAAGTATTATAATACGGCGTTTCTATCCTATTAATTAAGGAATATTATATTAGGTATTTAATTATACTTATATTAAAACCTACTATTCTACTCTTAGCTAATAATTATATAAGGGGACTTAAATCCTTAAGAGGTATAAAACGCGTCTTAATAATTTATCTTATATTAGCCTATATTAATAATATAGCCTTAATATCTCTTTTCTCCTAATTAAATAATATATTAACTTATAATCTTAGCCTTTAGTTAATAATTATATAAGGGGACTTAAACCCTTAAAGGTATAAATCGCGTTAATAGTATTAGCTAGGTTTTCCTATTATTAGGCTTACTCTCCTAAGACGCGTTAGCTTATTATATTATATATTTAAGTCGCGCTCCCTTAGTAAGGCTCGTTATTACTATAGTAAGGTTAATAGATAAAGCGTAAGGAGGTTAATAAATAGAGTATAAGGAGGTTAATAAATAAAGTATAAGGAGGTTAATAGATAAAACGTAAAGAGGTTAATAGATAAAGTATAAGAAGGTTAATAGATAGAGTATAAAGAGATTAAAGCCAATTAATAATTAAGTAATAAAGCGACTTTAATATTAATTATTAATAAATTTAATAAAAATTTTTATTTAATTTCTTTAGCCTTTATTATTAGATAGTTTTTAATAGTAGATATTAAGTTTAATTAAAGAGTAAGAAAAGAATTATAATATCTTAAAATTATTAAAATTACTAAATAATAGACTTATAATTATAATTTAATAATAAAATTATTTAAGGAAGTTTTTTATCACGGTACGACTCCGGTCACGTGACTGAGTCTTGGCATGGATGCTTAGCACGCATATACATTGCCCGTAACCACGTAGATAGAAGACATCATCAATATTATTATCCACCACATAACGTATCCACGTCTTTATTTCTAACAAATGGTAGCAACACCTACGCACGGTGCCGCAACTCCTTAGTCGCTTCCGCTCAGTATTATTTTGACGCCTCCACACACGAGACCGTCGTCGCAAGAACAGCAAATTTCCGCTCCTCTACCAGCGCCTACATTCCCTAGGCCACTACCTACCTCAACACCATATCGCCTTCCTAGCCGACTCCACGGCCCCTTATTCGACGAGCATATGATCCCTTTATTGGGCCGTCATTGCATACGCAGCCGCTCACTAAGCTGCACAGCTTGTGGTGTCAAACCACTCAGTCCTCCGTGCTGACGATAAATGCACTCAGCTAGCTGTCATAGCTACCAGCCAATGAACTCGACCCTTATCATCAGGCCAGTCGACCAATCAGAAGCGAATCCCCTAGTCGCTAGCCTCCCTGTCAGAACTCAGTCTTGTGATCTACACACGAAAGCATGACTGTGGCCTACGATCCTACGCACGGTACCAAGGGCCACTCTTACAGAGAATGCCAGCACTATTAGCCGGTACTTCTCCTAAATATCTCCATACGCCATAGCTGCTCCGCCAGTCCCAGCACAGCTACTCAGTCTAGCCTCATAGCGACGACACCTACACTCCGAGCTGTCAAATATCCTCATTGCCAGCGAGTGGCTATCCTACACGGCCGCGAAACGCTACATCCGGCATGCTTACCAAGGCATCGCTCCCATAGCACATCGAGTGCATTTCATTACACGTCATTCATTTCTTCAGACGGACAGTCCAAGACGCCAAACCGCATTCGGCATAGCGCTGCAGATCTGCACATTTCCAAAGTTATCGCTAATCGACTGGAAATCGCCTGTCTGACATCCAGTCATAATTGTTCCGGATCCGCCAAGACCTCCGCATGGAATAGTTAAAATGTCGTCCAACGGCTACCACATGGGTGCTGAGGAGGACTACAAGCATATGGGCAATGACTCTGATTGGTCAGGACGGACATGCTGTCGCTATCATGTCGCTGTCGCACATGGACAGCGAGGACGCTGTCATTTTTCGATTTTGGTGGGCATATTGTCACGGTACGACTCCGGTCACGTGACTGAGTCTTGGCATGGATGCTTGGCACGCATATACATTGCCCGCAACCAAGTAGATAGAAGACATCATCAATATTATTATCTATCACATAACGTATCTACATCTTTATTCTAATATTTTTATATATAAACTTCTATCTAATTTTATATCCTTACTTTATTTCCTTTTAGATAAAAGGTAATATATTAGTTTTAATAATTATTTTATTTATTAGAAGCTTAAGTATTTATATTATTAATATACCTTATCTTAATAATTAATAATAATTGATATTTGTTATAAAGAAATAAGATCTAATTTCTTAATATATTCTTTAAATAAGAGGTAGATATTTATATTATATATATAAGTCTTATCTTTTATATTTTATATCTTTATTATAGAATTCTTTATTTTATTTTATTATAATTTAGATATATTTATCCTTTTATAATTAATAATATAACTTATATTTATAAGCTAGTATTTATATATTTCTTAACTTAATTAAATAAAAATAATTATTAATATTCTACTTAAATATAAAAGGTAATATATACTTTTAATAAAAGTATTTTATTTATAATAATTAATATAATAATATAATAATCTTAGAAGATTATAAATATTATAAGTAATAAAAAGATTTTAAATTTAAATATAATTTAGAAGAAGCTTAAATAGAAATAAGATAATAAGTTTTTATAATTATTATTTTATATATTAATCTTAATTAATAATATATAATAGTTATATCCTTTATAAAATTTATTATTTTTAAAAAGAAATTAATCTTCTTATTTAAAAAGGCTTTTTTATAGATTTATTTATAAAATTATCCTTAATTTATATAATAATATTAAATTCTAGTAGAAAGCCCTTAAGAGCTTATAAGAAGTTATAAAAGTATTCTTAATAAATATATTAAAATATAAGTTATTTATATATTTTCTATATAATTAGTATTAATAATTATAATAGCTTTAAACTTATATATAATATATATAAAATATATTATACTATTATAAAGAGATATTTAATTATATTTATATATTATATATATTTATAATTATAGATTCTTTACTCTAATATAAAATATAAGGTCTAAATCTAAATAATAAGTAAATTTAAAAATTATAATAATATACTTTATTTATTATATATAATAGTTTAATAATTAAAGTAATTTTAAAATATATAATTTCTAGTTATTATTCTAGTTATAATATTTACTTAATATAATCTTTTATACTTCTTCTTATAAATACTTAGCTCCTCTTAATAATTATAAGATATCCTATCTTATAAAGAGGTCTTATAAATAACTTATCTTATAGAATTATCTTATAAAAACCTATACTATCTTATAATAGAATGAAATTAAACCTTTAATCCTATATTATATTATAAGATAACTAGGAAGGCTAATATCCTATACTATCCTATATCTTTCTAGCTAGTAACTAAGGGTAGGCTCCTAGGATATACTAGGTACTATACTTAGTAAGTACTACTACTAGGCTAAGGCCTTTATAGTACTTATATATAAGCCTTATATATAAGTTATATATTATATACTAGCTCTTATAATATTTACTCCTACTATATCTAAGAGCTTTAGGTATATAGTATATAATATATAGTTACTACTATTATACCCCTAATAATAGTAGTATATCCTAGGATTTACTTATATTATTAACCTAATACTTTAAGTTAAATTAACTAATTCTAGGTATTAAAAGTTCCTAATATTATAACTTAATTATAAATAATCCTCCTTTATAGTCCTTCTAATTATAATTATATAGTAGCTATTTATATAGCGTATATATATATTTACCTATATAACTCTTATATACTAGTACTAATTATAATAATTTTAACGCTAATATTATATATATATACTACTAAATATATACTTTTATAATTAGTATTATCAAGTATTATTAGATAGTAGAAGTTATTATTATATATAATTAAATAATAATATTTAATACTATTAGCCTTATAACTTAGTAGGATTTATAAAGAAGTATATAAGGTTAAGATAGTATATTTCCTAGTATATATAATAGCGAGGTTATATAATACTAATACTATATAACTAAATATCTTAAATATAGTTAGTAGTTTTATAAACTTAGAGGAAGACTCTTACTAAATAATAGTATAGAATACTAGCTAATTATTAAGGCTTATAGGTTAAAATTCTTATACCTAGATTATTACTAGCTACTACTTTTTAACCGCTTAACAATAGATAACCTATATCCTTTCTAATTATTATATAAACGTACGCTGAAGCTTTTACTAATAAGAAAGCCTATACCTTTATTAGAATACTAGTAGTAGATAAAGGAAGATTATTCTAAGGTAGAGGTTATAAGGTAGATAGCTAAGGAATATCATATAACTAATTAGAAGGCTGTAAAGGATAGGAAGTAAGTAATATTAATAAAGCCTAGAAATAAGGATATAAGCTAATTAGCTAATAGGCTAGAATACTAAGTTTATCTTTATAAGTAGGTAGTAAGAGCGTACTTATACCTTAGAGTATAAGCGTAAATACGCGTAATAGATCTAGTTATATACCTACTTATCTACCCTATTAGTAGTAGTAATAGTAAGGTAAATAGTATATATAACCTTATATATATAAGTATATAAGTATATGAAGTATATTAGTACTACCTTATAATTATAGCTAGGAGGACTATCCGTAGTTAAACTACTAATATTAGGGGTTACTTTAAGGATAACCTCTTAAAGGTTACTATTAATTATAAATATTAAGATATCTAGTCCTTAGAACTTAGGAGGATTAAAATTCTTAAGTTAATCTACCTTTAGGACTTAAGGGGCTTAGCGCTAAAAACCTCCTTGATATTATAAAAATTAAGATTTTTAATAGGATAATAAATAATATAGCTTCTTAGGATTACTCCTAGAGCTTAAGGTATACTATACTTAGAGTACTCTTTAAGCCTACTCCTAGGCCTACCCTTAAGCCGCCCTTAAGGCCCGCCCTTAAGCCCGCTAGTATTCCTTATATAGTCCTAGGGGCCTAAATAGAGTATATTAGGCCCTAGGTAGGCCTTAAGCTATATAGGTTCCTAGAGTATCTAGAGGATATCTAAGGACTAGTAGGATCCTATTTCTATTTACAGATATTATTAGTATAAAAGATATAATTAATTATATAAGTTTATATACTAAAATCTATATAATATAACTATACTAAGATATTATTAATATACTTAAGTATACTACTATCTTACTAATTAATTCTATAAGTTTATATACTAAAATCTATATAATATAACTATACTAAGATATTATTAATATACTTAAGTATACTACTATCTTACTAATTAATTCACCTCTACTTATTATAATATATATTTAAATACTATAAATAAAATATATAAGCTTAAATTAAATTGAATTATACTCGCGTTTATTTAAACTAGTAAAAGATAATTACGAGGGGCTTATAAGTATATTATAGTTACTATAATAGTAGCTAACTTATATTAGAACTAGCCTAGAGATAAGTTATAAGAATATATAGATTAAGATAACTAGCTGAAGAGTATAAGATATATATAAGATATAACTATTAAGTATTAATAACTATATATACTAAGACCTTATACTAGCTATATTAGGCTTAATATAATAATATTATATAATAATACTTAGGTATAATACTTAAGTATATTAGATATTATCCTAATATTACCTACGCCTTTAATAAAAGTAATAACTATATTACTTAGATAATTAATCTCCTAATAATATCCCTCCTTTATTAAATATAAAGTTAGCTTATAACTTTATAAGTAATCCTTTTTAAAGGAAATCTATTAATAATTAATTAAATAGTACTATTAATTATTTAGAGCTAAATAACTATATTATAAATTTATATATAAGAAAAAGAAAAGTTCTTAAGACCCTTAAAATAATATATATTAATTAATTAAATACTCCTATCCTATTATATTAAAAAGCTTATTTAAATATCTAAATATATTTTAGAGTTATAAATAAATAAATTTAATAATTAGATTATTTAAATATTTTATAAAATATTTTATAAGAATATTATTACTTTATTTAATATTATATATATAATCCTAGAGATACTTTTAGACCTAGTATAATTAAGTATTACTTATAATATTTATTAATAATATCTTATATATTAATAAACTTATTTCTATTAATATTATAAAACTCTAAGTCCTTATTATATCCTTCTTATTAAACTTAATGTTTTAGTCTTCTCTTAATATACTTAGAATTAAGGATATCCTTTATTACTTACTCTTACTTATTATTAATAATAATTAATAGTAGTAATAGGTTTTATTATCTTAATAAAGAGTCTATTACTATTAATTAAAAGTATTTAATATAAAATATATTAAATAAAATTTTTTTTTTAATAAATTTGATTTATATAATATCCTAACCTTTTCCTTAATTTTAAAGGATCCTTTATATTTATTATTTAATTTCTTAAAGGATCTAATAGTCTTAATATATTCTAAATTAATAAATATTAAATTATCTTAGAAATTAATATTAATATAATATTAATTTTCTTATTACTTTATAAATTCTTTAAACTACTTAAGGTTTTATAAGATATATTTAAGGATCTTATTTATATACTTTATTATACTTTTAACTTTAATTACTTAAAGTTATTTCTAAGTAATATTATAATTAATATTATTAAGATTAAAACTTATATAAGGATAAAAACCTTTATTTATATAAAATAATAAGAATTTAATAGCTATTAAGATATAATCATTATTGATAAATTTTATTATTAATAGCTATTATACTTAATTATCTTAAAAGTATAAATAATATAAGTAAAGGTTTATTTTAAGATCCTAATTAAATCTCTTGATTTAATTATTAATTTAAAGATAAAAAGCTATTAATAATTTAACCTTTATTCTAAATCTCTTATAAAATAACTTTCAAATAAGGATTATAAATTAAGGTCCTTTATTTAATATAATAAATAATAGGAGTTTATATAATTAAAAGACTTTATTAATTAATAGATATATTATAACTTCTATTATTATACCTTCCTTTATTATTATATATATTATATAATATTTTTCCTTAATAAGTCTATATATTATTACCTATATTATATTATAATTATTAGATATAAATAAATTAATTATAAAATCTATTATAAAATCTTTTTATTACTACTCTAATATTAATATTAATTATGAAAACCTATTAGGCTTTTTATATAAGAGTTTTACTCTCTTATAAATATAATAATTCTAGATATATTACTCTATTATACACTTTATACTATATTAATAGAATTCTTATTATAATATATTATAAGTCCTCCTTAAGCCTAAGTATATTATAATAACCTAATTATAAATTTTATAAATAACCTTAATATATAAATAGTTAGATACTTATAACTATTTCTTATAATAAAGGATATTATTATAAATAGAGTACTTAATAAAGTTAATTTTATTAAAATTAAACTCTTCCTCCTTAATTATCTAATAAATAAGTATAAATTTATTACTTTATTAATTTACCTTTATAATTTTATTATAAATTAAATTATTAGTTATAATAATAATAATTTATTTAATATTTAATATTTAATTTTATATTATCATAATATTCCTCTAATAACTCTTATTACTTTAATATTAATAAAGTTTATTATAACTATTAAATTTTATTATTATTAAGATCCCTTAATTTAGATTTAAGCTAATAAGTAAGTATATTAACTCCCTTATTATATAAATTAAACTAATAAATAATCTTAATATTAAATTCTAATAATAGGTTTAAATACCTTAATTAATAATAAGTTAATTTTTAACTTTTAATAAAGTATATAAGCCCCTTATAATTAATAAATATCTTTACTAAGATATTTATATATTTTAATTTTAATTACTAATATTTTAGGTAGTGAATAATTACTAAGAGCTTCTTATTATAGATTTAATAATTATATTTAACTAAAGTAAGGTTTTTATTATAAAAGGTAATTAGATATAAGTTTCTCTTATTATTATATTAAAATAGTACTTTATTATTAATAAAATTAAATAAATTAGTCTCTAATATAACCTTATAACTCCTATTAAAATATCTTAAGATAGGAGCTTATATAATAGTATACTTAAATATCTAAAAAGTACTATTGTAAGTAGGATTTTATATAAATATAATATCTTTCTTAATAAGTTATATTAAAGATCTAATAATTTTAAAAAATCCTTTAATAAATTATTAATGAAAATTATAAAAGTTTATAAATAACTAAATTTCTTTAAGATTTATTAGGATAGCTTAATTAATAATAGTTTAAATTTTAGAAAAATCTATATATAACCTAGTTACTAATATTAATAATCGTAAGAACTTTATTTCTTAGATATTTAATTTATATTTAAGGATATTAACTTATAAACTAGCTTATTATAACTTTTTTAAAATAAGATAAATAGATTCTTTATATTTCTTTTTAATCTAATTATAAATAAGTATATTATTTAAATATACTTAATAAAATTTATTAATATATTATTAATATATTACTAGGCCATTTATTAAATTAAAGGATAATATCCTATACTTATATACTCTTAATAAGGTAATAAATATTATAAAATCCTTACTTTTAAGGTTTATATAAAGCTTATTAAATATAGTTATAATATTTAATCTTATAATATATTTATAACTAGTAATCCTACCTAGGATCTTATCTATTAATAATATAAGATATTAATTATATTATATTAATATATTTAACTATTAATAGTTAATATAAAATTATAATCCTCCTTTAAGCTTTTTAATAAATAGTATTAATAAAGTAAATAAAGCTTAACTAGGAATAATAAATCCTTTAATTAAATAATCTTATAAATAATCCTTTATCTTTATAAGTTTATAATCTAATAGTAGGTATATATAACTTTATAATAACTTATTCTTATCTACCTTATCTATAAATTCTAGTTTATAATTATAAGGATGATATAAAAGTAATTTATTTACTTTAACTTTATTAAATATATTTATAAAATTATAATATTTAACTAAAATTTATATTAAAATCTCTTCCTTTAATAATATTTTAATTATATTAACTTCTATTATAATAATAAAATATTTATTTTACTTAATAAGGTTGTTAATTTAATTAATTATTAAAGAGAATAGTTTATTAGATTTATTCTTTATAAGTATATAATATATTACTATCCTAATTTAATAGATATTTAATCTATTAGATTCCTATATTATTAACTTATATAATACTTATAAGATAAGAGTAAATTTCTTCTTTTAATCCTTTCTTATTACTTCTAACCTCTACTTCTTAATTAAGTAAGGCGTAGACTTAAAAGAAGTTAATAATTTATTAGAAAAATCTTATTTTATTTCCTAATAAATCTTAATTTTCTTTAATATTTCCTATTATTTATATAAGGGTATATACCTAGTTATAAGAAGTTATAATAAAATATATAATATATTCTTCTTCTTAATAATAATTATATATAAGGTAGAATAAATATTAAGTTTAAAGAAGAGCTCCCTTTATATTATATTAATAAGTATATTATATTTTTAAAATTATAATATTCTAATAATTACTTTATAAAGACTAAGATTTATTATTAGTATATAATATATAATATTATAATATTTAAATAATAGTAATATTTATAAGGGCCGTAAGTATACCGCCTACGCCCTGTATATATAAGTATATTATTAATAATAGGGGCTATTTAGATAATTAATCTAAATATCCTAGTATCCTTTTAGGATCTATTAGTACTATAGTCCTTATAAAGTATTTAAACTAAAACCCCTAGACTAATTACTTAAGGGCTAGCGGGTTAGATACGCTAATAGTAGGCTAGGACCTAGGACTAAGATTCTAGAGGATTCTAAGTATATTATAGGTTTAAATTAATTAGTAGGATAATTCTTTAAGGGCTAAATATCTAAATTTACTAGGTTAAGCGCTAATTTACTAGGGGTTATATACTCTAAGAAGCTTAATTAGCTATCTAAAATTACGTTATTTAATATAAAGGGCCTATACGCCCTGTAGGTAGTACGTCTACCTTATAAGTTATTTTTCGTTAGGGGTTAAATACGCCTAGGCTAGGTAGTATAACTCCGCCTAGAGCTATTCTTCTTAGGACTAGAGCGCCTATACTAGGCGGTATATATCCACCTAAGTAATTTCGGCTAATAGCTATTAATTAGGATTAGTACGCCCTAGGCTATATACTTATATAGGGGCTAATACGCTCTAAGATAAAGGTCCCCGCGCTAGTTAGCGCCTAAGTTTTACGCTAGGCTAATAAAGTCCGCCTAAATAACCTAGCTATAGGCTATTAATTAGGATTAGTACGCCCTTAGAGTATAGGCTTAGCTAGGGGTTATAAGTCTTTTAGAGCGCGTTCTTTTACCTTAAACTATTAGGATAACAGCCTTAGAGGGGGGAATATTATAAGGGCCGTAGGTATACCGCTAACATCCTGTATATATAAGTATATTATTAATAATAGGGGCTATTCAGATAATTAGTCCGAATACCCTAGTATCCTTTTAAGGTCTATTAGTACTATAGTCCTTATATATTAAATAAATTATATAAATAATAAGGATTCTAGCTAGTTTATTATTATAATTATAAATAATTTTCAATTTAATTAATAAGAGAAGTTTTATTCCTAATTAATTATATATAAAATTAACTTCTCTTATATTAATAAAAGTATATATAAATACTCTTATATTAAGTAAGGCCTTTATCTTATAAGTCTTTTATTTAAGTATTAAGAGTTTTATACTCTTAATAAAGGATATCTAACTAAGTTTATTAGCCTTAAAGCTCTTATTAATAAATAATATTAAGTATATCTCTTTACCTCCTAATAAGATTTTATAGGAGGTTAGGTATTTCCTAATTTATTATTATTATCTTCCTCTTTATTAAAGGTAATTATATCCTAAAGAGGATAATAATTAATTTATAACTTATTAATCTTTATTATTATTAATCCTCCTTTAACTATTATTATAAATTTATTAAGATATTCTACTAAAATATAACTTAATTTATAATAAATAAGATAATTATTAATATCTATATCCTATTATTAAGTAAAGATATTACTCTTTATTAATAATAAAATTAAGGATTTAAATATTTTATATAAAATAACTAGATTATTAACTTATATAAATTTAATCTTATACTTAGAAATTAATATCTTCTTATCTTTAACTATTTTAAAGTTTACTTTATCTAGCTTATAATTATATTATATTTAATTATCTTTATAAGAGTAATATAA
>JAABUL010002732.1_pt1 | contig 28349 bp, 8 predicted proteins | sample 5559151 | NCBI WGS metagenome assembly JAABUL01 (sample SAMN10711876, study PRJNA513368) | rock metagenome | isolation source: Antarctica rocks | place: Antarctica: Victoria Land, Pudding Butte sud
TACTCCTTTCTTCTAGTTAATTACTAGATTATACTTCTTTAATTAAGGCATTCCTAAAATGATATAATAAGTAGCTATCCTAACTATATTAAAGGTTAGTTCCTTATAGTAGCGTTAAATTATTATAAGTAGCGAGTATATCTCCTTATCTATCCTTCTTATTAATAGCGTTAACCCGTTAGCTATCTATAAGTTATACTATTCTTTTTTCCTTTAAGTTAGTAGGCCCAGCGACCGTACTAAATCTTAGGAAGCGAAGTTACTAGTCGCTCCAGAATCTATTATTATAATAGTCCGTTAATTATTAATTAATACCGGTATATTTATATATATATTATACTAAGTAGTATACAGGAATTGCTTTAGGATTAGTATATTAATCTACTTATATCTCCCTATAATATAAGAGATTACTCTTTTCCCTATTTAAGGAGAAAACCGTATATCGTTTTGTAATACATTTTCTCTAAGTGTTTTCCTTTATTTAATCCCTGTGATACGGTGGTATAAGATAGAGAGTTATCTAGAGTATCCCCGCTAAGTTTATAGCGTAGCGCCTCTTCTTTCAAGCTCTCTTAACTTTGTTATCTATATTCTAAGTTATACTCTAGAACCTCGCTATTATTTAAAGATTCCTATTCTATCTTCTTATCTTAAATGTCTTAAAGTTATTATTATAACTAGTCTACCTTTATCTAGACATTAATAACTAGGTCTTTTAGAACTTCTTTAAGTTCTAAGTCCTCTTGACCTACTAGGATAAGATACCTCGTAGTTCTTATATTAATATCCTAGAATAATATTCTATAATCTTTTAGATTCTTAATGAATTAATATACTTTTCGTATAAATTTAAAATAGCGTTCTCCCTTTATAACTTCCTTTAGTAGTTTCTTTACCTCTATCTACTTATAGATTAAGTTATAATTCTCTAGATCCTTAGAAGGTTTATTATATAGAACTCTTCTTAATATATTTAATTATAATCGCGGTACTATATTCTTTAACTAGTAGTCTCTAGTGAAGTAGCCTAGTTTATTATAGTTATAATAGGTTATTACTTTCTTACCCCTTTTAAGCTACTTCTTACCCCTAAATTTTCCCTTATCTTATTTCTAAGTGAAGTCTAGTTCTATTAGTATATATCCGTATAGGTCGCGTTATTAATACCGTTATCTTCCTAGTCTATCACTAGCGAAGATTCTTGATTATTCTATTTTAGAGGCTCTATTATTATATTATTTCTCTATTACTAACTCGTAGAGCTTGTTATTAACCTCTATAACCTCTATTATCAGAGTATTAAGATTATTAATCTATACTCTAGTTTATATAAGTTCTTCCTTAAGATTGAACTTTAATCCGCGGCGGTATATTATTATTAGTACGTTATTATCCTAGTCTATCTTTATTATATATTATTAAAATTGAGTAGAATACTTAGTAGTAGACTTCTTCTAAGATAAATACTAAATGACTTATATAACTACTTTATTTTCATTTAAAGGACTAAAGACTTATTATATCTTAATATAAAATTATATAAAGCTCTCTATCCAGTTATAGATATATTAGTTATCTGGATTATCTTTATCCTTAAGGTACTTCTTAAGTAAAGGATAAACCTACTTCTAAGCTCGTCCTCTTATATATATAATAGTGAAGGCCGGCTATTACGCTATTAATAAGGTCTATCTATTAAAGGTAAAGTAAAGCTGAAGCTATATAAGCTAATCTTTAAGCTTCTCCCTTTCACTATAGAATAAGTTAGGTCTAGTAACCTTAGGTCTATCTTTACTATCTATAATTAGGCGTCGTAAACTCTAGACACTTAGGGGGGGGTCTCTACTTTCTAAGGTACTTATTCTAAGGGTATTTAAAGTATTACGGTTTACTCTATCTATAAATAAGGTAGACCTATAATTAGTTCTCGTGAAGAGGAGTATTAAGGAAGTAGGATAAGTAGGCTTATATTAAATAGGTCTAGTATAAGGTATTATATTCAGTACTTAAGAGATTACTAGAATCATAATATAAGTTAAGTACAGAGCTCCTATCTACTAGAAAACATCGCCATCTATATAGATATAGGAGATCCGTATACTCGCTAGGTTACCTGGATCGCTAGCTATACGTCCCTATCGTTATATCGACCTTCTTACCGGGTCGACACCTCTTAGCTAATAGTCGACCCGTTAACCTATATTAATAATCCGTACTAAGCCTCCGCTCGGTAAAACCTACGATCGTAATAGGTTAACGCTATTAATAAGAAGGATAGATAAGGAAATATACTCGCTACCTATAATAATTTAATACTACTATAAGGAACTAACCTTTAATATAATTAAGATAGCTACTTATTATATTATTCTAAGAATACCTTAATTAAAGAAGTATAATCTAGTAATTAATTAAAAGAAAGGAGTACTTATATTTATAAATATTAGAGACGTTACTAGTATATAACTTATACGCCGATAGTAGATAATAATAGATAAGAAATAGAATTAAAGACTAATTAAAGCCTATTATACTTTAATTTTAAAGAAGGATAGCCTTAAATAAGAGTCTAACTTAGTATATATTAATAAAGGTTAGCCGGATAATTAAGCTAGAGTTATTAGGGGAAATAATAAACCTCCTAATATCCTATAAGAGTATAAGAAATAGATATATCTCTTTATAAAAGAGATAATAGTAAAAGCTTTACCTATATATTAATCTTAAGATTATAAGATTAAATTTAAATTAAGAAAGGAATTAATATTTAAATTAATTTATATATTATTAAAAAAGGAACTTATTATACTACGCGGGTATATTAATAAAAACCTTAAAAAGGGATTTATTTAAGAATTTAAATTATTAGTAGGTTATTTAATCCTCTTTATATTAAAAAAGGATAGAAAACTTAGACTATATATTAATTATTAGAAGTTAAATGATATTACTATTAAGAATCGATATCCTTTACTAAATATTAGCGAGCTGTAGGATAGACTCTCTTAAGTAAAGATATTTATTAAGCTTAACTTATAAGGAGCTTATAACTTAATTTAAATAAAAGAAGGAGAAGAATAGAAAATTATATTTAAGACTTAATATAGATATTATAAGTACCTAGTTATATTATTTGAACTTATTAACGTACTAGTAACCTATTAAGTAATAATTAATAATATTATTTAAACTTATTTAGATTATACTATAATTATTTACCTTAATAATATCTTAATTTACTCTAAGATTAAAGAAGAATATATTTAATATATATAAGATATCTTAACCTATCTATTATAAGCTAGATTACTCTTTAAGCTAGAGAAGTATAAATTTTATAAGGAATTAATAGAATTCCTAGGATTTATAGTAAGTACTATAGGTATTTATATAAGCCCTAAAAAGATTAAGGCTATAATAGAATAGCCTATACTATATAATATAAAATTAATCTAGAGCTTCTTAGGATTTATAAACTTTAATAGAAGGTTTATTAAAGGATATTTAAAGATAATACTACCACTTATAAAGATTATTAAGAAGGAGAAGGGATTCTAATAAAGACTAAATTAATAGAAAGTATTTATAACGCTAAAAGAAGCCTATTAAAATCTATTAATACTTTATACCTTTTAAGTAAATAAACCTATTTATATTAAAATAGATACCTTAGATCTTATAATTAGCGCTTATTTATATTAAGAAAAGGATAATAAATAGTACCTAATTACCTACTACTCGCGAAAGATATTAATAGTAGAATAAAACTATAATATCTATGATAAAGAACTATTAATAGTAGTATATATACTTTAGAATTAAAGGATATATATAAAGAGTTATTTAAAACTTATTATCTTTATAGATTATAAGAACCTTATAAACTTTATTATAATTAAGGAGTTAAATTAAAGATAAATCCGTTAGTTAGAATTATTAGGATAGTATAAGTTTAAGATACTATATACCTTAAGAAAGGATAATAGTTAAATAGATACCTTAAGTAGGCGTATAGATTATATAGAATCTAAGGATATTATAAAGAAATTAATTCTTAAATAAGAAAAAGATAGATCGCTAATATTAATATAGAGTTTAGTAGCTACTACGCGAGTTATAGTCTAAGATATTATACTAACCTTAAAGGAAGGCTATATTAATAATAAATTAATATTATAGTTAAGGAATTAATAGCTAGGATAAAAGCTACTCTAATATAAAAGAAGGACGTACTTACTTAAAAGATATATTAAAGAAGTAATTTAGGATTACTATAATAATCCTTTATTAGGATATCTAGGAGTCTCTAAGATAGTAGAGCTCCTCTAATAAGAATACGCGACGCTATAACTACGTACGCACGTTAAGAAATATATCCGGGAATATATTTAATACTAGTAAGATAAGTCTATACGCTACGCTAAATATAAGTAAATATAGTTTATATTAGTTCTAGATATATTATAAAAAGATGTGATAATAGACTTTATTATTAAGCTATTAAAATTAAGCGATCTAATTACTAGTAATTCCTTTAACTTAATAATAATTATTATTAATAAGTTAATAAAGTATACGATCCTAATTCTATATAAAGAAATATATAAAGTATATTAACTAGGATTTATCTTATTAGATAAGTTAATAAGGGATTATAGTATACTTAAATTTATTATATTAGATAGGGATAGACTCTTTACCTCTTATTATTAGAAGACTCTAATCGTCGTAATTAGAATAAAGCTATAAATATTAACTACCTACTATCTAGAAATAAATAGCTAGATAGAACGTATAAATTAAATAATAAAAGCCTACCTAAGATACTATATTAATTATAAGTAAAATAACTAGGTCTTACTACTTCCTATAATATAATTAGTACTTAATAATAAAAGATTAGATACTATTAGACTATCTCCATTCTTTTTAAATTATAGAAGATATATAAACTTATTTCTAGAGCTAAAGGAAGATTCTAAGGTAGAAAAAATAACGGTATTAATATCCGATATAAAAAGCCTATATAAGGAAATATAATAGACTATTAATAAGGTTAATAATAAAACCTAAAAACGAGTTAATAAGAAAAGAAAAATATATCCTTAACTAAAGAAGAGGGATAAAGTATACCTTTATATAAAAAACTTAAAAAGTAAGAGATTAAGTAAAAAACTAGACTATATTAAAGTTAGACTATTTTTAATTAAATAACCTAAAGGACCTATTAACTATAAGTTATAGTTACTACCTAACGCTAGAGTATACCTAGTATTTTATATCTCTTTATTAGAGCTAGCCGACTCTAAAATATTACTCTAAGAAAGTTAGAAGTTTAAGGCTAAGACCGAAGAGTATAAAGTGGAAAAGATCCTAAAATAAAGGAGTTAAAAATACTTAATTAAGTAAAAGGATTATAATAATTTGGAAAATACCTAGGAACTAGTTAGGTATCTTTAGAATTATTAAAGCCTTCTAATATAGTTCTACTAAAAGGAGTAAGAGAGGTAAAGGACTACTAGGTATCTAAATTAAAGAAAATAAGCTATTTAGAATTAATATTAATTATTAGCTCTAAATTAGATCCCCCTACTACCTCCTCTACCTCTAGCTTATTAATATTACGTAGCTTATTATCTACTATCATTTTCTATATATTCTTAATAAAATTAATTAATTTTAGTAGCCGTTACTACTTAGCTATTATTTCCTATGATTTAGCTACCGCTTCCCTTAGCTCTAACCTTAGCTTATCCCTTTAGGCTTCTAGGCGACGCTACTACCTAGTATTAAGGGAGGCTAGGTCGTAAAGAATACTACTATAAATATACTTAATATACTTCTCTAAACTACTAGCTACTATATACCTCTTATGCGACTAGGTATAAGACTTATAAGACTATATACTAAGTACTCCTTCACTAATAGAGTTTAGTAAGAAATGATAACGGGATAAAGATAAAGTCTTTACTTTAGGTATCCGGAGTTATAATATAAAGAGAAGCTAGAAGTCTTTAAGATTAAAGAAAGTAGGAAGGGAACCTAATATTAAGACTATTAAGCTATAATATATTAAACGCTTAATAGGTAAATATATAAGTCTATAATACTTAGTATACTTAAGAGGCTAAGTATACTAAGTAGAGTTACTTAGGATACTTAGGACCTTAAGTAGTATAAGTAAAGCTTACTTATAACGCTTAGGATGTTAAGTATTATAAGTAGGGCTCTTAATATAGATTTCCTATATCTATATAGATAGCGATATTTCTATGTAGATAAGACCTCTATACTTAACTTATATTATAATTCTAATAATCTCCTAAGTACTAAATATAATACCTTATACTAGACCTATTTAATATAAGCCTACTTACCTCTCTTCCTTAATACTCCTTTTTACGAGAACTAGTAATAGGTCTATCTTATCTACGGACGGAGTAAACTGTAACAACCCCTTACTTAAGTATAATATAATAATATTCTTTAGTAGTATAAAGTAATATTTAATAGTTAAAGTAACCTTTTAATAATATATAGGAAAGAATAATATCCCCTTTTATATAAAAGAGCTAGATTATATACTTAGCCTAATAAAGTTAATAGGTATTAGAGTTAATTTAGTTAAAGTAATTATAACTATCTTATATAAATTAATATATAACTTACATATCTATTAATAGTTATTAAAGAGAATATATAAGCTTAGGTAATATTATCATATTTTCTACTATATCCTTAAATTAAATATAAGGATTAAATTAATTATTAATAATAAGAGGATATTAATATTAGGATTTAATAAGGAGGTATTTGGAATTATAAGCTTAGGGGTAGCTAGAGATATTAAGGTTAATAGAAATAATAATAATCCTATTACTATTAACGCGTAATTATTATAATAGACTTTATAAGTAGTTTAATATATCTTATTTTAATAAAAAGAAATAATAATATAATAATCTTAATATTCTTATTTTAATTAATATAAAGGCGTTCTTACCTAGTATTTAACCTAACATCTAGCTTAAATTCTAATTAAGAATTCTAAGCTAAAATCTAATTATAAGATACGCTAGCTATAATATTAATTTATAATATAATATCTATTATATTATTAATATATAAGAAATTACTTTAATTAAAGAAGTCGCTTAGTTAAAGATAGATTAATATTATATAAGAGGTATTAAATAAGCTACTTAATATATTTAAGATTAAGAATTACCTAGACTTTACTTTATATATATAGGAATACGTCCTTTAATATTAAGTTAGCGTTAGATTAAAATTAATAGTTAAGATAGAACTTATAAAGGATAAATTTAAACCTCCTAAAAGTTAACTTCTATAATTAAGCCTCCCCTAGCCTTAGATATTAATTATATATAAAGCCTTTATATTATTACTACCTTTAACTTTCTTATTATTAATAAGCTTTAATATTAATTATTATCCTAAATAGCCCTATATTTATATTCTTCTTATAAAGTAAAAAAGTAGATAGATAGTAGAGTATTAATTTAAATAAAGAGTTATAATTAAAATACTTATAATCCTTATTACTCTAGGATTACCTCTTTAATTATAGGCTTATAAGTAATACTACTTATTATAATTTAATATATTAGTTCCTTAATATATAGTATATTACTAGTGTATAAAATAAAGAGGATTTATAAAATAGCGTTATATACTATTAAAATTAGGATAAAAATTTAATAATATTAAGAATTATATCTTAAGATAACTTTTTTATTTATATTAATTAATTAAATACTCTATTATTATAATAAATTAACTTAAGGATAGAAGTTAAAGGCCTTAATCCCTTCTTTATTAAATATAACTCTATTATACCTTAGGCTTCCTACCTTTACTGTTAATATTTATTACTAAGCCGTATAGGCGCTAATAATCTATTATTATAATAATAATAGTATAATTAATAAATAGAATATTAAAATAAAAGTTTATCTCTTCCTATCTTATCCTATTTATTAACGCTTAGGACTAATTTTTTATATATAATTAACTCTAGATATAAAGGTAACCTTATAAAAGATAGTAAAGACATAATTAAAATATAACTAAGAAAGAAGAGAAGGCTTTAAAGAAGACTTTATTTAAAGGAAATACTATTTATAAGATAAAGGATATATTATTATAGCTAAGAATATTAAGGATTTATAAAATAATATAAATATTATTATTAATTTATCCTTTACCAAGGCTATTATATTAATTTAAGTAAGATAAAGAGATAATTTAATTAGGACTTAAATAATAACTTTATAATCTAATTTATTATTAAATCTATTAAGTTTATACCTAATATATATATAAATAAAGCTAATAATAAAGAAGGAGATAATAAAGAGTAATAAGTAAATATTAAGGTATATTTAATTTATAATCTTTTTAATATAATAGTACTAGCTAATTATTATCCTAATCTATAAGATATTAATTATAACTTAAAGTATAAATATATATATAATAATATATAGAATTAAGTTATAAGGATTACTAATATAAAGAACTTAAGTATAAATTCTAAAATAGGGAAGGTTTATATTAATAATACTTATACTTTAATATTTAAGTAATAATAATTAATAATAATAATTATAATATTATAAATTTAAATACTTATTATTAATTAGATAAAGCTTAGGAAGGTATTATTTATTAAGTTAATATATATCTTCTAGCCTAATTAACTTTACCTTTAAATAATTATAAGGATAGTAATTACTATCCTCTATCTATATCTTTAAAGGAAATAAATAGAAATTAAAGTTAAGTAAAAAGAGAAACTAGAAACGCGTTAATATTATAATAAAAGTGATCTTCTTAATATTATATCTCTAGATAATAGTTAATTCCTTAAGTACTTATATTAATAAGGCTTAAAGCCTTATAATATATATCTTAATTATAGGCTTATAATACTCTTTACCCCTTCTAGGAATATATTTATATATTTTATAAAGCTAAGAGAAGTTAGTAACTTAAAGGTTATAAGAATAGAATTAATAGGCTATTATATTTCTCTTAAAGTAGGTAAAGAGGGCTAAGATACTTTATACTTTAATAATAGAGTTAAATAATTATAAATAATTTATAATATAAATAAATAATATTTAAAGAATAAGGCCTATAATTATAATAAATATATTAGGGGAATCCTATATTAGAAAGCTCTTTAAATTAGGTTATTATAATTTAATAGAGCTTTATTTAAATTAAGTCTTTTAAAGGAATATAAATATAAAATATTTAGGTCTTAAAATTTAAAATACCTTAAGATAAAATTATATATTATCTTTATATAAGTCTTATTATTCTTAATAATAATAATAATAATAATATTAAATTAATAAGCGCTAGACTATAAAAGTATATTAAAGATATAAAACTCTTCTATCTTTATTATTACTTCTAATTTATTATTATATTTAGAATAATCCTAAGTATTAAACCTTCTAATATTATAGTATTAATAATACTATTTCTAATACCTCCTAGGATATAAGGAGAATAAGTAGTATATATTTTATTAAAATAGGCTTAATACTTCTAAATATATAATTTAAAGGTATATTAAAAAGCTAAAAGACCTTAATATTAAGGTTATATATTATAAGGTTACTTCTAGGCTTAGTAAGATCCTTTTAGATTATATAGTATATTATTATATTAAAAGTAGGTAATTTAATAAGGAGCTTATTAAGCTTAAATTATAATACTTATATAATATCCTTGATAAATTCCTAGCCTAGTTTTAAACTACCTATAATATATACCTATTTAAATAGTAATAAGATATTATTAGGAAGCTATAAGATTAATAGGTAATTTAAGATAGGAATACTTATATTAAAGGATAAGTAAAGTAAAACCTAACCTATTTATCTATTAAGGCTATATTATAATTTATTATATTTATTAGTTATAACCTATTAATACCTAACTTAGCGCTAGATAAATATAGGGATTTAAAAGATATATTAGAACTTATAAGATAGATAAATAAAAAAAGGATATTATTTAGATATAAAATATTTAATACTCTCTATTATATCTCTTAAACTTAATTAATATATTAGATTATACTTAGCTATCGCGGTATTAAAATATTGATTATATTATTATTTCTAGAGATAATAATAGTAGTTAAACGCGTAAGTCTTTTTATATATTATAATAAGCTCCCTCCCTTTATTAGGTATTATATTTATTACTGATTCTTTCTTTATAATATATATATAGATGTACCTAGCTTAAATAGAAGATATAGAAGCTCTTTAAGGATATAAAGTAATATTAGATCTTAATAAAAGCGTTTTAAATAATTATAGGTATAAATAATATACCTAGTTATAAAGATAAGCTAGACTATTTAATTAAACTTATAAAAATAATAGATATTAGAGTCTTTATAATATAAGTAAGAAACTAGGTAAGAATTTAACAAATAAGCTAGGTAAGTAATAAGTAGGTAATAGGTAAGTTATAAGCTAGAATTTAAGTAAGAAGCTAGGTAAGTAATAGGTAAGTAATAGGTAAGCTATAGGTTAAAACTTAGGCTAGAAATTAGGTAAGAAGCTAGGTAATTAATAGGTAAGTAATAGGTAAGTTATAAGTAAGTTATAAGTAAGCTATAAGCTAGAACTTAGGCTAAAACTTAGGCTAGAACTTAAGTAAGAAGCTAGGTAAGTAATAGGTAAGAAGCTAGGTAAGAAGCTAGGTAAGGAGTTAAGTAAGTATAATTTTATAGAATAGATAATAATACTCTTCTTTATTAAGGGTTAATATAAAATCTTGTAGGCTTAAAGTATTAAGATATAATTAAATTATAAGTCTAAATTAATATTAATTTGTATTAATTATAATATATATAGTCTTAAGGCTTAATAGGGAGGATTAGATAGTTTTTCTTAAATAATAAGTATCTTTAGTCTTCTTAATAGTAGAAGTATCTTATTATAATACCTTATTATTAATAATTAATTTTTAGCGCCCCTCTAACCTTTTAAAGGTTTTTCTATTAAAGATTTTAAGTAATAGTAATAAGTAAGTAATAATATTAGTAGTAGGTAAGTAATAGTAATAATAGTAAGTAGGTAATAGTAATAGTAGTAGGTAGGCGTAAAAAAGGGGTAGCTTATAAGAGGAATAAGCGGGTTTCTCTAATATTTAGTTATAAAGTTAATCTAATAAGTTTAGTAGATACATCCTCCTTATTAAGCTCTATTCTACTGAAGCTACGCGTCTATTAGGCCCTTATAATATAAATATCAGATATTACTAGCTTAAACTAACTATTAATAGAAGTTAGTCTAGATTAGGAAGTTTAGAATAGTAGTATATACTATTAAGCTATATACCTTATTATTACAAAACGCGTAGTTATTTTATAATATATATTATAAATTTCATTATATATATGTAATAGTAATATTAATAGGTAAGTAATAGTAATAGTAATAGGTAAGTAATAGTAATAGTAATAGGTAGAATCCTAAATTATTAATAGTTAAAAAGTAAAAATTAAAGGACACTTATAAGAGTTAAACCTAGGACGTTAGAATATATTAATAGTATAGAATATAATAGTAGATATAGTAGGAGCGGAAGGTATATTAAATAGCTATTAATTTCTATTAATTTCTATATATATTATATATATTTAGTTATCCTTTCTATAAATATAGATTATTTATTAATTATTAAGATTACTCAGCCTTATAATATTTATTAAGAATTAAATATATATAAGGTACGAATTTTCTATATTAGATGTTTATACTAAAAATTAGGATCTTAATAATATTTTACTACTACGCGGAACGCGCTTTTTAGGATATAAGTATTAAGATTAAGGTTCTTACTTAAAACCTTACCTAGGTTCTTAGCTACTAGGATTTATATATTAAGTTAGATTTATAGTAATCTTTACTAATATTATTATTAATAGCTTTATATTATTAATTAATTTAATTATAACCCTTAAATATCTCTATTACGCTTAATATAATATTATTTAATCCTTTATACTACTAATATACTATGTATTAATATAGAAGAGCTTCTACCCCTAGCTTACTACTAATATCTAAGAGACCTTAAGGTCTAAGGCTTATATACTTACCCTTATCTTTACCCCCTTATAGCCCTCTATCTTAATTATTATATTTATTAAGAACCCTTTTATTATAGTAACTATTACTATTATTATTCCTACCTTTATTCCTACCTTTTTTATAACCTTTATTACCTTTACCTCCTAGAATATATACGTCTATTATACCTAATATAAAGGAGATTCAAGGAGATATTAAGCGCTTAAAAGAGGTAGTAGCTACTTTATAAGAGTTAATTATTAAATTTAATAACTTTATAAGCTTTTATAGTAGTATAGCCTTTTAGATTATTTCCTCTATTAATCTAAGGTAAATATATAATATAATAGATAGCGTAAAAGTATAAGCTAAGGTTAAGTATTTAAAGGAAGTAGTAGCTACTTTATAAAAGTTAATTATTAGGACTAAGGATATAATAGGTCTCTTTAAGGGTATAGCTAACTAGACTATCTAAATAATAAATATATTATAAAAAAGTAATTAATATTATAGGTATTATAAAGCCTTCTCTAAAGGAAATAAGGTATATAGCTTATTTATAATTTAGAGTCCTCTTTATTAGTAGCGACTTTATTAAAGTTAAATTATTATTATAGACTTTATTAAAGTTAAATTATTATTATAAACTTATTACTAACTTCTTTACTACTTAAGTACCCTTTATTAATTAATTTACCTTAAATAGTATATTATATAAATCTAAATTAATCTAATTATTTATAAAGTACTTAGAGTTACTCTTACCTAATAGTATTATATATATATTTCTTATAATTACTAGTATTTCATATAACTAGTAATATCCTATATTTCTTTTTTACTATAATATATTTAATAGCTATTACTTAATTTTAAATATTCTATATATATTATTAGCTTTACCTTTATAATTCTATTATAAGACCTTTATAAATGCCTTATAATATTTAATTAAACGCCCTTTCTTATCCCTCCTTTTAAGGTTAATTATTATAATAATTAATTAGAGTTCGCCTAATAGCCTATCCTCTTATTTACTAGGTTACCCTAAATCCTATTCTTTTTATATAATATATTCTTATACTTATATAAAGTTACGTCGCTAATTATTTACCTTACCTCCTATACTAATATATAGCATATATACTCCTCTATTAGATATTCTAAGTCCTTAAAATCCTTCCTATCCCGCTTCTATTAGGCTATAGAAGTATAGATATTAATTATTAAATCTTTAGCTTATAATAGGTTACTATCTAGTTAATCTAAAATATCTAAATTTAATAGTAAGCCGTTAAATCTTACTTAATAAGTCTAGAAGAATAGGATAAGTATATTAACAAATCTAGTAATTTCTATTTATATTATTATTCATCTAGTTAGTTATTAAAAATCTATATTTATTATATATTATTATTATATACGGGCTTTATCTTCTTATAAATAAAGAATACCTAAGTATTATAAGTTTATTACGTCCTAGTAAGGTCTACTAACTTAATCCTTATTAATCTTACGCTCGTCGGCTTAACTATATTATTATATCCCTTAGTAGAGAAGTATATCCTATATAGCTGTTATATTATATTACCTGATATTATATAATAAGATTTATTAATAAAATATCTCGCCTTTATTAGTCCTTAGAAAGAAGTCTTTTATTAGGAATTTATAAATAGCCTTATTATAATAGGTATTAAACCCCTAAGTATTACTATATTCTTAAATAAAGTTAATATAATATAATATAATATATAATTTAAGAAAATTAAAATAATATTTATTAGTTCCGTTATCTATTAGCTAGAATTTCTTAAAAACCTTTATTAATTTATCTATTCTATATAGTACCTAGTATATATAGCGTAAGGTCTTATTACTATAGTTATAGTATATTATAAGTACTATAAAGTCTAGGATAGCCCGCGTATAATATATACTCGCTAGGGCTCTTATAGTTAATAATAGTATTATTATAAGGATAAGTTAATAAAGTATTTACTTCTACTTATTACCTATCTATTATTTTACTTTACTAAAATTTTAGAATACTTTTAGTCCTTTATATCTATAAACTTATTAAAAGTAGTAGTTTAATTAAAATATTAGCTTAGCCTTAATAATAGACCTTATCTCTTAATATTTCTAGATTTTATATATTTTCTTAGGTATTATATTCATTAATAAGCTATTTAATCTAAATAATAAGATATATAATAGGACCCTTTAATAGTTAATATAAAAGATTAAGTATTATATAAGTATAAATATTTATAAGATAGTATTTCTAGATAAAATTAGAAATAAGGTAGATTTAATTATTATATAAGTTTATTTATCTATTCTCTTCTTACTATATTCAAATTTACTCCTTTATTCCCTTATAAGTATAGGTATCTAAATATTTTATAAGGTCTTAATATTTATTTAATATAACTTTATAAATTAAATAATATCTATTCTTTTTAATTCTTATAATAAGGACTTACTCTTTATAATTAATTATAAAGTTAGTTAAAATAGGATAATACTATCTAATAAAGTTATTTATATAAGGTATTATAATTCTTATTCTCGCTAACTACTTTATAGCTATATATTATATTTATTAATAATTTCTAGTAGTCTTATCTTATAAATCTATACTTACGCTTTAATATAATTTCTATTACTAAGTAGTAGAGCTCTAATATTAGGTACTTTTAATATTTATTATCTACTTTAATTACTAATATTATACCTAGTAAGACTAGGCTTAGATAGGTTTAACTCTTATATATCTTAATATTAAGGTTTCTAATAGTAAGATAAGTTAATTATATAGTTAGATTATTATAATATTAAGTTAATTATATTTTATTAGTATAAAGGATTAATGATATTATTATAATACTTATAAGAAGTATATCCTACGTCCTCTACTACTATTTTCTAGTATATATTTCGTTATAAACGCGGTTATTATTAATATTTATCTACTTTATTAGCGCGTATATTAGATTATCCTTAAATAAATTATAACTTATTAAAAAGCGTATAATATTTAAAATATTCTTATATTAAATAGTATATTTAGGTAATTTAATACCCTTAATAGGTATATAAATCTAGATCTATTTTTTAAGGAAATTATTATACTTAATATTTTATAAAATATTTAAGTATTTATCCTATTATTCCTAGGTATTTATAAGGCCTATAATTACTTATACCTTATATAAATATTTATCTTTTAATAACCTATTTATACTACCCTTTAAATACTTCACTCTTAGGAGCTATTAGGATATAGTATATTATATTTAATTAATAAATTGAAGGATAATAGGCTAAGCTAGCCCTTAAATTTTATATACATAGATTTATAATATTATATCTAAGAATTATCTCCCCTACTATTCTTCTTATACTTTCTTTATAAGTCGCGATTTATAATAATAATAATATAAAGTAGACGCTAGCGGTTAATATAAGTAGGGAATAGAGAGGGAGATATTCTTATATTATACTAGATTAGTAATTAAATTTAAAGAGATATTAAGACTTAAATAGTATACCCCTCTTTTAATCTAATTATCCTCTTTATTATTAATAGTCTTATTTAGGCTAGTCTCCTTTATAATTAGTACTAGGTTAGGTATATATATATAAGACTCTTCTATTAAAGGCTATAAGCTCGCGTTCCCTTATAATTAAGTATAGGTATTACTGTTATTATCTATTTAATTAAGATTATATATAATCTTCCTATATTTTAAGTTAAATAGTATTAGGTATCTCTAGAGATAAATTTCTAATTAACTATTAGCTTAAAGGTAGACCCGTATACCTTATAAGATTATAATGTTATTTAGGAGTTATAATAATTTATTATCCTATCTTAATTATTAGTAGGGGTAATTTAGCTATTAATATATTAAATATTCTTATAAAGGATTTATTAAGGCCTATTCTCTCCTTTTATATATTATTAATATTAGGTTTATATTTAATAGACTATACCTTATAAAATTTAATAATAAACTAATAAGAGTATATAATAATTAATAGTAAAGATAATTAGAAAACTATTTATATTTAATTAATAATTTATTTAAAAAGTATAAGTTACTCCTTTAAGAAGTTAAAGAATATTTAATAAAGTAATTAATAATAAAGGAAGAACTCTTCTCTTAGTAATATAAATATTATATCTTTCCTATTATCCCTATACCTTTATTATTAATAGTTAGCTATTATATAATTATTATTAACCTTTAAAATATATATAAACTTTTCCCTTATTACTTATATATAAAGTAACTATATTTAGAAGATTTATTTAATAAGATTATTTCTAAATTTATTTCTTTTTCTTTTTATATATATAAACTCATTATAGATTATACTATTTAGAAATATAATTCTTAAGTATATATAATCCTTTATTTTAAGGATAGCTAGGATTAGAAGAAAGATAGATATCTTACCTATTATAATAACCTATAATTAGGGAAGCTACTTAATAATCTTATTATTACTATTATTAGAGACTTTAAAGAGAGGTATAATATTTAAAAGATAAAGATATAAATTTAAGTTAATAATAATATATTTATTTTAAAGATATTATTTAAGGTTATATATTTTATTTATAATAAGGAGTATTTTAAGAAGAATATTAATATAGGTATAAGTAATAAGAGTTATATTACTCTTAATATATTTTAATTTTAATTATATATATACTTCCTCTTTTTAATTAATTATACCTATTTTATATTATTACTTTCTTAAGTCCTTAATAGCTATTAATTAATAATAGTAATAATTAAGCTAGCGCGTAAGTTAGAGATAATTAAAATTATCTTATTTAATTAACTTAAAGATTTTCTTATAAAGTAGAGTCTTAAGAATATATATAATTATCTTATAACCCTATTAAGTAAGATAAGAGTAGAAATTAAGGTAAAAAAGAAAGTAATTAAGAAGAAGAATATAATTGAAAGTAATATATTACCTCTCTTAATTTAATTAGGAAATTAATTTTATTAATATTTTATATAATAGAAGTCTTTAAGTAAAGTTATAAAGAGTTTAAAAAAGATATATATATTAATATACTATCCTTCTCCCTTACCTACTTAACCTTAATATTAAATCTACTTATATTAGAAAATTATAATATTTATTATAATATAATTAACTTTACTTATAATATTATCCTTACCTACGCTAATCTCCTTATTAATAAAAACTTCTATTATAGCTTAAAGCTATACTCTTCCCTTTTTATTATTACCTCTCCCTTCCTATTTATAATTACCCCCTTCTTCCTTATCCTTCCTACTTTTATATATCTTATACTTAATATCTCTAGCTTTATATCTTATATATAATACTTAAGCTCTTTATTACTTATATAAAATACTTCGCCCCTAGGGAGGAAGTAAAGATTAAGTAGCTAGTATTAATAGGGAGTTTATAAGAGATAGTAAAAAAAGCTTTTATAATATTTTTTTAATTAAAGATAAGGAAGGAGTAGGAGGAGAAAGTTAGGAGATAATATATTTATATATATACTACCTAAGAAGGTAGAATTAAAGGGGGGGTAATTAAAGAGTAATAAGATTAAATAATAGGATTTAAGATAAAAACCTAATTAAAATTTAAATAAAAATCTAGTTAAAAACCTAGTTAAAATATAAGTAAGAATTTAATTAAGAATCTAGCTAAGAACCTAATTATAATATAAATAAAAATCTAATTAAGAATCTAATTAAGAACTTAATTAAAATCTAGATAAGAATTTAACTAAGAATCTATAAATATACTAAGGGAATACGTATCCTAATAATATTTTAAATATTAACCCTAAGATTTTCTATTTTACCTAATTCTCTTATATATTCTATTTCTATACGTGACTCCTCTTAATAGGATAGATCCTTCCTCTTTTATTTATATATCTCTTTATCTCTTTATCTCTATATATATATATATATATAGTTAGCCTCTTTTATTTAACCTTTAAATTTATTAGATCTGAATAATAGCTTTTTATAATAGTTATTTCCCTTAAGTAAGGATTTTTATCTACTCTAGTATATCTCCTCTATTAATTAGAAGGAATATTATTAATAATTAATTACCTAGCCACTATTCTTTAATTCTAATTCTAATAATAATATAAAGCCTATATAGAAGTTTAAGTATATATAAGGGAATAATATATTTATAAACTTAATAAGATAAATTAAGAAGATAATAAATATATTACTCTTATTAATACTTCTTATAAAGATAATATCTATATTTATTTATAATAGGATTCCTCCTCCTTATTATTTGATAGTAGATATAAATTAAAGTTTATATCTTAGTCTATATTATATTTATTATTATTATTACTAATATTAGTTATAATAGGCTTAGGCGCGTTATAGTCTTAATATTTATATAAAGGTAACTTTATAAGAGGGTAAGCGTATAGCCTAACCTTATTATAAGCGGGTATAATTAGATAGATAAAATATATATTAATCCTTAATTATAAAATAGTTATAAGCTATATTAGATTATGTCTTTATATAGTAATTATTATTAGGTTTTAGTTTAAATTAAGTTTATAGTTAGGGGTTAAAGAGAGATTTATACTAAGTATATTAATTATTAAAATATAAAAAGAGATAGCTAACGTATTAAGATAAGTTAATAGGTGAAGAGACTTTAATATTAATAAGATCCTAACTCTTAAGGAGGCGCGAAATATATATCCTTAATATAAACGCGTAGGGTGATTATTACTAATTAATATTAGGTAACGTAATTATATAATATACTTGATAACTTTTAAAGTTATATAATAGAAAAGGTTTAAGAGGTTATATAAAATTATTATATATTTAATAAATAAGGGAACTTAAAGGAATATATTATAAAATTATTATTAAAAGGCGCGTTTTTATATTAGAATAAAGAATTAATATATAAAATCCTAACTTTCCTCTTATTTTAATATTATAATAGCGTAAGGATAGGTTTTATATTAAGGTAATTTTAAGGCTATTATAATTATATTCTTTAATAGTAATAGAGAATACTATATATAAAGGAAATTAATAAGGTATATATTTAACCCTACTATTAATCTTATAATTAAGGTAATTACTATAATAGTTAACTATATTATTAGAGAGTATAAAAATAATAAAAGAACTTTAATTAAGTTTAAAGGGAGCTTTATTAATAGTATATACGGGTATAATACTATTACTTTATATAATATATTAATAGTTAAGGCTACTTTATTAATTATTATATATTAAATAGAGCCGTTTTAAAAGATTAATAGATATTAGGATAAGATATTAATTAATTAATAAGAGTATATTATAAAGGTACTACGGGCTTTATATATTATATATATATATTATAAGAAGATAATAAATTACTAGACGCTCTAAATATTAATAATAAGTAGGATAATATAATTAATAATATTAATAACTTAATCCTAGGGATAAATAGTAAAGGATTACTAGCTAAGGTTAAAGGTAATAGTATTAATATTATACTTATATAGTAATATCTATTATTAATAAGGGATAACTTAATAGAAAGGATATTAAAATATTAATATTAATTAAGGGAGAGGATATTATAAATTCTATTAATTTAAAGTATATAAGAAAGTTATATTAATTAAATAAACTTATTATTAAATCAAAATAACTTACTTAGAAATACTTAAAGGAATTAGAAGAATTACTATTTAATAATAATAAAGAAGAGATAAAGGATATTATATTAGGAGTATTATAAAAGGTATACTTATACTTAACTTTAATAATACTACCTTAACCTTTAACCCTTATTTAAATTAAATAAATAATATATAAATAACCTTATATCCTTCCTTAAATATCTAAATTACTAATTAATAGTAGTAGAGTATAATAGGATCTAAATAAGAAATTAGGTAAGATATTAAATAAGATATTAGGTAGGAAATCTATTAAGTAAGATATTAAGTAAGATATTAGGTAAGAAATTTGTTAGGTAAGATAATTGAATAAGATATTAAATAAGAAATTTATTAGGTAAGATAATAGGTAAGAAATTAGGTAAGATATTTATTAGGTAAGATATTAAATAAGAAATTTATTAGGTAAGATAATAGGTAAGAAATTAAATAAGGAACCTAACTAAAATCTAGATATAGTTATTAAATATTAAATATCCCTTAGAATCTACTATTAATATTTTATTTATTATAAATAAAAGATATTATAAATAAGTATAATATTATAAGAGCTATTATAAATATAAGTAAAAGAGACGTATAAAGTCTATATTAATTTAAATATTATAAAATTAAATATAAATAAGTATATTCTAGAAAATAAGACTATTAATTTTAAGTTTATTATAAAGTTATCTTAAAGATATAAAGTAATTTATAAGAAAGTAAGTATTTATAAGGGTATTAAGTAGTAGTATTATTTATCTCAATTAAATATAAGGTTTATAAAGATATTTAATTATAAGGAGGATTATTAGGGATTAATAAAGGTTATTTAAATTAAATAATATATTATAATTATATAATAAATTAATAAAGATAAATAGTTACCTAGCTTAAAATAGGCTAATAAGTCTTATAAGATATTATAAATAAATAAATTATTTAATATTTAAAAGGCTAATAATCTAATTATAAAGTAAAGATTAAAGAAGTAAAAAGAGTAAATAACAAGTATATAATTAAGGCGGGTAAAGTATATTATATATATAATAAAGGTATAATATATAATATAGAAGGTAGGCTTAATTAATAAGCGCTTTTAAATAATATAAAGGTAGTAAGTAATAATAGAAGAATTAAAAGATAATAAATTAAATAATTAGAAGATTAATAATCTATAAAATAGTATTAATAATAGAAGCCAGGGGCTAATAGGTGATAGCCCGAGTAGCCTAGGGCTTACTAGGGCTAAGATATGCGTAGATCAGCCCTGGAAGCCCTAGGCCGCCCGCCGGACTCAGGGCCGGCTCTCCCGATTTGCTGATGAGTACGCGGACAAGGATAGGATATACGCGTAATAGAAGCTTTAATATATATAAGGCGTAGTAATTATACGTTAATATCTATAATTCTCATATAACGTAACGGCTATTAAGATAGAGGGGTTCACCCTTAGACCCTCATAGGGGGTTCCTAGGTTAGGTTTCTCTTGGCATCCACCACCACCACCAACCCCGGGTCTGATGTTACTGACGCTTAAATGGGTCTGAGGTTCCTGAGACTAGTCGAACCGCCTCCAAGGCTGAGTCCTTCCCCTTGCTTGCCAGCATGTCATCTCCCAAGTGACGGAAGATCTGCGTCGAATGCTAAGTAACAACGTCGCCCTTGTTTGTGTTCAGCAGAGGAAATGAGTTCAAGAAAACAACAAGGTGCATTAATCCCTGGCTTTTTCCTTCCACTCAAATGGCAGCAAGAGGAAGATCGGACTCGGCGGCACTCTTACAACGTTTTCCTTAATTCGGCTCTTGATGGTTCAGAAGAAGGGTACGGATGTCTTCGCTACAGGTATTGCTACATCTATTGATGTTGTTACAGTGGGGATGGACCTGACCCTCTCACCGTCGCAGAGCGCCTCGTGTTGTCTCTTATGAACGAGATCACGGACAATTTGGGCTGGCATCAAAAGGTGTCGGACAAACAATGGACAGAGCAATGGAAACGTCAGAAGTTATCTCAACATGCAAACCTCACTCCACGAATGGCCGAGTGGGTACGTTGGAGTGGATTCGTTTGTAATGACCAAGCTGATCTTAGGGCAGTGTGTTCGAGAAGCGCAGGGAAGAATGGTTCAATCTCAAGAATCACGGTTCATACCTGCTCTAGATCGCGGAGTATGTAAATCTGACACGATTCTCTCCGCGATCAAGACTAGTCTGCGATCTTCGATCGAACGTCTCGAGCAAAGCAACAAGAACGATAGCACCAAATGGTCCGAGACTGTGCAGAGCTTAATCGTAGATCCATGTCTATACCCCTTTTGCTTTGGCAGAACAAGATATCGAGTGTCTGCCATGTCCAAAATCGAGGACAGTATCAGACTATGCGGCAAGGGTTGGTCGAGGAGTCTCCTACAATAAGAGGAGAGCGGGTCGCTCAGTGGGAAGGATTGTTATGCGATCAACAACGCTTGGTCTACCAAGTATCAGTGGCTGCCATGCGACATTGAGTTCGATGAGCACACAGACGAGGCACGGTGAGCAGATGCAGCCGATGAAGCGTTCCCAGATTTTTAATGAAGATCAGTGTCACGAGCTACATTAACAATGTGCACCCTCTGCTCAATCGGCAACTCTATACCACTACCAACGAACTCGTATCTTGTCTATTACCGATGCTAAATTCAACATTGATGGCGTTAAAGACGCCGAAGCTCTTTAGCCGTCGAATCGATCCAGAGGAACGTATGAGCGGCAGAAACTTCCCTGACCTCGAACCTGGGCCATATCGATCACTGGAACAGCGAGCTCGGTCGGATTACCTGAATGCAGATGGTAAGCTGCATAAGTCCAAGCACGTGGATCTACGAAAAGAATTCTGGGATGTGGGCATCCAAGCTATCATTCAAGTCTCCAGCATAGACCTGGATACAGAAAGGCCAGAATGCTCAGGAGAAGAATGGCACGTGCAAGGCCAAATGGTAAGCACGCATAAATGCTGGCGAAGATCGCTGCGCAAGCCGCCTGCAGATTACCCCAATTGATACCTAATTAACAGAACGAGCGTATCTGCGCTACGGTACTGTATTGCTGCAGTAGCTCAAACATCTCTGAGGCATCACTGTCATTCCGACATCGAGTCTCGAATGATGATGCCATATCCCTAAGCACCCTTGTGAGATCCGTGGAAGCATGCGAAGACGCGTATGGGATTAAGGATCTTGGTCCTGCGGTGCAGATTCTAGGTCATGTGATAATTAGGGAGGATAGGGCAATCAGCTTTCCAAATGTAGAATGCCTAAGCTCTACAAATTGATGTCAGGCTAAATGCTACCAGGTCTTCCAAACGAAGATCAACCCCTTCAAGCTTTGCGATCGCTCGAAGCCGGGGCATCTGAAGCTCTTCGTATTCCACCTTGTCGACCCCAATCGACGCATCATGTCCACTTCGATGGTGCCATGTCAACGACGGGACTGGTGGGCTCGCGAGATCCGTCAGCTGGTCCCTGTTTTGCGACGACTTCCTGTGGAGATATTCGATGGAATTATCGATGTGAGTCCTTGTATCTCACTAAAGACGTATGCATACCTTACTGCCAAGCTTACAGCTATCACAGATCGTCGATGATTTCCCCATCTCGGTCGATGATGCTGAGAAAATCAGATCAGACTTTTTACAGGAGAGAGCGGAATTGTCGGTGATCTCCTCCTCGTACTCTTGCATCTTACTGATCCTTGATACGATTTGAAGCACCCGGAATCATACGGAGGCAATGCTCTCACACAAGTTCGACCTGATGACCGAAGCCAGACGGCACGAGGTTAATTTAGGATACCCCTAATTGTTCTTGGATGGTCTCACGTCAGTATCACCACGTACATATCAATGATACGAATCCAAACAACGCCAGATCTGATGTTGACGAGGAGACGCAGATTTGAGTCTGAACGGAATCTTTATAGAAGGTGTAGAAGCAAGTCTGCCTCAACCACTCGATTCGCGAGACTTATATATATGAATGGACAAGTATTCGAGGCCAATGTAAGTAGATTTCGTTCACTATTTAAAACTGTACAGAGCATTATCTCCGTCGCTTGTCAACGCGAATTTGTTTACGACGCCGTCAAGCTTAGACCGATGTTCAGACTTAAGCAAGCCCTGGTTTCCCTCCAGGCTGGTCCTCCGATAACCTGGCCTGCCTGTGTATTCGTCCCACAGTGATTCCTAACCCCTGAATCATCGAACCGCCAATAGCATCTCTGTCCGTCATCTTCCCAAGACAGACTGCCTCTGCGAAATTGGGCAATTGATATATCTAAAATCATCAATGAGTTCCCACTTCCCAGAAAACGTAGGGAGATGGAACGTAAATAGAAGCCGTTTCAATTTGGGCAACTCGGCAAGAGAAATGCTCTAAAGGCTATCTTGCCTTGAAACAGCCTGCGTGACTGTTTGGCCCGAACAAGGTGCCAATTGTGCATGTAGAGTTTGGATCAATGAATGCCATCCTTGAAGCTTCATTCTTCCAATCAGCAGCTGAGTCTTGAATGATGCAGAGAGCATCAATCCAAAGCCATCGAAATCCGAGGCTCCTGGTGATCTCCACAACGTCTCTGAACGTCTTTGGCAAGTCATTTAGGTGGGACCTTTCTCCTAGTTCAGCCAGATTCCCATCCTCCAAGGTTATAACATCTAAAGATCCACGACAATGACTCAGCCTCAGATATCGTAGTCCTAGATCGGTTTGGTCAACGACATAAAGTCGAACATCTGAGCTGTCCCTCGCTTCCACATCGATCAACCGTACAGGCAGTGCATGAAGACACGTAATGGTACCTGATAAGAAGAGTAATTGGGGAGTAATTCCTCTACTTCCAAGAGGGCGCAGTGACGTGGAATCTCCCAGAATCTCCCAGGAGCTTTCATGCTCGCGCGAGAATGAAGCGGCGCTCACCCTAGACCCCGTGGGGTGTTGGAAATTGGATATCACAGCCATAGCGTCTTGGCACGATGTAAAATACTGCGTCAGACAACGTGTCTTTCTAGATAATATCATAATCAATCAATCCATCTACCATGTTGCTACCATTAATGGCCTACGTCTATCATGGGGAGTGAGGCCGGGGCACAGTTTTGTCACCTCGGCGTACTAACAATCAAAACACCGGATACCATATTATATTGGCCGGTGCTTCACCCCTCCATACGCGTGAGCAAATCTCAATGTCATCTAGTGCACACCATGGACAGCAACTATGCAAGCATTCGCGTCCCCACTTCTTCATCCCCAAATTCGAGTGAAGTTACTAAAAACATGGCTTGCTGAGCAACAAATTGTAATTCGTACTAAAACAACAGCACAATGAAGAGATTGTTAGCGGCACATACCATTGTAGTAAAGGAAACCATCATGTTGATTTACATATTATACACCTTGAGGGGACGAACGCTGCATATTGGCGACCCAGGGGGAGATTGTGTTCCAGTACAAATGATTCAACGCATCATACAACCTGGGATGGTGTATCAACACCCTTTCGCACTGAGGCACGGAAATAACCACTTTGTAAGTTTGAAGCTCGACGAATATGCGTTGTCTGGGCTACCCTAGTCCACTATCAAGGAAGTCATCGTGGGAAGCTCAGCCGGCGAGCTTTCAAGAGCTGTGAGGAGTCATGAAATGATGCGCTTTCTATTTCTGAAAGAGAGGCCCAATTCTTGGATTGAGTATATTTCCAGTGAAACCCGAATCTCTGATAAGTCATGGCCAGCATGTCATACAGAAATGAAAGGCAATGCCAAACACAGTGCAGTCGCCGGCAACGTATCTACCATGTAATCGCGAACAGTAGCGCTCTCTAAGCCGCCATGGTACAGTTCAACAAGAAAAACGACCCAGCCGGAGCCACTCCAGCCCCAGTATCAGCTTCGGTACAAGTCAGATGCATCTTCGATGCATGCAGCGCCTCCTTTGGCTGAGGATAGACACTGGACTCGCCCGACCCGCCCGACCCGATGACATTGACAGCGGCTGACGAACTAGAAGCCGGCGCAGAAGAGGTCAAAGCTGGCGTAGACGTAGGTGCTTTCGAAATCGAGGTTGGACTGGCCGTAGCAGAGAACTGTGAGCAAGTGGTATGGGTCTCATCGCCGACCGGAGGAGAGATCTCGTTGCCCCTGTTGGCGGCAGCGATGACACCGCAGGCGTAGCTGTCGATGGGCACCATGGTGTCACCCTCAGGGCAGATGTTTTCCGAGTCCACTGTATACAAATCAGTACGGGTGGTATGTCGATTGGTAGGGTAGTGTCTCACCGCCATTGCACCAGAAGTGTCGCTTCATCAGACCATGTTTTTGACTTCGGCCTGAAAGCTGTTCAGGTACAGCGAGGATGGCGGTGGCGAACAGGGTGGACCCAAAGAGGGAGAGTGAGAGCTGCATTGCTAGAAAAGATTGTAGATACGTTTGGAAACCTGAATTCTGGGATCCTTTCGAACAAGATTGCTGCGTTGATGATGTTCCAAGAAGTGAAAAACTCAGATAGCCTGTATCTGAACGCTGAAAGAGACTTTTGAAGAATGATGGATCCCATCATGATATGAAAAATCGCGAATACTTATACTTCTGTGAGATTGATTCAAGGGACCAACACATAGCCCATGTACCTAGCAAACCATACTCCCTTTCATCTCAAACAAATTCAATTGACACCATTCAGAAACATCCCAAAGCCTCAAACCTACCCCTCACTTTGGCAGAGTCTATTCCATCGCAATTTCCACGTACAACTGTAGCTTTGATGAAGACATGCCAGGAGCTGTGACGTTTTATATGTTAAGAGTGGCGAGGATAATCGACCATAGCGCCAAGCTTTAAATTGCCGCTGGCCCTTCATTCAGTCCAAGCTTCTAGCCCATGAACAGGGACCAATTGCGGACGCTACTGGTCATCTCCTTGGCTAAAGTAGATATCCCGCCCCCCAGTAGAAAAATAACACCACTGCCATCCTGACCTCGAGGGTACTATCGCCTTCTACTACCGCCTCTTCAGCCAAAGGAATCTCGTTGTCACGCTCCATCTTGAAGCTGCCTTTGCCATATATTCACCTCGTCTTGTGTCTGCGTAGTGGATGAATAGGTTCTCAGGAAGAGGGTTGAGATAATCCGTCATCGAAGCTTGGCAATTGGGTGACAAGCGAAGATTAGAGAAAGCATCAGAGCAAGGTTGTATGCGACCACGATGCCTATCAAGACGTAGACGGAGACGCGAAATGAGACCACGGGAGATATGCGAAGGTAGCAGAGTAGGACGGCGATTTTGGCGAACATCATTGCTGAACATTAGACGACCACCGCTGTAGTTACGATTTGGCCCCATCTAGGAACCAGTGTGGTGACTGGAATGTCCCAGATGTGTTTCCAGGTGCCATATTTCCGGCCCTCTGTTCAACCATGTCAGGTCCCAGCCGTGCCTCGACCTGATCTGAAGGCTTACCGAGAATGAGGGCAGATGTTACCGTTGGGCATATCCATTGCATCAATCAGGTGCAGTCTTCGAGCGCGAATCGGCGCATTGATGGGCGTAGGGTGATGGGATCTGCGTACGAAGGCCAACAGGATTGTAACTGATGTGGATAGTCAGCCGGTAAGTCTCTTTTCTCTCCTTTCCCGATGCATCATGCCATCTTCGGCACCAAACCTCCACAAGAGGTATCCATTCGTGTAGAAGCGCATTACGACCATAAGGCCAGCTATAGCCAGCCCAATACCCACCAAGATAGGCGCATTTGCAGCTGCAATTGGCGGGTTTATGAAATCCTGGGTAACGCCTGGCGGAGGCGGCACGGCGGCCACCAAGGGATGTGCGTCGCGCCCGAACAGTTGTGCTCCTGGGAGGTTCGAATCCATCATGATACCGAGGTATCAACCATCGTCTTGTCGAAAGGAAAGCTGGAGATATGTGATGACCTTTTGATAGGGAGGTTGAAGACATGACTGTTGGCTGTAGCTTCTCCGTAGACACACGTTATCAAACAGGCCGTCGTGTTTTGATGCATGGTTTGCACGGCTTGGCGGACGTGGCGACTGGTTAGCACTCTGGTGGTAGGCTTTTGACATTCAAAGGAAGCTGCAACTGGCGATTGCGGAGTTGTCAAGGGCTGGTTGAGCAGACACATCTCGGCACTAGAAGTGGCACCATGCATACACAAAGGCCTTCGCTCAGACCCGCTGGTGACAGCAGCTTTCAATGCTCTGACTGGTGCGCGGGTTTCAAGGGTAGCTACCCGCCCCACCCCGTTCCGTGGCGTAAACCATGTAGTAATTATCTACTACAGTAAAAATCCACCATGTACCCCGTGAGTTGGGATTCTCTATGCAAGGTGACACACTATGTTCTGTTTGGGAAAAGATAGTGGCACTTATTTACCCCGCTTCAAACGTCTCCGTGAACTCTCATTGGCCTGTACTACTGGGTACTAGTATATACCAGTAGAT
>JAABUL010002734.1_pt1 | contig 28333 bp, 21 predicted proteins | sample 5559151 | NCBI WGS metagenome assembly JAABUL01 (sample SAMN10711876, study PRJNA513368) | rock metagenome | isolation source: Antarctica rocks | place: Antarctica: Victoria Land, Pudding Butte sud
CGTTTTTTCAGATGTCTTTGCGCTTCTGCTTCGATTTTGAACGTCAGTATCGTCGAAGCATGATTCTTTCTTGCTCTATTTTCACCTTTTGATAATCATATTGAATTGATTATCAGCTTCAATTCAGGGTTGTACTTCTCTAGCTCGATTCTCAGATATTTCATTTCGATTTTCATGTTGAAGATTTCGATTTTCAGACTGTGTATGACTATTTTGTGTCATTTCTCATCTTTCTTAATGCTTTTAACATCAAAAACATGCTCTCATATTGCTCTTTGCGCTAGTAAGACGTCTGCGATGTATTTTTTCGAGATCGTCAAAGCAATGTTGTTTTTCTTTAGCGTTTTGACTATCGTGACGACTCTTAGATCGATTTTCGCCTTTTTCAATGCGTTATTCATCGAATCTCGCATTTTCATCGTCTTCAACGTTCAGTTCTCATTTTTGAGATTGACAATGAGTCTTCTTTCGCGATACGATATTTCTTGTGATTTTGGCGAGGATTTCTTGGTAATCAGGTTCCATTCGCCTGCATTTGCATTCGCATTTGCATTTGTGTTTGCATTTGCATTTGCATCTGTGACTTGAGCTGCTTTTTGCGCATATGTGAGCTTCTGCGTTGGTTTTTGCGAATTTTGCATGACTTGCGACGTTTGCGAAACCTGCGTCTTCTGCAAGGTTTGCGAATTCTCTGTCATTTGCTTTGCATTGATTTTCTTTTTGATGTCTTCAGCATTTTGTTGAACCAATTGTAGAATGATCTTCAGTTTGTTGTTTGTTTGACTTTGAAGTCGATCTATTTGCTTCTGAATCGAGTTTTCTATGCTTTCGTCGCATGCTCTTCGAATGTAGGTTAAGCTATGACTTATAGTCTCTTTCTGTTCTGATATTGCTTGTCTTAGCTGACTGACTGCGAATTCAATTCTTTCGCGCAGCCTCTTTACCTGCATCTCTTTAGAGATGACATCGTAGCACTTGCTCGTACCAACTTCAATGCTAGCTTCTTTTTGCGAACTTTTCATCGCTTTTCGCTTTTTCATTCCTTTGAATTTCACAATCGCTCATGTTTGCTCTTTTTGCTGCGAGTTCGCATTTCGCAGATTGATTGTATTCTTGTCGTTATGCGCGTTTGCATGTGAATTTAGCATCAATGCATCGAGTGAACTAAACATGTATTGCGTTTTTCTATTTACTGATGTGAGCGATTTTTGTTGACTGCGAAATAAATCGACAATGTCGTTCTGCAGTTGTTTGCTTGTTGACGAACTCATGCTAAGTTCGTCTCATAGATCTGTTTCAACCTCTATCGTTGACTTTTTGATTTCTATCGTCGACGTTTTGAGTTCTGACGCTGAGCTATTGCTTCTACTGAGTTCCGCGTTACTATTCGCGAAACGGGGCGAGAAAGAGCGCATAAAGCGACTCTTTATATTTCTTTTCATAGAGGGTTTTTCCGAGTTTCGAGCTTCGAGCTTCTAGAAAATTCACTTGGCACCACTTAAATATCTCTTTAACCTCTTACTCAGAGCGTTTCACGTAGGCAATAACTCTAGTGTAGAGATTTCTCAATTTCTATTTCGAAACCTGCAATAGATCGTCTTCTATTAACGACTTATGTCAGACGAAAATGGTATAAATCTAGTCTGCAAGAGTCTAGATTACTCTTTTTGATAGAAAATGCTTGACGCAATTGCTTTATATTTCAGGTATCGAAGTAGTCACGTTACCTCGCTCAGAATAGTAACGACTGACCTCGACTTATTGTCTTGCGCACCAAGAAAAGGTAAAACAGATAGTGATTTGATAAGAAACACTCTACTTCTCTGAAACAACGTTGTTCTCTGCGCGACCTTCGAGCGCAAAGAGGTTCGATTTCGATTTTTGCGTCAGTACGCAGTCTTCTGTGTTGTTCTAAAGTCGCTTGACGACTTGTTCTTTTCGTGTGAGTTTGCTCTTCGATTTATCAATCAAATTACTGTCTGAATTGATGATTCTTTCTTCTGCGTTGATGAACTCTCGTTTCGCCGTCGATTTTGGCCTGCGTGAGCGCGGAAAATTTTGATTTTCGATTTTTGACTTGCGACGCAGTCATCTGTGAAGCTATTGAGTCGAATGAGAGCTTGTTTTGATCGTACGATTGTGCTCTATAACTTGTCGATCGATTTGGTATATCATATGCTTCGATAGGTCGCTGTCGCCAGAACGAGTCATATATGATGCTATATTGATAATGATAGATAAGTTAATCAAGTACGTAATTTATATTTCAACAATTAAAGATCTGAACGTCAAGAGACTTGCAAATCTGCTATGATGAAAATTCGTATCTCAGCATAAAATGATGCAAAGTATTATGTTGAATCAAGACTCATTGTTTATCAGTCATTTCTGAATCACTCTATGTTGATATCTCGAAGCGAAGTGAAAGCTAAGCACTGCGTTTCATTTGCAAATCGACGATCAAACAGAAAGACAGAATCAGATGCTTGAGCATTATCTGCGAGTGTATTTCAATTATAAGATGAATAACTGATCAGAGCTTTTGTCAATGACAACGTTTGCATATAACAACAATGTACACGCTAGTATCAAAAAAACTTCACATGAACTTCTAAAGAAATACATTGCAAGCTTTACAGAGACATCTGAGAACAAAGTTCTAAAGAGAAAGACACTTTTGACTACGAAGTGAGCAGAATGACTACAAAGTATCAGAGAACATCTAATGAAACTATGAAAGTGAATAGCAGAGCAGCAAGCAAAGTATTATAATGCTCATCATAAAGCTGCAAGCTTTCAAATGAAAGACAAAGTGCTTCTGCGAAGTATAAACATTCATACGCTTCGTTCAAAGAAAAAGATTGATCACAAACAACTGAAATCATTCAGAATATTGAAGAAGATTAACACGTAAGCATATAAGCTTGAACTATCTGAGAGATATGATGCAATTCACTCAATCTTTCATGTTTCTTTATTGAAATTCTGACACTCATGTGATGAGAATTCAAAGTTACAGATCATTCTCATAGAAGAAAAAGAGAAATGAAAGATAAAAAAGATACTTAATCAGCGAATCAAGAAAGAAAAGATTGAATATTTAGTTCAATGAGCTGATTCATCTCTCTACGAAAATTTCTGAAAATCAATGAAAAATCTTAGCAATGCGAAGAAGATCATTGAGAATCATGAGACAGAAAGACAAGTACATCAGTTGACTGCAAAGAAGTCAAAGAGAAAAAAGAGAGACAGATCACGTAAAAGTCACGATTGAGAGATTATTAAAAGTGCAAAGACGCAAGTCTAAGAAGTTGATACTAAACTACAATTACAAAATCTCACGTAACATTTGTCTTTTAAAAAAGAAGATGACGAATGTTGTGAAAGAATGAATAAAAGAAGCGATCAATGATCACGAGCAAGAACATCAAAGTGAAGAAGAAAGCTATTTATTCATCAGCGAATCTCATCACGCATTGCTTGCTTCAGTCAATACTTACGAGACGAAGATGAAGTAATGTGACAACAACAAAAAGTGATGAAGATGAGAGAAATGAAAGTCTCTACTCAACTGTTAAATACAATCTTACATAATTGAAAGAAAAGTCACTCACTCTCTCATTGTTGAAGACGAAGAATGAGACGAGTCTTAATGTGAATGTTGAGATGATGATTCATCGCTTGTGCAGCACGATGCATCAACAGCTGAAGATGACGTGAAGCTGAGTTCATTATGTAATCATGCTTTCTTACGAAGCAGTATTTGCATTTGCGAGCATGCTCAATGAGAACACGACATGTGTGAGTCGTCGCTGCGCTCAGACGATGAACGCAGCGACAGCATCAGATCGTCTGATCATTACAATCTATCATGCGTTAGCAATTATCAAATCACGCAGAAATAAATATGCATATCAAGAATCATGAACTCAGTCTTCAACGCAGAAGACACAAGAAAAGCAGAAGAAGCAGATGCAACAGACGTTGCAGCAACGACGACGTGAAGAGAGATGTACACTTCAAGAAAATGAGCAGACTTCGTGAGCATGTTAGCATGATCTCAGTGAGCATGAATGCTGCTACTTATCATGATAGTGATGATGATGATGATGATGTTGATATTGCTATGTCATTCACATTAACTCATGAGCTGACTTGCATCATAACAACGCTGCAACGAAAGAAGCTCATATCATGAGTTGCAAGCTATGCAAGATACACATAGCAGATCTCATACTTCATCAGTTCAAAAGAGCAGTATTCACGAAAGAGTATGCTGAAACGAGATAAGAAGAAAAGAAAGAAAGAAAGAAAGCAAAGCTGAAGAATTGATATCAACAATCTTGCACTAACTCTGTTTATGCTTATTAGCATGATCAACTCACGACACTTCTACACAGATGCTGAAGTGCTGAAGAAGTCATGATTACACTATCAGCTACAAGAAGACAATACAATGCTATGAAGATTCAAAGATCGAGTCTTTTAGAGAAAATGCAGTTGTAAGAATGCATCTCATCAACTATGAATGATGCGTGTCTGCAAGACTAGCTCGCAAGATTAGATCAAAGAGATTAACGAGTGAATAAAGATAGTGACTTGACAGAAGATGAAAACTCTGCAAGTTCTTGCTTTCGTTTCTTAGCAATTAGTTCTATCATCAATAGAGTGCTACCTTATTATTTTCTACTATGCAGTTTCACGTAAAGAGATCTCATCATCTCACAAATGCAGTCAAATGAAATTTCTTTTTCATTTGATAAAGATTCAGACAATAATTCTTATCATACATACTGTCTTGAGAATGAGATGAAAACTGAGCAAGAGTTAAGCTGTTCTTTAAACAGATAGTTAAAGTTGCACGACGCGATTTTGACTCATTAGAATCTAAACTAGAAGATGAGATTAACTCAAGATTCAAGAAGACATTGATTTTCTTTAAAGTGACGCTAAACACTTCAATGTCTTTGACATGAGTAGCATGATCAAAGCTTTGAACTTTCAACTCAACTATGTCAAGTTGTATAAAAGATTGATTGAATTGATCTGCTTGAAAGACAACAGAAGTTTTAGAAAGAAAAGAATTTCAACACTTGATTTTTGATGAGTATTTCTTTTAAATGACTTGAAGAATACAACTAGAAGCTTCTTGTTTCAGGTGAGAGACAAGACTGAACGAAGTTTGTTTCTTATAAACAAGCTGAATATTAGTTTGCTTCTTGTGAGCAAACGAAAGATTATATTGCTTCTTGTGAGCAAATGAGAAACTGAGTTGCTTCTTACAAGCAAATTGAAAACTGAATTGCTTCTTGTGAGCGAACTTGAAACTGAGTTGCTTCTTTCAAGTGAATGAGAAACTAGATTGCTTCTTACAAGCAAACTGAGTGCTGAATTGCTTCTTGTAAGCAATCTGTAGACTGAATTGCTTCTTGTGAGTGATTCATGAACTGAATTGCTTCTTGTGAGCGAACTGAAAACTGAATTGCTTCTTTCAAGTGAATTGAGAGCAAGACTAAAGAGAAGCTACTTTGTTAACTTCAAGCGAGAAATTTTCTTCTTGTTGATTAAAATCATAGATCTTAATGAGAAATTGATAACAATAATTAAGACAAAAGAAGAAAGATAAGATAAGAATATTATGTTCAAAATTGACATCAATGACGTGATGATGAAGTTATGACAGACTCATGATGATGAGATACTGACTTAATTCAGTAACATAAAAGAATAGTCTTTTGATGTGTTCATCGAGAATCATTGTGATTTCAATGACATGAGTAATGTCATTGATTAAAGCGACTTGATCATCAAATTCTCAAAGTCTGCAAGAGTGAGTTAATTAATGCAAGAAAAAATGATGTTGTTGCGCGAAGAATTTATTCATAAAGATATAAGCAAAGACTTCATTATCAATCAGAGCAAGAACAAAAACTCTAAATTGAGCTTAACGTAGAATACAGAATACTATCATGTGACTATCTTTGAATGTTGAATTGAATTCAAAGAGTTTCAAGACAGATTTAGCAGAAAACTTTCTATATAATTGAAGTGAGAATGAAAAGATTGAAACTAGTAAACAAGATGATATATATACAGATTTTTAAGCATGACTTAACTCAAAAACTAAACTTTTCTTGCAAACAGCGAGACTTCTTCATTTATACTGATAACATCATTGTTATAAACATTCATGATATGCAGAGTGAAGAGTTTTTTATTTGAGCATTCTTTAATGATTTTGCTCAAATGTTGCAACTTGCAGTAGTAACACAGCTTTCACTTGTTGCAGATTTTCTTGATCTTAAAAACGATCAGAATTTTATCTTGAATGATGATAATAATAAAACTTAAATTCATTGACTCATCAAGAAACGAAAGAGAAAAAGATGAAGACATTGTCAAAACAACAGTCACAAAAATGATAATCTTTGAACTCAAAGAATTACTAGTCAACGCAGAAATGTTCTTGACTTTGATGAATGAAATAATGACGAAGATGAAGTAAGATTGACAATGCTTAAGCTGCTGAAGCTCTTCATCAATGTCAGAGAATGCTTAAACTCATTGATGAAAAATGAATGATTGAGTTTCATCAAGATTTTGTCAGAAGAAGATGATGACTTAAGTGAAATAATTGACATTATGCTTCAAACAGTCAATCAATGAGAAATTTTTCATCAAAGAATATTCTTTCTTTTGATAAAAGAGATTGTGATAGTTGACAAAGCTATTCATGTCTTGCTTCAGAGTTTTGCAAAGATATAAATGAGCATCTTCTGTCTTGAAAGAATTGTCGCAGTAATGATGCAACTTGTGTTGTCAATCTGCAAAGATAAAAATGATACAAAGATTATTGATTTGATATTGACTCATTAAATTGTGAGTCTTCTTATTTATAATGAGTCATGACTCAACATAGATGATCTTAACTCGATGAGAGAAATAATAATCATCATTCACGTTCATGCACTGTATCAGACTCTGCTTTCATGCATTCAATCAATCTTTGTTTCTCTCATATTCAGATATGTCAAGAAGCTTCTTAAATCTAAAAGCAATAAAGACAGCGACAGAATTTGCAGAAAGATGAATGATGAAGAAAGATTGATTGTTCAAGATTTGTGCAACAATCTGAGTTATCATTGCAAAAGACTGAGAATTTGATTCTATATAAACTGAAGAACTAAAAATAATGAATAAGAACAAGATGATAACATCATGTTGTCAAACTTAATTTTAAAGCTCTTGCATTACGCGAAAGATTTCAACTGAATTTTCGATCACACTTTGAGTGAACTGTTCAACATCATGCTCATCATTGATCAAGAAATTGTAAGATGACTTCATTTAAGCAAAAGAATAACTAGATGAGATTTCAACATATGAAAACGTTGCAGAAAGTGTAAATCTTTCATAATGTCAGAAACTGAGCTAAACTAAAGATACTATTAATATAGAAAACTGATATTATTATTACTTTGATAAAATCTAGATACAAAACAATACATCAGATAATGTACAAGACGAAAGACAAAGAGTGAAAGAAAAGAATGAAAACTCAACTTTTATATACATGAATCGAGCAGAATCAAAGCTAAACAATAGTTTCATTGACTTAAGATTGCAGAAGTTTATGCACATGACTAGACTGATCGCGTCAAGTCGAGTACTCAACTCAAAAAATGTTGAGTTAAGTTGAAATTTTTTTGAAAAAGTGTCGAGTTGAATTGAGAAGTTGAACTCAAGAACTCAGATTGAATTGAGAAGCTTGACTAGATAACTCAACTCAAAAACTCGACTCAACTCAACAAGATATTAGATAAATGTAAATAGCTTGATTGAACAGTCTTCATAATCTTCTTCATGACTTTCTATCATGTTTTCTCATCATGACTTTCTATTAAAGTCAAACGATCTTCATGTTTTTCCTTCATGTTTCTCTTCATGTTTCTCGTCATGTTTCTCTTCATGTTTTTCTTCATGTTTTTCTATCAAACAATCTTCATGTTTTTCTTCATGTTTTTCTTCATGTTTCTCTTCATGTTTCTCTTCATGTTTCTCTTCATGTTTCTCGTCATGATTCTTTATCAAATGATCTTCATGTTTCTCTTTATGTTTCTCATCATGACTTTCTATCAAATGATTTTTATGTTTTTTGTCATGATCTTCTATCAAACAATCTTCATGTTTTTTCTTCATGACTTTTTATCAAAAAGATAATGCAAAAGTCGAAAAAATTTCTATATTTAGCTCTCTTGACGTTAAGCTCAAGTTCTTGACGAGTCGAGTTGAATTGACTCAATTCTCAGTCAAGTCAAGTTGCATTGAATTGAAAATATGCTCAACTTGACTTGAGTTGAGTTGAAAATGTGAGTAACTCAACTTTGAATCAAGTTGAATTCAAAATGTCAACTCAAAACTCAACTTGATGATCAGTCTACACACGACTGAGATGATCAAAACAAAATTGCTGAGACTAAATTAAGATGATGATTAGATTGATGACTTAATTCATTGAACTGCAAAACAGATTCAATGAATCGAGATTATTTAAGATATTGACAATTTATGTTTTAAATTGAGTTAATGATCTGACATTATGACATCTTTGCATTGATCATATAATCACAAGATTGAATTAAAAGATGAGAGTCAATTCTTTAAAAGTTGATTGTACTTTATATTAAGTCACAAGCTGCAGAAAATCAAAGAGTATCTAGAAGAGAATTTGAAGAAGAAGTTCATCACATTCAGCAAAGCTTCTTTCGTCAATACTATTTGTCAAAAAGAAAGATGATAGTCTTTGCTTTTGCATAAACTATTGAAAACTGAATGCTTTGATTAAAAGAAATCATTATTCAATACTTTTAATAAATGAAGTACTAGCTTGAATTCAAGACAGTAAGTATTTGACTTAACTTAACATAATCATCACGTTCAATAAACTGCACATGAGTTCAGAAAGCGAGAATTTAACTACTTTTATTACTTTCTTCAACATTTACAAGTATAGAATAATGCTATTTAAATTGATCAATGAATCTGCATTCTTTCAGCATTATATCAACAATATATTGTTCAAATGTTTGCATAAATTCTGTTAAACATACTTGAATGATATTCTCATTTACAGTAAAACATTGAAAAAACATAGAACTTACGTGAAAGAAGTGCTAAACAAGCTTCATGAAGTTGGTTTACAAATAAACATAAACAAGTATGAATTCAAGATTCAGAAAATCTCGTTTCTTAAACTACTGATATTCATTAATGATCTGTGAATGAACTTTTGAAAAGTAGATGTGATTCAAAACTGAAAAGTATCATGATCATTAACTCATATGCAGATCTTCAGTAACTTCTGCAATTTCTATTAATGATTCATCAAGAACTTCTCAAAAATCACTTGATTCATGATGAAGTTGATTCAGAAAAATCACTTCTTTGAATGAACAGAGATCTGTCAGATGATCTTTGAAGAACTGAAGTAACAAGTGATGACAGCTTTTATTCTGAAACATTTCAACTCAATCAGAGAAGTTATTTTGAAAACTGACTTCTTAAACTATGTCAATGACAAAGTATTGTCTCAGTATGATGATGAAGAAATTCTACATTCAATGATCTTCAATAACAAGAATATGATTTTTGCAGAATGCAACTACGAGATCTATGATAAAGAACTGCTGATTATTATTCACTGCTTAAAGCATTGACATCTTGAATTAAAATGTACTGATATTTCAATCAAGATTTTCATTAATCATCTGAATCTAAAGTACTTTATGATTAGCAAAGAATTGACTTGACAACAAGTTAAATAAGCTGAGAAGTTATCTGAATATAACTTTTGAATTATTTATCAGTCAGAAAAACAGAATCTGAAAGTCAACGCGCTAACTTGAATATCAAATGTCAAGTCAGTTCAAATAAATGATGATAAAAAGCTTTATCAGCATCAGATGTTATTGTCTGAAAGTAAATTCAATCTGCAATCAATTAAAGTTAATCAAGAATCTAATCAAGATTTAACTTAAACCTTGCTCAGATCTGACTCAGAATTTGACTCAGATTCAAAATTCAAATTGAAAGTTAATCAAAATTCGATTGAAAAGATGATTTCTATTCAGAATCAGATTATAGTTGAAAATTAAACAAATCAACTATGTATCAATATTCAAACAGTTATTGAACAAAATTAAAGAACTTGTCAACATATTGATCTAGACAATTGTTAAGTACTTGATGAAGTGCTCTTAAACTGATCATCAAGTTGAGTTTTGAGTTGACATTTTAAATTCAACTCAATTTGAAGTTGAATTGCTCACATTTTCAACTCGATTTGAGTCAAATTGAGCATATTTTCAACTTGACGCGACTTGATTCAACTAGAAATCGAGTTAACTTGACTTGATTCATCAAGAACTTAAGCTTGACATCAAGAGAGCTAAATATAGAAAATTTTCCGGTTTTTGACTTTTGCATTACCTTTTTGCATTATCTTTTAATAGAGAGTCATGAAGAGAAACATGAAGATTGTTTGATAGAAAGTCATAAAGAGAAACATGAAGATCGTTTGATAAAGAGTCATGACGAGAAAACATGAAGATCGTTTGATAAAGAGTCATGATGAAGAAACATGAAGATTGTTTAATAGAAGATCATTACAAGAAACATAAAGAGAAACATGAAGAGAAACATGAAGAAAAACATGAAGAAAAACATGAAGAAAAACATAAAGAGAAACATGAAGGGAAACATGAAGAGAAACATGACGAAGAACATGACGAGAAAACATGAAGGTCGTTTGACTTTGATAGAGAGTCATGACGGAAAAACATGATAGAAAGTCATGAAGAAAAATCATGTAGACTGTTCAATCAAGCTATTTACATCTATTTAATATCTTGTCGAGTCAAGTCGAGTTTTTGAGTCAAGTTGTTGAGTCAAGCTTCTCAACTCAACTCAAGTGCTTCAATTCAACTTCTCAACTCGACTCAACACTTTTTCAAAAAAATTTCAATTCAACTCAACACTTTTTGAGTCAAGTACTCGACTCAACGCAATCAGTCTAAGTGCTCTGAAAAGATAACAGATTATAAATCTTTCAGTCAAAGATTACTCAATTGATAAGAAAAGCATATGATCTTTTGATCAGTGATCACTCTGACATGAATCAAACGTTAAACTTGCTTAAATGATCATATTGCTGATCAAAGATGAAAACTATGATCAAGCATTACATTTGAAACTGTTACGTTTGTCATAAATCAAAGACATTGAGAGATAGAATCAATGAACTGCTGAAGTCATTAGTCATATCAGAACAATGATGAAAGAACATATTCTTAAACTTCATTATCAATCTATCAGAAAGTGAAGAAAGCAATGCAATTCTGACAGTAATGAACAGATTGTTCAAAGAATATCACTATATTTCATGTTAATCAAATGACAAAGAAATCACAGCAGAATAAACAGTTAAGCTTCTGTTAGTATGAGTTTTTTGCACACATGAACTATCGAGATCAATAGTGTTCAATCATAATTCTCAGTTCATATCAATTGTCTGAAAGTCTCTATGTCTGAGACTCAATATCAAGATGAAATTGTTCACAAACTATCATTTACAAACAGATAATTAAACAGAAAGAGCGAATCAAGATGTGAAACAATATCTACAAAGTTATTGCTCATACATGCAAGATGATTGATTTATCTGATTATTCATGACTGAATTTATTAATAACAATGCTATTTCATCATTAATTGAACAATCAGCATTCTTTCTGAATAAGAGTTTTCACTCTTGTATGAACTTCAACTTGAACTCAACTGAATATAAAATCACTCATGCTAAAATTGAAGCAAGCAAAGCGAAAAATATCTTTAAGCATATGAAATAATTACTAGCGTTGATCAAGCAAGCATTAGCAAGAGTCAGAGTCACAATGAAGAAACAGATTGATAAGCATCAAAAGAAAATAATTTACAAAGTAAATGACATGATATTTCTGAACTCAAGAAACATCACTACTTTTAAATCATTCAAGAAGCTGAATGACAAAATGCTGAGATTCTTTAAGATTTTCATCATGATAGATGAAGTATATTGATTGAAACTATCATCAATAATGAAGATTCACAATGAATTTTTGTTGAGATCATGCCTAGAATCTAACTCATAGAGCGTGCGTGAATAAAATGTTTGATCAATAGAGATAGTTATAACTAAAATACTAAGAATACAGAAGAAAGCAAAGAGTTTCAAGCTGTATTTATAGTAGAGTGAAACAAAGAGACTAAGCAGACTTGCTTGAGTATCAAAAGTGCTTGAATAGATGAAATGTTTTAGCAGATTTTGATTCAAAACATCATTGTTTCTTGATCATGTATTGAAATCTCTAAACTTTATTCAATCTCAACTGTTACGATTCTTGACCTATTCTTGACTCTATTCTTGATCTATTCTTGATTCTATTCTCGACTCTATTCTCGATTTATTCTCGATCTCAACTACTTCTAATCAAGTCTAGTGAGCATTCAAGCTAAAGATGATGTCATCGAGTTTCTGCGTCATCTGTGTAAGACGTCAACTCTTTCAAGCCTAGCGCAGAAATCAGAAACACATATAAGTTGCAAGTTCTTCTCTGTAGATACTTTTCTTTCTTAGCATTTATCTACTAGTTAAATGACACTCATATGACTCGCTTTATGCTGATCTCTAACATTAGATAAATGCTCATCAACTACTCTGCTATCAACGTGTAGACGATACAAAATAACCTACTTCTATTCAGAAAATTCGCAAGAAATTCTTTGAATTACTTTCATCAAAACACACATTCAAATTTACTCAAATTTATCAAATCAATCACTCAATCTTATTACAATCAAATCTATCTATCTATTTATCTTTATCTTTCTCACAATGACACACGACTCTGAATCAGTCGAATCTCAAACGACTCGCCTGCTTAGAAGCACTGCAAATAGACGAGTTTTTCTTCTTTCTTTCGATGCTTCAGCTGAATCTCAGAATGTCGCGATCTCATAAAACATCAAGATCAAAGAACAACTTCGTCAGTGAGCTATTGATCAGTCAAACGAGATCATCAAGATGTTAGATGAGCTAAGAGATCAACGAAACATGACTCTGAAATGCAATGAGCATTGAATCGTTCTACAAGTTAAACATACTCAGAGACTGAAACAGCTAGAGATCAATTGCATGACAATGAACACTCTAGAAGAGATTAACACTCAGCTACGAAAGACAATGTTAAAACTCAAAGAGAAACAACGTTTAGCTAATCAGCTTTGATCTCGACAGTTTACTGAGTCTCGATCTACTACGAATCATTTATCTCAACAAGATATCGAGTTGCATGCTTCTATTGAGAATTATACTTGACGAGAGACGTCTACTAAATTCATCTCATTTGAAAATAAACATCATTGATTCTACAAATTTTCAAATCTCTCTATATTCACTGATGAAGATGAATCAAGTTGAAAAGATTGAAGAAACAAGATGAATGACAAGCTGATTGCAAATGTTGATCAATTCAATGATGAGACTATCTGTATTATCTACATGATGTCTAGACTAAAAGATGACGCTGCAAAGCACATTTTCGCTCAACGTTGTTTTGATTCTTCAAATTCATTCACTTCAATCTATGAGCTATTTGATCATTTGAAAGAAATATACGATGAACTGAATAAGAATCGAAAGTCTCAACGTGAATACAACGCTCTGAGATAAGCAGACAAGTCTTTCAATGTCTTCTACTTCAACTTTATGAAGCTGTTCAGCTATCTCGATTATGATGATTGCATTCTGATGAATGATCTTCAGAATAAAATCAACAATCATCTGCAGAACGCTTTATCAGTCTGTTCAGAGAATTTTACTTCACTCTCTCGTCTCAAGAAGTTTCTTCAAGATGTGAATAATAAACAGCGAGTCAACTATCAGCTACGCAGCGAACGTTGCACTGTCATCGTCAAAGTCACTGTCGTACCTGACAAACACACTACTTCATTGTCAGTGATGACTTCAATAATCAATTATGTTAAGTTGACTATCTTTTCTACCTTTGAGTCAGTGAAATCGCCTATCATCTGCTACATCTGCAAGATCTCAAGTCACTTGTTTAAGAATTATTCTCAGAACAAGATTAACATTTTGACTTCTCAAGCTTTCATTCTTCGTCTGCATGAGATCATCATTTCGAAGAATAAAGAGAATGAGAAAATGTCTTCTTCTTCAGAGAATAGCGAGGCAAAAAACTAGTGACTTTCATCAAAGACGTGATGAAAGATGTGTTAATTTCTTCAATAATGAGCATGTCAGATGATTTTTTTGCTTCTGAATCTTTGACTACTGAATGTGTACTTTCTAGCAATGAAATTAGTTACTCATTGAAGTCATTGATTGACATCAAAGCTGCTGACTATTCGTTCATTAATGAAGTGATCGCGCAGATTGTTTGTGATCAGTTGCAAATCAAGCTTCTAACTTTGATCAAAGCAAAGTCAATACAAGAATTCGACAATCATTATGCAAAAAAACTCATTACTCATGTCATTTATTTGAATCTGATGATTCAAGGTCACATGATTGACATCGCTTCTATGTTAATCACTCGATTAAATCAACATTAAATGATTCTTGAAAAAACATGAATGAACAAAATCAACCTAGTAATTGATATGCGAATCAATTTTCTTCGATTTTCGAATTTCAATTCTACTAGTCAGAAACTGATTGCTTTACTCTCAAGCAATAAATCAATCACGAAACGAAAGAGCTTGACTTCTACTCATATACTGAAGAGATCTTTCACTTTCGCTACATTTCAATTCAGTCAAAACAAGAAGTTCATCAAACAGTTAAAACAGCGTGACGCGACTTTGACTAACATCAATTTTAAATTGACGTTCAGTCTGAAATCATTCTTTTTCAGTTCAATAAACATAGCAATGATAGAGACAGCTGCATATAGAATGTTAGTCAAATAATCAGAAGTCAAAATCTTTGCTGTTATCATTTCGAAAATCGATCAACTCATAACTACAGCTGAACACAAGTTTGAAGAAGTGAATCTGCATGAGCTTTTCTATGCTGAAGCTCTCAAGCAAGTCAAGATCAAGCTTTTCTCTGAATATCACGACTATCTAAACATCTTCGATCGAGCAATGATCAATCAGCTATCATTGCATCATTTCTACAATCACAAAATTGAGTTGATTGATGAAGAAACATCTTCTTGAAGCAGACTATATCAGATGTTCAATCACAAGCTTCAAAAGATAAAGAAGTATCTGATTAATCATTTAAACAAAGAGTTCATTTTCTTCAGCTTCGCATCATACATCTCGCTCATTTTGTTCATTGAAAAGAAAGATGATAGTCTGCGTTTCTGCATTTCTGCGTTGATTACAGAAAGCTCAATGCTTTGATCAAATGAGATCGCTATTCTTTGTCATTGATAGACGAGATTCTCACTCGTATACAAGAAAGTAAGTATCTGACTCGATTGAACATCATTGTCGCGTTCAACAAACTATGCATGCACTCAGATAGCGAAGATTTGACTATCTTTATTATCTTCTTCAACTCATACAAATATCATGTAATGCTCTTTGAATTAATCAATGAATCTGCGTTCTATCAACACTATATGAACGATGTGTTGTTCAAGTATCTACATCAGTTTTGTCAGATCTATCTAGATGACATTATCATCTACAGCAAGATCTTGAAGAAACATAAGCAACATGTATGATTGATCTTGAATAAACTACAAGAAGCTGATCTACAGATAGACATCAACAAGTGCGAGTTTCATGTTCAGAAAACTATCTTTCTAGAACTCTTGATATCAATCGAAGAATTGAAGATTAACTCGCGAAAAATGCAAGCAGTCGTTAATTGATCTACACTCAATAATCTCACTCAGATGCAGTTCTTCATTAACTTCTGCAATTTCTATCGACGCTTCATCAAGAACTTTTTCAAGATTGTTCATTCAATAATTCAACTTACTCAAAAGAAGATCATATTTGAATGAAATAAAGTCTGTCAGATTATCTTCGATCATATGAAGAGATGTATGATCAAGACTTTTATACTACGTCACTTTGATCAAACTTGTGAGACTATTCTTGAAATTGACTCATTTAACTACGTCAACAATGAAGTTCTCTCTCAATATGATGATGAAGAAGTACTACATTTGATTGTCTTCTATAGCAAGAACATGTCTTTTGCTGAATGCAACTACAAGATATATGATAAAGAACTTCTGATCATCATTTGAGCATTTGAACACTGATGACTTGAACTGAAGCTAACTGATATTTCTATCAAGATGTTCATTGATTATCAAGCGCTCATCTCGTTGATGAAAGATAAAGAGCTGAGCAGACATCAGATGCATTGAGTTCAGAAGCTTGCTGACTTCAACTTCAGAATAATGTATCGATCTGACAAACAAAACATCAAGATCGATGCATTAACTCATCAAGCTGACGTTGTGCTCAGAGATTCAGAAGATGAGTGCATTCACTATAAATGAATCACTATTCTGACTTCGAATCGAATAAAAATTGCTGATCTAGAGAAGAACATCAGTGAATCAATCTATAAACAGATTCTTAAGACTAATGAAATCGACGAGAATTGTACGCTACTTCGCGAAGCAATAGCAAGAGACGAGACATAATATGAAGATATCAAATTGAAGAATTGTCGAATTCAGAATGAAATCTTGTATCATGATAGTCAGCTATGAGTCTTGTTCAACGAGCTTCTACAAATGAATCTGATTCATGAGATGCACGATTAATCATCAGTTGATCATTCTGATATTCTTAGAACTGTGAAAGTCATAAAGCGAAACTACTATTGATCATTCATGCGAAAAATGATAGATTGATATATTTGAAACTGTTATATCTGTCAACATTCAAAGACATCTAAAGATAAATTAAATGACTTGCTTCAACCTTTATTGATATCTGAACAGCGATGACAAGACATAGCAATGAACTTCATTATTGATTTATCTGATTCAAGCGAATACAGCGCTATTCTGATGATCATCTGCAAATTGTCAAAAGAAAGGCATTATATTTCTTGCATCATTAATGATGAAGATATCATTGTTGAAAAGACAGCTGAAATGCTGATTCAATGAGTGTATTGAACTTATGATCTATCAAGCTTCATAGTATCTGATCGAGATTCGCAATTCACCTCTATACTATGAAAGTTTCTTTGCAAACGACTGAGCATTTTTCTTTGATTGTTCATCGTCTATCATTCTCAGATCGATGATCAAAGCGAACGAGTCAATTAGAACATCAAGCGATATCTTCAATTCTTCTGTTCATATATGCAGAATGACTGATTCAAGTGACTACTCATGATTGAGTTTGTCAACAATAACATCTTGTTCTCAGTCATTTTCTTAACTTTCTTCTTCATGAACAAGAGCTTTCATTCTCATATGAGCTTCGACTCTGACATAATCGAGTATGAAAGCATTCGCGAACGCTTGCAGATCAATCAAGTCAAGAATATATTTGAACAAATGAACAAGACATTGATCTTCGCTCATGAAGCTTTGATCAAAACATAAAAACAAATAATGAATCAAGCTAACAAGCATAGAAAGAAGATCAATTACAAGATCAAATCAAAGATGTTTCTGAACGAATGAAACATTATTACAGTGAAACTCTTCAAAAAATTGAATGACAAGATGCTCAACTCTTTTCAGATCATCAACTTTGTTGACTCATTCTATAAATTGAAACTACTCGAGACTATGCATATACATGATGTATTTCATTCAGAGCTTCTTCATTTCGTCGTCAATAACTCTTTGTCTGATCAGAAAAATGAACTCTTGAAGTCAATAGTGATAAACGATGAAGACAAATGGAAAATTGATGATATATTGAACTCTCGATGATATTAAAGACAACTTCAATATCAAGTTAAATGAAAGAGCTATGACAACAATCTCAACTGATATAACGCTGACGATGATAAATTCATGAACGCTCAGAATGTTGTTGATGACTTTCACACTCAATATTCTAATCGAGCGCACTAAGAAAATACATTCATGCGAACATAAATAGTTGAAGAGAGAAAGTAATGTTACGATTCTTGATCTATTCTCGATTCTATTCTTGATCTATTCTCGACTCTATTCTTGACTTTATTCTCGATTTATTCTCGATCTCAACTATCTCTAATTGAGTCTAGTGAGCATTTGAGCTAAAGATGATGTCATCGAGTCTCTGCATCATCTGTGTAAAACGTCAATTCTTTCGAGTTTAGCGCAGAGATCAGAAACACATATAAGTTGCGAGTTCTTCTCTGTAGATACTTTTCTTTCTTAGCATTTATCTACTAGTTAAATGACACTCATATGACTCACTTTATGCTGATCTTTAATATTGACATACTTTGTAATATTACTTTCTTCTCTTTAAAAGTCATGTCTCTATGACTTGTAATGTAATTCATAGCACTGACGTAGAGTCTTAATGTCAATCTTTCTATCAATCTTTCTATCAATCTTTCAGATCATTGAAATGTTTATTGTAACAGACTCACTATGAGAGAGAAAAAGCGATCATTGTAGCAGACTCACTAGTTGCATATGAACGTATGATCAGATTCACTGATAGATAAAGCGATGTGAATGAGTAAATCATTGCATTGACGAAGAGTATCATTGAAGCAGACTCACTAGTTGACTTGCTTATTGAAGAGATCAACTATTGACTTGAATTCAAATTTAATCAAATTTAATGACGCAGATTATTTTGACTTAACTGATTCACAAGCTTTTGTGAAAGAAAGAGAGAGTTTAATGATTCTCTAGCAATCAATGATCATATGTTCTCGTTGATTCTATTAATCAAGTGAATCGATGCTACTGAATGAGAGGTAGATTCTCTAGCAATTCAATGATCATATGCTTTTGTTAATTCTATTGACTCTCTGATGTTGTTCTGTCTTTCGAAGTCGTTGATCATCAGATAAACAAATTTCTTTAAACTCATTTCGTTGTTCATTGAGTGTCTTGAATGAATATTGATACTCATATCATAGAGTTAACGAGTTCTTAGTATAATGTTGAAATTGTGTCTAGAATTTAACTCATAGAGCGTGCGTGAATAGAATGTTTGATCAATAAAGATAGCTATAACTAGAATACTAAGAATACAGAAGAAAGCAAAAAGTTTCAAGCTGTATTTATAGTAGAGCGAAACAAAGAGACTAAGCAGACTTGCTTAAGTATCGAAAGTGATCAAATAAATGAAATGTTCTAGCAGATTTCAATTTAAAACATCATTGTTTCTTGATCACATATTGAAATCTCTAGACTTTATTCAATCTCAACATACTTTGTAACAATTCTTCTCAAATCTGTTACAATTGAACTCTGAAAATTCATTGAAAGAACAACGTAATGAATCATCAAACTTTATAGTTGTTGAAGATGAAGAAGAATAAAAAGTGAAAAACATATTGAACTTCAGACATTATGAACGAGACAAATGACTTTAATATCATGTTAATTGAAAAGAATATGACGTCAATCTACATTGATACAACGTCAATGAAAGTAAATTCAAAGAATGCTTAAAAGTCATGAATGACTTTCATGAAAAATACTTTGACAAGTCAAGATAGAAATTGATTTGAAAGAAGAAAAGTTGAACAGAATTGTTAGTAATGAGAACATTGTTTAATGAAGAAAGAAGATAATGTTGTGAGTGTATCTCATTACTTTGAGTTAGTTTAACATAAATCATGTTAAACTATTATAAACTAGTATAAAGCTGATGTTGACACGCTAGTGATTTAGCACGTCTGCATAAGTATAAGATTCTTGATGTATTTCATCTTCTTTCTTCTTTAGCTTTGAACTTCTAGTTAGAATACACTCATATGATTCGCTTTATGCAGACTCATAACATTAATTATGTTGCAATCTTTTAAAAGAAACTTTGCAAAGCAATAAAAGATGAAATGAATCTTAATTCTTTAATGAAATTAATGTTCTTGTTAAACTCATTGACTTCAAGAACTTCAGTGAGAAGAACAAAGATAAGTTTATGCACTTTAAGTTTTAATGTTGTCAAGAGATAAAATACAGATGCAATATAAAAAGTTATAGAAGCAACAAAGAAAGTAAACAATAAACATATACAATGATTGTATTAGTAGAAAGATACTGTAAAACGTGTGTATGAATGATTTCTATTTATCTGTTGAAAAGAAATTTATATGTACATTTAAAAAACACTCTCAACTTTTTTATCATTGACTCAGATCTTGATCTCTGCTCTCTACTATACTGCTTGAAAAATGTCGTAAGCAGTTTTATGACAATGTCATTATTGATTTTATTCAATCTTTCTTAATTGAAATCAGCATTTACAACGTTGATGTACTTTCTGCACAAGCTTGCGTGATATGTATCAAATGTATAAGAAAATTTCATGAAGAGAATAAAATATATTGATGCAATGTCACTTTTATTAAGAAAGTAATATATAAGTGTTGCACTTAATGTGCTGATCAGAAGATTTCATGTATTGCAATAAATATATATATGAGTTGCATAAATTAAACATTTACATTTCAATGTTGTTAAATTTCAAATGTTTATATATCATTTTTAAATCAGTCTTTATTGCTTAATGATTGTTTTCATTATGCATTGATGAAAGAAGAGAACATCACTTTTATGCAGCTTATCACTCATCAAAAAGTGCTCAATAAAAAGTTCATTATAATGATTTGAATTGAAGATTATTTCAATGATGCTTACAAGTTAAAACTTCTTAATGTGCAAAAGCTCATTCTAAAGAAGATCATGATTGCAAATAATATTATAAAAGATGTTTTCAACGTTTATTATTACATCATATATTATATCATACTTTTATATTGCTTTGTTAACACTTCATAATTAACAGAATACTTTTAACTAGTAACTACAACTTGATTTTCTCAAGTTTTTAATTTCATGCTTTAATATAAACTTAACAATGAGAAAAAAGATGAAGATGAAGAAAAGTATGATGAATAAGTGAGATTGATGAAATTATACTGTGATTGTGTTGCATCTTTAATTTGAACATGTTTTGATGTTGCTGTGTTTTTTTTATTTTGTTTTGTGATTCTTTTTGACTGGCAACGAGATTCATCTGTTCATGATGTTGACTATGAATCTTTTGATTCTATTCTGTGTTCGAATAGAAGTCAGAAGAGTCAAGAGATCTCAATTCGACGCAATTTGAACGATGTTAGAATGTTGTGTAAACGAGAAAGTTGATTGTGCAGAGTTTTCACCTACGCGACAACATTCTCTCTAACAGTCACAATCAATCTACGAAGAAGATTAATGACATGTCGATGTCAGTAAGAGATGAAAAGATATCTAGTGAAAAAGTCGATCTCAGTATGAGAGTCATGACTACAAGTAGTCGAAGAATTTGCGACTCATTGATCGCGTCGATATACTGAAACGTCTTCATTACATCAACAATGTTGTCAAGTAATTGATGAAAAGATATCAGGTAGAATAGTCGATCTCAGTCTGAGAGTCGTGACTACAGTGCTCGAAGAAGTAATGACTCATTGATCATGCTGATATACTGAGAAGACTTGAGCTCATCTTCTTTACTTGACGTCAAGTCATATATCTGTCTACGTGAAAAATCGAGAGCTCAAGAGAACGATCAGAACACATTCTCTTTCATTGATCAGAGTCAAACATTGAACGATTGCGATCGCACGTCTATACTAACAATTCATTCAACGTCTATGTGACACAAGTCAAATCAAGAGAAGAAAAGAGTTACTCAGTACAATCACACTCTATCTTCTCATCATGTGTGTCTCTCTTTCATCACATATTTCTCTGCGCAATGAATGACAATCATTGAGCAAGAGAACGCAGCTTTATGTACGTTACAATCATGAGCATCACGAGTGCAAAGAAAACATCTTTCGTCTTTGAATCGAAGATCGAACCGAAACATCGTTGTATAGAATATCATCAATGAAGAGCAGAGCAAAGACGATGCGTCATAAATGAACAACACAGACACTCATTAAGAGTTTACTCAAGCGTCACACGCTGAATAGAAGTTATAGATTCATTACTTGATAACACAGTGTCAATCTTATTGTTTCGACTGCGTGAAGCAGTTGTATAAATGACGAGTGATTTTCTTTCTCAGAGAGTTTTGTTCACTCAATATAAATAGCATAGAGTCTCTCATGAGTCGAGTCTAAATTGATGTCACAAGAATGTATGAATTACAATTACAATTTGTGATTCTTTTATATAATCATTTTACTATGAGATGAAAGTTATTTTAATGAAATGACTTTCTTCTTTCTGCTCATGAGTTTATGCTTGAAAATGAGTAATTTTCTTTTTTCTCTCATTTCAGACTCATCTTGAAAGCTTCTTGTAACTTTAAGACTTCTTTCATAGCATCATTTAATATTCATTAATTATATTTCATAAAATACTTTTTTCATTATATTTTATAATATAAAATTTTCTTTCACTTTTACTTCTGTAGAATCTTTTTTATCTTTCATTCTTATTCATCATCAATAAGTTCAGATGCAAAATACTCAGATATAGAATCATCATTTAATTTACAATTATATAACTTTAAGAGAAATATATGAAAGACAGAATGAATTTTATATACAGCAAGAAGATTAAAATGATACATTTGCTTATTTATAAATTCTTGTATATAAAAAATTTTTAACAATTTATTAAATAACTTTTTGCTTAACTTCTTCTGCTTCAGATTTTTTACTGATAGCATGATTAAATTATTAATAATAATAATAATAATAATAAGATTGACAACAAGATTCATCTGTACGTGATGTTAACTATGAATCTTTTGATTCTATTCTGTTTCAAATAGAAGTCAGAAGAATCAAGAGATTTCAATTCGACGCAGTTTGAATGATGTTAGAACATTGCGTGATCAGAAAAGTTGTCATGCAGAGTTTTCATTCATGCAACAACACTCTCTTCTAACAGTCACAATTAATCTACGAAGAGAATTAATGACATGTCGATGTCAGTAAGAGATGAAAAGATACTACTAGTAGAATAGTCAATTCAGATGAAGAGTCTGAAAGTTGTGATTACAAGTGATCAAAGAATTTGCAACTCGTTGACTGCATTGATATCAAAACGTCTTTATCACATTGACAATGCTGTCGAGTAATTGATGAAAAGATATCAGGTAGAATAGATAAATCAGATAATGAGACTTGAGTTTGTGACTATATGCGCTTGAAGAAGTAGTGACTCGTCGATCACGCTGATATACTGAAGAGACTTGAGCTCATCTTCTTTACTTGATATCAAGTCATACATCTATCTACGTGAAAAATTGAGAGTGCATGAGAGCGATCAGAACGCATCTCTACTATCAATCAGCTAAGCATCAAACAACTGTGATCACACATCTATATCACGAACTATCAACGTCTACGTGACACAAAACAAGAGCAGAATAGAGTTATTTAATACAATCACACTTTATCTTCTCATCATATGCATCTCTCTTTCACGCATATTTTCTTGCTTGATGAATGATAATCATCGAGCAAAGAACACAGTTTTGACATTACAATCACAAGCATCATGAGTGCAAAGAATCATGATCTTTGCAATCGAAGATTAAAACATCGTTGTATAAAATATCGTCAATGAAAAGCAAAGCAAAGACGATGCATTGCAAAGAAACAGCACAGACACGCAGTAAGAGTTTACTTGAGCGTCACGCGCTGAATAGAAGCTATAGATTCATTACTGAGTACATAGTTTCAGCGTTATTGTTTCAACGACGTGCAGTCGCTGTGTAGTCAACAAGCGATTTTCTTTCTCAGAGAGTTTTGTTCATTCAATACACATAGCATAGTGTTTCTCATGAGTCAATTCAATATCAATGTCACAAGAGTGTATGAAATAAATCAAATCAAATCAATAATAATAATAATAATTCATACATTCTTGTGACATCGATTAGATCGACTCATAAGAGAAATCTATGCTATGTGTGTTAAGTGAACAAAATTCTTTGAGGTATAAAATCGCTCGCTGTTTATATGATTGCTACACGCAGTCGAGACGATAAAACTAAGACTATGTATCAAATTTGTTCACAATGATCACATGTTAAAGATTGAGTATTCTTGTCACTTTAAACTGCTTTAGCAGCTTCATTTTCATCATCATTCTTGCTGTTGCCTTGAGACTCTTCGTGATTGAGACGATGATTTAATAGTTCGTGAAGTCAACGTTTTATAGCATATTCAATCGAAGATGCGTTCAATTTGAACAATGCATCAGAATATGCTTGACTGTCTGATGACTTCATTCGCAGTCACATCGAGAGCTATTCGCGCTCGATACGTTTCTCAAGTGCAGATAAACATTTAGCTCTATGCATTTGATTCTGATATAAGTTGCTAAAGTGCTTTCAATCTTTTGAAGATCATCACACATTCTTACTGACTTCTTGAATAGATGAGATCTTTGAGCGAAAGATGCATTAATGTCTGCGATGCATTTCTTGTAGTTTTCTCATTGACTTTTATGAAACTGTGCAATTGCACATTTACTTGTTTAAATTGACGTTAAAAGATTGAGTCATCTGCATCTAAACTATGTCTTTGCTTTCTTGCGAATTGAAACGTTCAGAAACATCATTTTTTTGAAGATTGAAAAGTGAGAAATGAGTCTATTAATTTCTATCAGATGAGCACATATGATCTTACATGCTCATTGAGATCGTCAATTCAACTGCGTAGTATGACTTAATTCTGTAGCTTGTTCAGATGAACATGTAGCAAGATTGTATATGTTTCGACTTTCAGCGTTTCAATGTTCACTTTCTTGAAGATGTTGATCACATGATGCAACGCTTGATTCTGAAGAGTTTCTAATCTTCATTTTGTACTTGACAATTCTTCTTCTTTATCGCGTTGATGTCATACTGATGCTTCAAACGTCATTTCTGATTTTATCATTGCTGAGTATATCTGTCTTGCTTTTGCAAATGTAGTTTCTCAGATGAAGATCTCAAGTCAACTAAGCATCAGCATTTTGATGACGTGATCTGCTTTTATTTGATGAAGATGCAAATCTCATTGTAGTTTTATGTTCAGTTAAACTTTGAGAACTTGTACATTCAATTTCGACTTTATTATCAAGTTTTCTATGTGTAGACTGACTGTCATGTCGAATCTTTTTGACTTGCAAGTGAAGTGTGTAAGTTCATATTTCTCTGAAGCGAACGTAGCATCATGAGTTCAAACTCACTTTGCACAGACATCATATGCTCAACTCAGCATTTTGCAGATTGATTCTGTGATTTTGTCATAGATCAGAATATTGATGTCATTTACAAAGTCAAGCACTTTGATTTTAATTTTTAAAGCTTTGCATTTTTCAATTAAGCTTGCGTTAAAGAATAGAAAGAGAATTGATGATATGAGAGATTTCTGCAATATGTCAGCGTTTACTCGTTGCATTGCACTGATTTGTTCATTGAACGTCAGTGATGACTTTCTGTCTTTCAGAAAGCTGCGAGTTCATTCAACTATGTAGTTTGATGTTCTTCTCATTCTCAGAATGTGCAGAAGTCTGATGTGCAAGACATGATCAAACATCTCAGCATCATTTAAACTAAGCATGAAGATTACGTACTTGATTTTGCAGTTTCATACTGCATGTACTTGATCTACTAGTAGATTCAGCGCTGAGAAAATGAATTGCTTGCGTCTCGTTCTCATTTGAGCGTTCAAAAGCATGTGATGAGTCTCAATAATGTCACTTAATCTTTTGATCATGATTGATTTCAGTGTCTTATTCATGATGTCTAGCAGAGCAATGAGTTGATACGTCTTTGAATTAATGTAATTGCTCTTCTTTGATTTGCGTAGTACTATTGTCTGAGCTTTTTTGAACTGCTTCGAATGATATTTGTGAATTACACATGCGTTGAATAAACTGATTAATATCAAAGTCAGTTCTGTTAAGCTTGCTTAAAGCACTCTATTTGAAATTTCGAATGCGTCTGATGCTTTGTTAACTTTTACTCGTTGAATCATCTGTCTCATCTCATCTTGCAATAAGACTGAATTGAATGATACTGTCAACGATATAAATGATCTTGAAATGTTGCTGATGTCTGTTTGAGATGATGATGAAAAGAACTTCTTTCATAGAATCTCTGTTTTTTCTTTGAATGAATTTGCTATGTGATCGAAATCGTTGCTCTTTAGTGATGAAAACTGCGAAAGTTTCTTAAGTAGCTGACTTTTGATTCTGACTCATTTTGCGAAGCATCAAATCGATTTCAATTCATTACTCAACTTATGCATCTGTAATTTAAAATGTAAATGTTTTGTTTCTTTAATGATCTTGTTTTTGTGATCGTTATATTTCAGATAGTCGTTTCATGTCTCTAAAGTACTTTGCGTTTTTCATACAACTCATAGTCATCGCGATTTCGTCACGACTTTCAAGCAGATCTGATTTCAAAAGTCTCATGCTTAATTTGATGATTTTGCTCAAGAAGTAAACTTCTCAATGACTTCTTGTAACATATGAGTGATCTCAGCTACTTTGTCATCTATCGCTGTCTTGTCATCGAGAGAACAATTGATGAAAAGATGTATTCTTAAATGAGTGTTTAATGCTTCTGTGTTCATTTTCTTTCATAATCAATGAGTCGTGAGCTGCACGAAGAATGTGCGTAGACACAACTTCATGACAATCGAAAGATAATCAGATTCTTGATGCAGATCAGTTCTCATCTTGCATTTGTGTATCATGAACTGTATTTTCTCGCTGTCAAACGCTAGATTTATTGTTGTGAGCTGATTGTAAATCTTTCTAGTAATTGTGTCTGATTCAAGCAGTAGCTTTAGTTTTGCATTTGTAATGATGTCTAGTAAAGCATCAGTCGCTGTGTGACAAGTAAAGCATCTTCTGCCTTTTCAGTGTGAATGATGCAGATTGAAATTTTCTACAATTAGCTGTTCACAATCATCTTTAATTAGTTCGTTCAGATGAGAAATAATAGATGATTCTTCTATGAAGATGATAGACAGCGAGCACGAATTGTAAACATTTATGAATCGTAGCGTCTGTATCTTGTCTTTCAAGTTGCTAGTTTGTAGCTTGATTGAGCAGATGTTCAATTCAATGATTTTCATCACTCATTGATCGAGTTTTAAATGCTTGTTGACATAAATGCATGTTCTTGCTTGAGATGATGAGTCTTTCACTAGATGAAAGAAGTTGTGAGTCAAGCTAAACATCTGCAAAACGTTGATGTTATGATCTTATTTCTGAATGATTATTATGTTGAATTTATGAACTTCTCTGTCTATCAGAAATGATTTCTGAATTTTCAATGACTTTCTGATGTTGTACTGTAGAATTTGCAGAAAGATTTGATTCGTCATAGAGATATCTGTAGCTGCTGTTGACTTTGTGCAGAGACAGCTTTTTGTATGCTTTTAGTCATTGAGAATCTTTCATATTTTCTGATTTGACATTTCTGTGTCTGTTCAGACATCATGTCTTCTGAGTCACTAATCACGCATGAAAAGCGATTGACTCATCTCTTCTTGACTTTCATCACTTGTCATGTTGACTCGTTGACGTCTCGACTGCTTGTCGTCGTCAAGATGTTCATTGAACTCAATGAGTTCATTGAACTCATGAGATTCATTGAACTCAAGAAGTTCAGAGAGAAAGAAGAGAATGAGCAATTGTCTTTCAACGCTTCAAGATATCTGATCAATCTGTTTCAAAAGATTTCTTCTGATTGCTTAATCTGTAGTTTTTACTTGAGGCATAAGCGTTTTCAGAGTTTATAACTATCATTGCAGTTCACGCATCGTCTTTTATTCATTGACACAGCGCACTCTTTGATGTGATGTTTGTCTGCGCATTTGAAGCAACACTCTTCGTTTTTGCAGAATTTAGCTATATGATCAAAATTGAAGCATCTATAGCACTGTGTAATACGACAGTTTCTTTCAAACAACTTGCATGAGCATTCTTGATATGAGTTCAGCATGCTATTAAATTATTAATATTAAAAAAACTTAAACTTATATTTTTAATTATAGTACTTCATTTGAATATTAACTGCATTTTATCATTGTTGCATCAATGTATCTTGCACATCTTACAGCATTTCAACATGTTTTTTTGCTGCTGACATT
>JAABUL010002735.1_pt1 | contig 28333 bp, 40 predicted proteins | sample 5559151 | NCBI WGS metagenome assembly JAABUL01 (sample SAMN10711876, study PRJNA513368) | rock metagenome | isolation source: Antarctica rocks | place: Antarctica: Victoria Land, Pudding Butte sud
GACTAACGTACAGTCTCGATTGTTGCTATATGAGATGATGGCAGGTCCGGCTTGGTCCAGCTCCAGGAATTCACGGTAGTCTATCTCCTCCTTGTCGTTAGAAAGGGTAGTCTTGGCTCTTTTGGTAGTAGGCCCGTCGGTCTTGTCCACTTGGAAAGACAATTTGTTGGTGCTTATAGGCAGATGGCGTTTTTGAAGAACTCTTGAGCCGGAGAAGCTACGATCGGACGAGCGGATGTTCTCAACGATTTGCAAGGGCTTGAGCCCTCCTGTGCCTCCAGAAAGCTGTGTCACGCGTCGTTGAACACCTGCTGGTTGAGGGTCTGCCATTGTCAAAGATTAATGATGATATCTCTAGGAGCATAGGGCGGGGTATAAAACAGGTGTCCCCATATTGGGTACGCCGAAATTGTGATTTGCGCTAAAGTTTGAATTGCCAAGCATTTGGCCTATTAAATATCCACTCTGCACGGCCCATCACCGTTCAACTTGCAAGATGGAGTATAACAGCCATAAGTCTCCGAGTCGCCAGCAATACCAGGCCCCATCGAATGCGAAAAAAACCTCTGCAGCAGAAATTCTTAGAGACCAGCAGACCTACGACAATACCAGAAGGAACAGCACGCTACGAAGTGGGTCGTCCGACAACCGCCATGTCATCTTCGAGTACCAGTTACCTCCCGACAGAAGCCGCAACAAAAGCACCCCCAGACCCGTTGGAAGCAGCCCACGCTCGCGTCCCCTTTCAGGAACCGTGAATGGGATATCCTCCATGGATCATTGGATTGGTCAAGGGGGCGGCACAACATCCACTTTAGAATTTCTTCCTCATCGTTTGAAGATTTCCAAAAATAAGGATTCGGTGCCAAAGGAGAAACGTATCGAGGAGCTTACGCGTGAGAACGGGTATCTGAGACAAGAGCTCGCGTATCATAAGGAAACTCAGGTGGCAATCATGAGACTTTACGACAGTGCTCAAACTGCTGTGCAAAGGTTACAGCATGCTTTGACTGATGCTTCGCAAAGAATTGCAATTTCAGAGAACCGTCTGCTTGAGTATTGGACGATCAAGCGGAAGAATTATGAGGAAGGGTACTCGGAGAGTAGGGTTTTCTAGGGGGGAGCTGTAACAGGTGCACGGCCCTATAGGTGATGAGATACGCATCTTGGACGAGGGGTGTGAATATGCACGGGTCAAGAGCAGAATATCACCAATGTGTAATTACCAAACTCGTTCTTTCAAGTGGTGCTTTTCAGAACCGACTCGTTATGACAATAGGAAACGATCTGACCGTATTGAAGCACTAGCGAGAAAATGGTAAAGCTATCGTTGAGCATCCGAAGACATTTCTGTGGCTCGTTTGAGGCGGAGCTATCGCGTCCTGCGGCGGTCGGTGGAACACCTTTCCGCAAGAGGCGAAGCTATCGCGTCCTGCGGCGGTGGAACACCTTTCCGCAAGAGGCGGAGCTATCGCGTCTTGCTGCAATGAGAAACCTTACCACATAGGGTGAAGCTATCGCGTCTTGCGGCAATGGGAAACCTTATCGCATAAGGCGAAGCTATCGCATCTGCAGCGGTAAGGATAATGTTTTGCCGTATTAGGTGAAGTTATCGCCTGTAGTGCTACCAGCGTATGGTCGGCGCAGACAGTGTTTCAGGCCAAATCAATAGCAAACGCACTCGCAGCCAACAACGATTCATATCTGAACAATGCCAATTGCGAAAAACCTTGACGTTTACGCCGACTTCGGCGGCAGCAATCTTAGAACAGTGAAGGTACTGCGTCACAGCCAACGCGGTCGTAAGATCCTATTTAGGAATACCAACCTGAAACTGGTCCCTGTCTTTCGGAGTAACGCCTACCCTTCGCCGTCACTCCAGGACGGCATGTGAGTTCCAAACTTTGATTATCCTCCGAGGTTTGTGCGTAGAGAGACTTCATGGTTTTAATTCGCTTGACATAGTCATAAATCGTCTCCAAAGCTGGTTTCAAGGTCGGTATGCAGGCAGCTATCATGCTGACTGTGATCTCATTCCTGGTCAACGACCTTAGCAGTGAGACATGTCAGCTCTGCGGTGTCTTACGCATTCCAGATAAAAAGATCAAATGTCGCCCCTGAATATTGTCAAGCCCCGTATGTTATTCAAGGCGATGTTGATCTTACATGTAAGGTCTTCGCGTTCACTTTCCGACGGGAGTTGGCTGGTTTTGATAGCTCCGCAGATTGCGGCCCTGGACTCATCAATATATATTCTCATGCTCGGTATCAGACCACTCACAAGACCCCGAGACTCATGACTAAGATGAGAATGATCTTCTTGTTTTTGGGAAGTTGAAGAGGCGCAAGAAAGGCAATCGGGATAAGAGCCAGAAACATATCAACAGCAACGTAGTATGCTATCAACATCAGCCTGGTCCAACCACAGCACAGGACCAGTACCTACAGCCGGTGCAGATGGCAATAACAGTGACCGTCTTGATCCGCCAACATTTTGCTCCTTCGGTATTGAGAGGATTCCAAAGAGCCTCCATAGGTATGCATTGCACGAAAATCACAAAGCAGTCGAAGCCTGCAAGAGAGACAGTGCCGACCATCGCCATGATGAGTAGGATTCGTTGCGTTCGGAGATGTAGAGGAATGATACGCAGGATAAGCAGGGCAACGGAAATCTTACTGAGAGCTAGACTCAGTATGCAGAACGGCTGAGAGATCCAGTTCAACTTTGTAAGTAGGATCTGCTGCATAGCGTCCACATCATATCTGTGTCCAACCCCGCCGTTATAAGCGTAAAGAGTCCATATAGCACAGAGACTAATGAATAAGAACTGGGGCCGTTAGTATTGACAATGACCAATCAGACTTGAGGCTATACCATTGTGGCACTCATCGTCCAATCGTCCCAACCTGGTTGCCTTGTGACCTTGGTTCTCACCCACATTCGTGTGGCAACAAAACAGAAGGTTATAATACACTCGATCCATATGATGCTCAAGAATTTGGCGACCCTAATGTTGTCGGTCGGCATATTTATCAAGTATCAAAGGGAATGTCTTTAGAGTCCTAAGTCGTGTCCAGTAACGGCAAACGGGCGATGGCCACTGCTATATGTGCTTCGGTGCGCAAGGAGGGTCTGCCTTTGTCGCTAGCTCGAATTACATCCCAGTAGCATGGCTTTCGTGATCCACAATATCTCTTAGACTCTCCACATCCTGTCTGGAACCGTTATACTTTATCATTGATCAGAGTACAGGAACGCGTTCCGATCTGGGGTGTGACGCTTCGGCTTTCGGAAGTGCCTGCTTCGGAAGTGCCTGCTCGGAAGTGCCTCCTCGGGTGTGCATCGCGGACTACTCTGTTATGCCTGTCTAGGGCCGCGTCGATCAATGCTGCTCTTGCAAGCACCTGAGATCGACGATTGCGCTGGCGGACCCACTCAGTTCTGGTTCCTAGGGTATGCAATCGTCCTGCACCATTCTCCCATCTCTCTTGCTCTATCAACAGAGCTCTCAGGTGCAAGATCTATTAGACATTCTCGCAATGCCAGTGCCATTTCCATTCAGATGCCAGATTAGGGACATCGCTCGTTGGCTGAGTGTGACCCTCGAAGTTCCAGGAGAGACTCAAGCCCGCGTTCTCTACCAGGTGCGAAGGCGTTGAAAATTCAGGCATCACCCAAGTCGACCGTCAGGCTAACGGAGACGACTGAAGTCACTTGAGACAGTGGCGATTCGTATCGCCATCGACTTAAGAATTTTCAACATTCTGGTTGAGCACAAAGAGTCTCCCACATCGTTGGAAAAGTTGGTGGAAATCACTGGTGCGGAGCGAATACTTCTGGGTAGGCTTACAGCATTCTGCTACTGTCATGGACTGACCCGAACGTTCAGCTCGGCTTTTGCGAACCCTCGCTGCCGTAGGAGCTATTAAGAAGGTCGGCCACGACCTCTTTGTGCCTACCAACGTTTCTCGAACATTCACGAACTCTTCGCTGAGCGATGGATGCAAATTTTAGTACGTACCGTCCTTGAATCAGAGTGCTCATAGTGCTCACGATCAAGCTTGGATTTCATTGGGAGAGCTTGGCAGGATCTTCCTGCCTTCCTTCGTGACACCCAATACAGGAATCCTGTGGATCCTCACAATTGCGCGTTGAACCAGACCTTCAATACCAACAAGTCCATATTCGGCATGCTGGCCGGCCAACCAGAGCTATTGCATCGCTTCAACAACTACATGACTGGTCAACGCCAAGATCGGGCAAACTGGCTTGACTTCTATCCTTTAGAAAGTCAATTGGACGCCAGTGGTTTGAAGGACGAGAACGCAGTGCTGATTGTGGATGTTGGAGGAGCCCAAGGCCATGAGCTACTAGCAATCAAAGATAGGTTCCCTCAACTTCGCGGGCGTATGATCTTGCAGGATGTCCCGGAGACCATTAAACAGGTCAGCCCCGACGGCAAGTTCGAATGCACGACACATGACTTCTTCGCTCCACAAGCTGTGAAGGGTATGTCGAATCCCTTTCGCATTCTGTTCACTACTAATTCGAAGAACAGGTGCGCGTGCTTACTACTTTCGCAATATCCTCCACGACTGGTCCGATAAGGATTGCTTAACGATACTTAAGAACACCACCTCAGCGATGACCAAGGATTATTCTTTCGTTTTGATCAACGAATGGTCTCTCTCCAATGACACACCGTCTGCTTTTGCGGCTCTCTCCGATCTTAACATGATGGCGATATGTGCTGGTATGGAGCGGACGGAGACTCAGTGGCGCACACTGCTGGGCGAAGCTGGCTTGCGCATCAACAAAGTCTGGGCTCATTCTTCGGGAGCCGAAAGCCTCATCGAAGCAAGTCTGATCTGAGCGAGCTTAAGAGGAAGTGACTGGAGCTTTCCAAAGATGACGATCATTATCATAGGCACAGCTTGTTTATCGGAAGAGGTTGTTGGCTACATCCCCATCGTCTTTCTCTCTACATGTGCAACTTCTAGCAAAAAAATCGAGTAGGTCATTCTATCTTCATCCGCTAAACGAATGGTGAGCGTCAGGACCAGCCCTTATCTCTATGACAAGGACAAAAGCCACAAGTAAAACACAATTTCCCTTTCGCCCCTCCAGTTGAGACTATAACAAATTGACTGCTTTGGTCACCGACCGCAGACACTAGCTTTGTAATCAGAGCTTCGAAAATATCAGATACGACTTCATGAGCATGGCCAGTCCCTCGGCTGTGTTATGTTCCGGCACAGCGTCTTTCATCATCTTCATGTACTCGCCCAGCGACAACAACTTGGAAGCAGCTTGATTCGAGGCTTCAGCCGAAGGCTGCTCTTGCATCTCCGCGGGTTGCTTCTCCTTCGTCTCTGGCTGAGGTGACGGGCTGGACATTGCTGACTCTCGCAGCATCAACCCGGGAGTTGGCGTCCTCGAGAGCGGATCTCGTGTGCCGTTATTGTATTCCTTGTATCGATCATGATAACGGCGTGCACTAGCTAAGATCTGTTTGTCGGCAAGTTTCTGATTCCGCCAGATACGTCTGAAGGCTGTTCGAGTTTCCCAAGTTCTTTCTTTGTCATCCCACTCCACCTGGATAAGTGTTGGTGGGTACCTTGACCTCGGTCCAAACTTTGATAAGTCAATTAAGTTTAGTCCATAAGGATCATCTTCGTTCTCATAGTTATCCATCCTCCAACATATACCCCTGACACCAGCCACTCTGGCTTTATCGTAAGCCCACTCACCACCTATTTTCTCCTCCCCGCGTCTCTTGTCGATTTGGGGACACTTGGTCTTCTCGTCTCGAGTAGCCACACCGCTTTTCCAAAGGTAGAGAGGAGCATTCCGTGGGCCGTATGCATATACCTCTACATCCGCTCTTGTTTTCACAGACCACCCCACTAGCCGACCTGGGTCCCCATCGACGGTCCGCCCAATGTCGAAAGTTATGAGGGGTGGCTCTTCGTCCTCAGAAGCGTCTGGCATACCCTCATCTGGAGCCTCCTTTTTGATTGGGACATTATCGGCAAATCCAACACTTTTGTTTACGGGCGCAGATGGACCGGCTGCTCCGACAACAACAGGATTGGACTCCGAACCAGGTTTCGGTATACTTGGTGATGGGCTCGGCTTCGGAATAATCCAAGTGGAAGGATAGCCCGCGCGACTATTGTACTCTGTCACAAGCAGGTTGATCCTGTCGAGCGTCATGCTCGCCTGTGCGTCGGTAGAATCCACTCGTAGCTTGTCGAGAGATGATTTCGCATCTTGCGCTTGCCTGATGTGAAAGCCCAGGTCGATTTTGCCTTGCTGTGCAGGAGCACCCCATCGTTGGTTGCTAGCCTCAATTTCAACATTGAGTTTGTCGATCTCGGTCTTTGCGTGCGGGTCGTCGGGGTTTTGAGTAAGCGCCAGCACCCAAGGTTTCGCCTTGCTGTAAATTCTGTTGTACGGAGTACTCGATGGTTTGCCATCTGGCTCGTCCATTGTCACGTCCAGGTTTAAGGCATTGGCACTCTGCATGACGCCTGCGGGTATCAAGTTAGCGCACCCTCGTGCAGAAGGTAAGCACATCACCCACGACTCAAAGCCTCCTTAATTTGTGTGTTGTCGTCGGAGTCAAGGTCGCCGCGTAATAAATCGAACTCCACTTGTGCTGCTTCATAGTCTTCCACCTGGCAGTTTAGGATCGCCCAGTAATCGTTCGGATCGCAGGCCAAGATACGTTTGGCCATTTCTTCCGGTGTATCTTCATCTTCTTTGCGAGCAACAGTTGTCGAGGCCTCTTCAGTTTTGGTTTCCGGGGCAGGTGTGGTCGCTGGAGTTGGGAGACCTGCTCCAGAGCCTGCTGTCGATTGCGCCATGCCACCGAACTACTGGCAGACCAGTGCGTTGCTATCTGGAGGCCTGCGACCTGAGCTATATATATTGGATAGACTGATCGCCCTGATCCTTTTTCGCCACCACCGAAAAGGACCACGTTATTAATCCAGCGCGGCCAATTTGGCTCATACACCAATATGGTCCGGGTTCCAGCCTGGTGTACATCACGTTCGACCCGGTCCTTTGCTATTTACCTCACCAACACTCTACCCAAGTATCAGTTGAAACATCGGCCCTCATTGTATCCGTTCCACCCAGCATGCTGTACACGGCGCTCCCATGTCTGATAGCGGTACAATTTGCAATTATAAGCACTGTCTTAGGTCACACCAATAGCACACCTATTGCCTGGGAAACCGACCCAGTGCTACCTACCATCTATATCGACGCTGTATTCGAGATAAACTTTGACAAGGTGCTCGAAGGCCAAAGTCAAGGCCAAAGTCAAGGCCAAAGTCAAGGCTCTACCTCGAACAGTCATTCCACTAGCACTTTCCGCAATTCTGGTCAGGTCCATGTGTCTACCTCCACCGCCCGCCTTAGCAGTCGCATGCGCACAGCCGCCACAGACAGCTCGAGCGACCATTCTGCATCGAACAATGGCCAGAGCAAGACAGAACAGTCCTTCTCACCCAGCCAAGGCCTGCCATCCCGACCCGCGCCAGAATTGCAAAGCCAGATGACAGCAATTACCACAGGTTCGGCTGAGATACCTGCCGACACTTCCCAGGGGCACTCTCGTGTCGGAGAAGTACGTTCCTCGGGCTTCTTAGGGACAGCGTTTCCATGGCCTAGTATAACGCCGATAATGGGTAACAATACCCATCACGGTAACCAGTCGCCATCGGCATCAAGAACGCCTAATCTAAGCATTTTCACTGGGTTGGGTCCACCACTGATTGCTGAGCTTCCACGCCAGATAATAGTACTGTTGGCAACTGTGCCATTGATCCTTATGGTTATTGTCTAAATCAGCCTGATCTGTACGACCAGATAGTGCCTTGGAATTGAAATCTGTCTGCAAATCATATTATTATATATTCTTGTCTTGGAATGTAGTGACTATCAGCGACAAGATGTTCAGTCCATGTCCTCAATATCTGTTACTTCATCCGACTGTGCCTTTAAAGCTCCCAGTTCTCTGTTGAGCCGAGTGCACTCGTTCCTCAAAATCTCCCTTTCCAACACGATGTCAGGGACATCAATAGAAAGCTCGCTCTTTCTCTCCTCCGACAAGCCTGAGTCCATCCGTAGGTGGAGGACACGAACTATAAGCTTGAGTCCGTCAAGAAGCGAAGCGTTGAGCTGTTCTGTTTGCTCTCTGTTCTTGCTGTCTCTGATCGAGGAGCTTACGGATTGTTGTCGTAGCTGAACCTCCTTCTGAAGACCAACTTCGGTTGACCATTGTGACGCCGTCATTGCCTCGTATGCCTCTTGAAGATGCTGGAGCTGACGAGCGAGTCTCTCGTTACTCCAATTGAGGTCATGCACTTGCCTCTGCGCTCTCTCGTGCACGACTTCGAGGTGTTGGCGTCCCAAACGCTCAAGATCAAGGCGGTATTGTGTGTTTTGTAGCTCTGTTTCGTTGCGTGAAAGTCTGGCATGGCAAGCCGCTTCTGTAGGACACCACTTGCGCTCCAAGGCGGACGCAGTTTGGGAGGACTAAGGATCATCAGCTTCTATCGGTCCCGTAGAAGAAATCGTACCATCTTCTTTGGTGGGAGACAACGTGCTTCACGAGAAGACGAAGAGTATCAAGATAGTTTTGAGGTTCAGACTACGCAGCGGCCGGAACATCTTATAGGATATTTTTCTAACGACATATGCAAGAGAAGAAGATAAGCTAGGCGGTGCAAGAGCGTAGCCGCTAAACCTGTAGCAGTGAGCGGAGATCCTTGGTGGTCAAGATACCTTACCTATGCTCGTCTTTGACTACCAGAAACTCGAAAAGCACCTAAGTCTGACTACCTTACGATACAACTGCTACTCGTATCTTTTGAGTATTATAACAGTCCCACCTGCTCCTCACTAACGTAAGGTATTCGCGTCCACACAGATTTAACTTTCTTTCCTCTCCCCGCACAGCGACCAGTAGACGGCGCGCGTTCAATGCTCTCATTGGCCCTGGTGACGATAGCATGGCCTGAAATCGAGGCAAGATTTGAACGAATTCGGTCGATGCCACCAACATCTTGGGCCTCAAACATCATACTGAACAGTTCTGCCTATCACCCCAGATACATAAAAAATTATTGATCTAGCATCGTGTCCTTGAGTGCGTGAAACGAGGACGAGGAGGCCTTGGAATTACGAGCGTCTGCCGTTCAGGCAAGCCAGCTTCTGCCGGCTTATTTTGATTTGTTCGCACCTCTGTCTTTGGTCCAACTTGATCAGAGGTCTTTCTTTCGAACCCCGAGGGACTTGCGATATCTGCCATCGAACCAGAATGTCTTTCGCGGTTTCCTCTCCTGCGTTTGTCCTGAAGTTCCTTGACGAAAAGATCGGGCAGATCTTGCGGTGCCCAACGCTCCCTTCTTAGACTCATGCGTGACTGCAACCCAAATCAGTGGATGGCTTGATTATCGCTTCGAGAATAAACATTACGATCTCCTCTTCCGGCAGCGGCCAGTTGCCCTCGTCACACGAGCTATATGTGATCAAGGTGTTATAGTGGCGAATGGCAATGTATACGTCGGAGCCGGTAAAATGCGCCAGCTCGTTCGCCTTCTTGATAAAAGTGCCTTTTCGTTTACGCCATGACTCTCGCTCCTCTCGTGGCAGCCAAGTTGCCGTTGATGACGAAGCATCCTGCGGAGTTCCCATTTCGAAGCTGTCGGATTTGTGCTCCAATTTGATCCGTCTTGACCAGTTTATGTCGCAGGGAAAAAGATCTATCTGGTCAGAAGAAAACCTCCAGTCGACGCACTCGATCTCAAGCCCTTTTTTGGCCGCATCCGCATCTGGGTGAAACCACAGTTGTTTCAGAGAGTCCATCCTTGCTCTTCTAGGCTGGGCTCGTTATATCTTGCTATTTGAAGTTTTGACCCCCTTCAAAAACCTGTCCACAACCCTCTGCGCATCTCCATGGAACCAGCACGGATTTACATGATTCTCGTGGATGGCACCTTCGCCATCTTGACGATTATTAATTCTTTTCTCCGATTGTCACAAGTCATCAGCACTTATCGGCTCCTTCTGCTCCGCTACCTCGTGTACCCTGTTTTTTTACATCGTCACTATGTTCTGGGACCATGGTCACGCTTCGGGCTATTACTCCGGCTGTCTTATCTTGCTGTCAATGTGTTTTTCGGTCTCTTTAAAGTTACTACGATATCTGAGGCACAGCTTCGCACCGGCACTCTTTCACTCATCAACTTGCTACCGCTTTACTTGGGGACTCACTTCGGCTTTCTTGCCGACCTGGTTGGTGTCTCCATTGGGTCCTTTCGAGCGATCCACGCATCCTCTGGCCTTATGGCTACCCTTCTAGGCGGTACACATATAGCGCTAAGCGTTGCCAACCACGTCAATAGCAACCTGCAGTCAGCACGCCAGACTTGTGGCTTGATCGTGGGTACCGCTATCGTGATGGAGACTTATGCTAATATAGGGCAGGCAGGAATCAGCTTGACTGTGTTGCTGGTCTTGTCGTTAAGCTTGTTTCGAAGACCCTCATACGAAATTTTCCTTCGTGGTCATCAGACCCTCGCTGTAGCAATACTTTACTCTCTATGGCGACACACGATGGGTGGCACAAACATTTCGCGGTTGTGTGTGTACTCTCTTTTGAGCACCCTTGCATCGACATCTGCGCTCGAGATTTGTCACTGTTTCTACAGGAACTTTGCGATAGGTCAACCTTGTCCACGAGCTCACCTGACGAAGGTCAACGGCGCGGTTACGATCACATTATCCGTACCTCGGCCTTGGACTATAAAAGCAGGTCAATACGTCAACGTCTGGATTCCGTCCGTTGGCTTCTGGCAGAGCCACCCATTCATGATAGCTGGGTGGACTGAAGGGCAAATGCCTAGCCTTCTGCTTATCGTGGAGCCGCGGGAAGGGCTGACTAGAAAGCTCGTGTCATACGCGGCCGACTCCGAGTTGGAGCCTTTGGCATCACAATATCGGCTTGCATTCTTCTCCGGTCCCCACGGCCTACGTGTTCCCATGGGAGACTACGGTAACGTTTTACTTATTGCTTCAGGCTTCGGCATTGCCGCTCAAATCCCTTATGTCAAAGAGTTGATTCGTGACTACCATCGATGTAAAGTCCGCACACGTCGTATTCATTTGGTTTGGCAACTGCACGATTTTAGTAAGTCCACATCCGAGCAAGAAATCCATTCATAGCATCCTCACGATTATAGATGACAGGCTAGTTGCACTGGACTTTCTGAACGAAGCGCTTCGGGAGGATGCGAGACAAGACGCCTACGTGAGCTCTCCGAGCAGCGATCTGTCTTGTTACCTCTAACAAAAGCAGATACTCCGAATATCTATCTTCTACAGGTCGGGCACTGCAGACTCGCATGACTTCCCCGGAATGCATGCTCGAGTCTTCATTACTGGTGGGGTGATAAATGTTCAAGAAGTCCTGAAGGCAGAGATAGCCGGCTCTTATGCTAAATATGTTGACGGTAATATCAAACAATACACGGGCAGAGAATGGAATTCAATGTTGGTTGCGGGTAAGTACATCGACGATGGGACATGGTAATACATCTAAAGGTCCTTTAGTGTCGGCTTCGAATGATCTTCGTGACGAAGTAAGAACTCAAGTCCGACGATCTACACGCATAAATCAAAGAATATGGTATTTTGCGCATGACTATCAGCCATCTCGTCAGACAAGATTCTGGGATTTTATTCATCGTCGCATTTACAGTGGACCATCGAGGAATTTATATGTACATAATTCCAATTAGATGTCTTCAATATCCGAGCTCTCAGATCAGAAACCCCCACAGTCAATTGGTGGTCACGCACGAGACCGGATTCCTACCGGGTAAGAATTCTCCAGAAAGAACGCCCAGGCAGAACTTGTCACGAAGTCTTCCCACGATAGAAGCGGTAAGAGATCTTTATGACACTGTAGTATTCTGACGTTGCACTTAGGCCTTTCAGCATGTTTGGTTTGGAGAGCCACGTAGTGTATTGACAGATACTCAGAGCTATAAGATAGACGAAGCGAGCCTGGCGCTACGGCGTTCTATTCAAAACCAAGTAGCCACTTTCATTGCAGCTTCTCAATGATCGGAGTTCGTTCTGTTGAATCTCCGATCGAACCAGCTGCCTCGAGTCGTTCTTTCCCAACCGAGGTTGACTCCATTGCGGTCGGTCAATTTCCGGACATATCTGTCCACATCATCGTCGTAGAACGTGTGACTGTAACTATTTCCATTGCCGTCGATGGTCACTTCACAAGTATGGTCAATCTGCCCGAATTTCCTAGCAAGACCCCCAACACCAAGGATTTTGTCGGAAGTCAAAGTGTGCACTTGTGGGTCTTCATGCCAGTAAACGTAATAAGATATGAGACTCGAACCAATCCCAAAGCCTCTGCTGCTGAACAATTCCTTCGGTTTCAATCTTATCTCCTGAGCCGAATGATAGACTACGTCTTGAATATTCAGAACAAGCCCCGTGGTAAAGTGGACCTCGTGCAAGTCTTCATAGTAGGTATGAGGTTGTAGACACCTTAGGAAAAGATCCTTCTCAAACTCGCGTTGCTGAGCATAACCTGTGAGTAGGACCCACTTGGGATGCTTTGAGAACGACGACCACAGCAAACGACCACAAGCAATACCCTCTATGCTCGCTCCCAGGAGTATGGGATCTCCTTGATGTTGAGTTGTGAGTTTGTTGATCCAACTCGGATTCTGAAATACTGCTTTCCAGATTTTGCCGTTCATTTCCATGCTAGGATCGAGTTGGAATTGTAGAGTACGGGACGCATATCTTGCCGAGAGGCTTGGAAGATAACTTGTTATCATGTTCCAGATCTCCTGGGGTTTCTTCTTCTTTGGGTCATAAGGGATCGGCGCGCTCATTGTGCTGGTATGTGAATGTATCTTGGGAGACACTGACACTTGAAACTTCAAGCCTTTGGCGAAATCGTTTGCCACGATGACGGTGAGTCTCAGACTTGAAAGAGAAGGATGGCAGCGAACTAGACTAGAAATCGAGAACCCGGACGGTTGCTGTGCTATTCGTGGGTTCACCGGTGTTCCCGATTTTGAGAGTGCTACATGTACTTTGATGGGGGCTGCCCGAATATATAATGTTTATCACACAGCCTGCAGCTCGGTCACACATGCCTCGGTCGCATGCTATGATTCATCCTGATACGCTCTGCCGAACCAGGATTCGGAAAATTACAAACGTAGGCCGTGCGGACAACAGGGATCTATTTTTTAAAGTGGCTGCGGACATCGGCTAGCTCTATGGTCGTGCTGCGGCCAGAATGCGTATTCACTTGCGCCAATGCGGCCGCAGTCTCTATGCGTTGGTCGACCGCGCTTCTACACCCCCAGGCCCTCAACGGCGGGTTCGACACCTGAAACACGCGTAGAGACATCACGTTATATCCGTACCGCAATTCGCATTGTTACAGGAGTAAAGTCAGACAAATGTAAATTGTCAAGGTGACCGCTAGAACTGGTCTGCGCACTCTCAGTGGCCTGGCTTGTGCAGTATGACCCACCGCTTGTGAAGGACTGTCGATAACGTATCTATGATTGCCCAGACACTGGTGGGTTGCCTACAACTGTGATCCGGCCCCTGGAGTCAATTCTCGCATTCTCGTTGCTAAGAGCGATTGTGGTCCTGAGTTTTTGGGAAGAGCGGAGTTCCCCCTGGGCTACCCCTAAATCGTCCTGAGGCACCCAGACTGTAGGTGCCTTGCTGAGGAAGGCCGGGTCTTGATGGAGGGCGGAGTCGTCTGCGGCTGACTTGCTTCGGTCTGGTTCGTCGAGTGAGCTCTTGGCGCCGCGGTAGTCTTGTTGCGCTGGCGGAAAAGGCTTCTGAGACAGCAACGGACGGAAGCCTTGCCTGAGAAAGAGTTGGAATATTGCTGTGCAGCCCAAAGTGACGATGGTGATCACTGCCTGACCGATGCAGGAAAAGACATTGTTGCCACCTCGATTAAGCAAGAACAAGCCGGCGCAGCACAGCTCCAGAACATAGAGACCAGTGAAGAGCTGCTCCAGAGCGGTGGGATATAGTTGGCCACCATGGCGGTATCTGGGACGTACAACACAGGTTAGGTTGTATTGAAAAGCCACTAAGATGATGCTGAAGGCAGCCACGCAGAACGGAAGAATCAGAGGAGCGATGACCGAATAGATTATCCCTACTCATTTATTAGTATCCAAGCTTTGTGATTGAGAGTTTGCAGAAGCTACCAATGCATGCAAGGTTTGTGAAGACAGGGAACAATGTGCCCCACTGCATTTCCACTGGCGCCGTATGGCGCCTTGACCAGATGTCCCTAGCTGTTCGATCTGTGGCGGGCGCCAACAGCAACCATTTAATCAGGCCCATTGTCTGGACAAGTTGACTCGCACTGATAGAGAGAGACTGCAAGAGGAGGTACGAGAAGAAATAATTACTTGTCTTCGGAAGATTGGTCGCGAGTATTGCAGGCACGGAGTCGAGTTGGTGATACATCTCACCCAGGATTGTGGTTGCGCTAGATGAAAGTGACACTGTCAGGAATATCTGCACAAACAGGGAAGCGAAATAGAATCTCTGAATGGTTCGTTCGACTGCAGTCTGGGTTAACAAACCCTGACGTTGGACTAAAATTCGTATCACAACTGGCAGAACTGTGGTGAGTAAAATCAGCATCAACTGGGGCAGGATGCCCTGGAATGAGCCAATCAAGGCGGCAGACAGGCGGGTGAATCCCCGGGATATTGGCGAAATAGTTGCAACGTAAGTGATCTGCGATAAGAAGCCGGTGAAGGCAATAGGTACTGGCCACGCTGCATTGAAACACAGAATGCAACCGCCTATCACCAGCGATCGAAGATAGCGTGTCCACCAACGCATAGCAATGTTTTCCCAAATAAGTTCTTGCAGGGTATCGATGGCGTGAGTTCTAAGGCCCATCGCGTGACCGGCTACAACCGCAGCCTGTTCGGTCCTGAACTGTATCAACGCGGAGCTGAGTGAGGGAAATGTCGTTGCTCTCTCTTGATCATCATCAATGCTGACGTTAAGACGAGCTAGCTCCTGTTGACAATGCTCAATCGTATCGACCTTCTTGCCCATCCTAAAGATCGAGGGCATCCACGGTCTAGACGACAAACGAAGGCTGGGGCGCTCGGTCGCTGCGAGATATCGCTGCCATACCGGCATATTGTCGTCTGTATGTTGGCGCAGTCTTTCGCCATGGTCGTGTCTTGAAGCTTTCAAGCAAAGTTGTATAAGCGTAGTCTCCGCTACTTCCAAAATCATCACGACATCTTGACGCTGTCGAATCTTGCCAAGCAATTTGCGTGCGTCTCTATTGATCCAAATTGTTGGAACGTCGTCGGCTGCGAGTTGATCGTAAATTGCACGGAGCTTCTCAACTGACCGCAGGTCCATGGGAATATCCGTCACCAGAATTGTCGTGCAGGACTTGCCCGCAAGCAAAGATGATTTCAGATGATCTTGACGCATGCAAACATAAGCCTGCATCTCCCTGTAGATCTCCCGGCAGAACACTGTGACAACAACAAGCAGCAGGCAGAGCTGGGCCCAATAGTACTGATTGTGATTTGAAGGAACATTGGCCCAACTAAATAGATCTAGGCCCTCAACTCCATTGCTTGCATCCCTGCCGTGGATGAAGTTCAGAGGAAGGAGTATGGGAAGGATGATGATTGTGAGACAGAAGAATGTACGGAGCATCAGACGTAGATAACGTAAGAAAAGCAACGCATCCAGACCAGACGTCTGCAAAATGTGAGCATCTAGAGAGCGAAGCCATGTTGACATGTTGTCCGCATGGGGAGCTGGCGCCCAAGGACGACTATGGTTTGTTCTCAGCGGATCATTGAGCAGATAATCCGCTCAGGTCGACACTCACTATAGAAATGATAGTCTCTTTCGTAGTGAAAGAAAGATTAATATCTCTATGCAAAAAATGCTGGCCGAGACGACCAACGAGGCCAAGAAGGTTTGCAACGATCTGCCACGCACGTTTTGAGCCGTATCGGAGGACGCTCGCAACGCTGACTCGAAAGACGGAGCAGTAGTTGCCGCCATGTTCTCTAAGATAATTGATTTGTTAAAGGCTCGCTCGAAGCATGCTCTCTACAAACTTTTGTATTAGGATTGCAGGTTCTCTAAATCCTGGCGGGTCGGACCAGATGGGACATGGGTGGTGTCACGTGCTTGCGGCGGAATTGTGAACCTTTAGGCGAGAACGTCGAAGGATAAGTACTTAGACGGAGCGTCGAAACTGTGCAAGACCCCTCCAGCTTTCTCCTCCAATTTTCCACAGCATTATACCATCGATCGCTAGTGTGCCAGACATCTACAATACTGCGATTGGATCTTTGCTGTATCTGCTCATAAACCCAGTATTGAAGACGAGAATGACGATGTTCTTTGCCTGGTTTATCTTGAGTCTCTTTGCCTGTGGGCACACCCAAGGAATTATATCAAGACATGGTCTGGGCCATGCTCTGGTGATAAATCGGTGTAGTTTTCCGATCTTCTTGAAGTCTTGTATCAATGATGACCCTCTGCCGCAGATTCTGAACCCAAAAGAAATGTATCGTGAAACATACAGGGTCAATCCTGACGGCGGCGGAGTTTCAATCAAGATCGCGTCGAATCAAACGGTGGGAACGGCTGCGAACATTACACAGGCTTTCGATCAAAGCACCATCACTCAGTTCGAATATACATACAAACCCGGTGTTGGCATGTGGTACGACATATCAAACGTCGACGGCGGAAACCCGTGGCCTTTCAAAAAGCATGGTCTCTCCTTGGTTAGCTCAGATCATAGCTGCAAAGAGGTGATCTGCTTTCGGAATCGAGATTGCACAGCAGGGTATATCCTGCCAGGGGATAATTACGCTGTCCATGGCTGCGGCAATGATCAGGATATGGAGCTGAATCTGTGTATGGTGGCAAATTCTTCCCAGAGCGTGGGCCAGACCTCATGCAAATGTTGTTGAATGTCCCAGCATGTGCTTCGTCGGACTTCGTGGAGGATTGTGGGGTAAAGGGTGTTGTGGTCAGACTTTAGATTATAGTGAAAGATTCTCTCCATTCTCTAAGAATCAGCCGAGTTAGATCTTCACTCAAAAGATGAACTGGCCTTTGTGCACTCCACAGAACGCTCTCTCGTGCTAGCTTTTCGAGTACCACGTTCCCAACTTGACAGTATGCCCAAGGATCGAAGACTCAAAGGGTCCCCTGTCCAGACCCTGTTTGAAACTGCTCTGCGGCGGATTTGGGTCGTTATCATATTGTGTAGCCATATTGGTGTGGCCATAGATATTTAAGTATCGATCACGCCGACCACTTTCGCAATTCCAGCCACACGCTATCAAGTCATGTTTGAATTGATTACGCTTGTCATGCTCTCTCGATATCTTTCATTCTGGTGTCTTCTAGCCCAGAGCGTGTTCACTGTTGCTTCTTCCTATACGAACACTCCCGATCACGCTATCTGGCAAGATCCACACATAACAAAGACTCTATTATCGGTACCCTTGGCTACTGGGGAGAATTGCTCTAGGAGGTATTCCTTGGATCGCAGGAGGTCGCTGACAGAAAGAAAATTGACGTACTTTAGAGCATATGTACCTCTTTCCTCCACGCCTTGCGCCGCAGAATCAAGCAATACCAGTGACAACCCCACCGCTATCGGAACCTCTACGGCCGCTTCGATATCCTCTTCGCCCGATGTCTCGCAAAGTCAGCCCACGACTACTCAAAAGCCATCTCTAAAACCCTTAGGGGCCAGGCATCAGTCCTCGGCATCGACCACCAATTTAGCCGTTGCTGAATATACCGAGGCCCCTCAACCCATGAGTTGCCCACTATGGCATACTGGTATATGGATGCCATTTGATCCGAACGAGAAACCTTATAATTTCAACAACACACTTCTATCGTACATAATACTGTGTCAGGTCAATCTGGCGGCTGGAATGAACCCATCGATTACGGATCTCCAACGGCTCCCTTCCGTTAAATCTTTGGCCACGTGTGTCAATCACTGCGCTCGGTACACGATGAACCTTCCTACGGTAGAATCCGATAGTGGATCGATCTGTCATGCGGTCACGCTTGATGTGGATAACACGTGCTTTTTGAAACGACGCAACGGGTCCATAGCTCAGTCTCCTGCGTATATAAGCGGACCAAATGGTAAGGCTTCTGCTGTGCTCTCGTGGGAAGTTCAAACCAATGTCACAGCGTGGGTTGCGAACAATCTGCCCGCCCTTGGCGATATGTGGCCAAATATTACAAAGAGTTAGGGTACGCGGAATCTGTCAGGCATGGGATTGGAATTGGAGCACTGAAAACCAAGAGCATCATTTTAATCGCTTGGTCCCAGCGTATGCCTGTTCTGTTAGCTACGTTCATGTAGAGTACTTTAGGTAGAGGATATTGGTACAATCATCGATGGGCAACAGACCCCGGCCAAAATTTGGAGCCGCTAGAGTAAGCGAGCGGCTATAAGCGCCCTGGCCTCATGGTCTTGACTCCCGTTCTCACAAGCTTTCGTTCCAATTAAGTCCGAACACGCGATCTGTATCTATCTCTATCTCCGACGATCCTATCTAATAAGCAGCGTGAAGAAATAATCATGCAAGAGCGTCTTTCGTAATGTTTTTGTCCAATCTTGAGTCAGAGCTGACGAGAAGATCCCTCCGTCCTGGCAAAAGCCGGCGACCGAATGCAGCTCATGGCTAACATCGCTTTGATGCCGCTCCAGAAACCACCTGACACCCACCTTCTGCATCTGTAAGTTGAAATGAACCGGCAATCTGTACTCCCTTTACTATAGAAGGACTACGGCAGACTCGTTCAGAGGACGCTTGAGCTAGTGCACCGACGATGACACAAGACAGCAGGCAGTGCTCGTCAAGGGAGACCAAAACCTGCGCAGCTATTGGTTGGAAGTGCATGAGCGTGCCTCCAGCCGTAGCCTCATTACTGCCTTTCTCATGCTCGGCGATGCTGGGAAGGATGTAACTATCCGGCTAAGATTGTTCCCGTGCAGGCCACATGAGCTTACGGTGTCCTTTGCGATACTCGTGCTGCCGCTATCCGAACTAACAGCCTCAGATGGTGGGTAAGCCAAGGAGCGGGGGTTCTGTATCTGGCGGCCTTGCGAAGGACCTTCGTAGCCGATGTCCACCGGCGGAGCATTGTGCGACGAATTTGGTCGTTTTCGAGTCAACAGCAAGTGCAACACGAGTCCATGTCCTGGAGTCACCTTGATCGGGAGCCTACCGCAAGAGACCCCTTTCCACTCGAGCGAACGGACCTCTCCTTGGACATGGCCACCGCATGCTACGAATGGCGCCACTCTAAGGTTTGACTGCTATCCAATTCGTGAACTGGTGACGTTGCATTGCATCCATGCAATTCAGCTCTCAAGGCAGTGCCACGCTGATTGGCATCTCTGCATCCTATTGGTGTTGAAGTTGACACACCCACAGCTCCTGCATCGGTTCTATTTCAGGCCTGGACCGAGTGATTGCGCGGCATGGGACGATCAGTGCCGCTCGGGGCAGATTTGAGGAGAGCTCGCTGAATATAAAACCCCCGTCCTCCCCTCCTCTTTATTGCATGAGCACTTGAACATGGCTATCTCGACGCAGATCCTAGCTCAAAGCTTTCTCGATGATTCTGTTTTTCCAGAGCAGATTTTGCTAGATGGCGATGACCCCTGGCTCTTTCCTAAACCCTTTTGTGTCGACCCTGCCTTTGAACAGGCTGGCTTTCAACTCAGCGAGACTTCCATGGAATCGCCACCAGTCAATTCGTCTTCTTTCGACGGATACGTCTGCCTGGCAGATGTCACCAGTCTTGGGACCAGTGAGCCTGAGAACGCCATGCGGATCGACCGAGTCTTCAGCCAGTCACCGACCAGAGCTAAGGCTTCCCCACTTATTGTTCTGGATCGGGCTCCGAATCCGTCGCAGGTAGGAGCAGCTACCAACGAGTACATACGCACAAAAGCCGCTGTTGCAAGTCTCTCAGCGGCACCACATGACTCGGCCGTATCATTGGACCATCCTGCCGACGTTGCATCGCCTTCGTCAATTCTTACCGAGCAGCATCTGCATGAACGCCAAAGCTCCGCCCAGCGATCAGCTGCATGGTGCTGCCGCGAGCCTGGTCCACCAAACGGTCTTTCGAATCGCCGATCCTATTGAAGAGGCGGACCACCAGACGTCCGCTGTACCAGACCTCATAGGTGATACGAATGCGAACGAGCATCTCGATGATGGACTGCAGAATTTTGCCACCTATGGACCGCCTCGCCCGGCAGAGTCCATGTCAACCACTGGAAATCATGGGCCGAGGGCTAGGGAGAATGCCCCCAATGCTTCCACCCATCCAGGGGATACCGACAGCCGTGAGCTGCAGAAGGAGGCCGTTGTATTCTCATCTTGGCCCACCAATCCGGCAGAGTCCTTAGCAAAACTGCCGGGCATGGCTGATTCGACACCAAAGGCGGGTTGGAATACTAGCCATACCACACAGCATCCGGGCATCAGACAAAATCTTCGCCTACGCAATCATCCTCGACTCTCTACCTTGTCGATTAAAGTGCCAAGCCGCGACGAGGTCGTGGTGCCTAGCGAGGGTGCCCCTTTCTCTCAAGGAGCTGAGGCTGTTTCGAATGATGGTACGGCAGCTGGGCAGTGTACTGTGACAAATCTGACATCGACGCCCCCACTCCAGGTTTCCCCACCATTTTCTAAGGAGACTGGTGGGTGCGAGCGCCTTATCGACGGCAATCCACAGGAAACTAATGATGTCCTGGCGGTGATTGCAGAGAAGCCAGGAAATAGCGAAGACGAGCTCACTCTGAAGGGAGACATAGTGGCGAAGTCCATGGCTCCACCGGACTTCATGGCCCAGGAGCTCATCAACATACCGCAAACCACGGGTAGTCGGCCCTCTGTCAACGCGAGATGTTCAAGCAAAGTTTTAGCCGCAGAGTCATCGGACGAGCCTGGAGCTATCCCATCACCAACGAAGAACGGCTCCAAGAGCTGTGTTACCCACGTGACACCATCGGACGATCAACTGCGGTCACCCTCCTCCCTGCCGTCTTCGGTTCCGGGACGTGATCGCGCAACGGAAGTGCGCGTTCCCAGCGGTGCCGTGCCCTTCGATAGACAGGGGTCTCGTGGTATATCTCCTTCGCAGAGCCAAACAGGTTTTTCTAACCGATGATAGGAAATCCCATCGAGATCGATGAACCAACTGTGGAACTCAAGCACGAACGGCTCCATGCGACAGCTTCGCGTGAAACCCCATGTCCAGATGCTGTGCATTCCGAAATAGCCAAACCATCCAATATGCCCGTTGTGCATCCAGAGGAGGGGGATAAGTCAGGTCCGAGTTCGTGACCTCTTCTTCACCTCTACTCCTTGCTAACCATCTCTGTAGCGTCACATGGGAGTCGATGCGCACAGCTTTCGGCTCGACTCAAACTCGCAGCCTTTGAATTGAGCCCATCACCAGAGGATCATGGTTCAAAAGGCGAATGCAAGGGGGAACATCGGCCGAAAAGAAAACCAAGTTGGACTCTCGCAACCGGGCAAAACGACCAGAGCTAATTCAACGTAGAGCGTGCCCATGATGCGGAACACAATCACAAACGTGCAAAGAGGCCTCGAACTCAGCCACTCTACGCCACACGTCCCACGATGGAGCAGATAAGAGTGAAAGTGGTCGATCTGGAGCTGGCAGTGAACGCCTTGCAGGAAAGTTATGACGATCGACGAGCTGAGCTCGAGAAGCTCATCTCAAGATCTTTCGAGAATTACGCTCGAGAGCGTCAAAGTCTCGAGGCCTCCATGGCCAGAGAGATAAACAGCATTCGTGCAGCACAGCTGGATTTGAATAACAAGGTTGAAATTAGTTTGCTCTAGCCAACATATATCAATAAAGCTAGCTAATCAAAGTCCCCCTTCCTGGACTCCCACGGTTCCTCTTGTTCTGATTCTCCATATGTGGTATCGGCTTCTTGGCGACATTCCTCATTGCATTGCTCGGTAGCCAGCTGGGTGGAAAAACGTGGTTTAGTGTTGAACTAAGATCTTCTAGGACAGTGCCACACCATCCAACCCATCCGCCCGTCCTTGTCTTCTGTGAGGCGGGACTGCTCTTTATCCACCACACGCATGAACACCTGCGAACCAGGCCATCCATCACTGTCCGGGTGTGCTTTGATGATAAGCGAAACGCATGTCGAAAAAGGAGGACCGCCCGTCACAATGATGAACGCATCTACTGTCTTGTAAGTAATCACCGGCGCTGTCGTGTAGAGGATACCGGATGGCCTCAGTTTTCCAATCGTGATACGCTTCACGTCCTCAAGCTTCGGCTGAAAGATTGACATGGCTGTCGTGCTGCTTGTCGTTGCCGTTCCCAATTGCTGTTTCAATGTGTCCTTGCTCAGGAGTGTTATAGGGATTGAAATGTCTATTCCGGCTGCCGATCCTTCGAGAGTAAAGCTTGCGGTCGCATCCCATCTGTTGCGCTTCTTAGGTCCGTCGATAACATCCATAGATGTGCAGTGCTTCATGGACGATTGGATCTGTTTTGTCCACAGGTCTAAAGAATCGTAGCAGACAGGAGCTCGGATCATGATAATGAATGGCACCATTGTGGCGCGAGCTGTGAGAATTTGCTCATCGAGACAAGTCTCGAGTTGACAACCGTCGAGGCTTCGACCCATCATAGTGACTTGCGCGGCGCTCTGAGCCCAGTCTAAATTCTCGAAAATGTCCCATACTAGGCTCAAGTAAGTTCTCTTCTCATTCTGTGACAGCCAGAATCCAACAGCTCGCCTCAAGGCAATCAATTCGCCGCCCGTAAGGCAACATAATAAGAATTTTCTACACTCCGGAATGATTTGGAAAACATCGCGAAATCGAGAGACCTCCATCGTATGGGTTGTCGACAGCACGAATGCATACTGGCATTGCAATGTATTAATAAAGGCGATCGTTGGGTTGCGACTTACCTCAATGCTTGGCTGCGGCCGGATTGACGAGAAATCTCCTGGGAGCCGACTGTTGCGGCGAAATTGTGTAGGACTCACAAGCTCGCATCCGGTCGCGTCCATAATTTTGGATTTATCTGTCCTAGGAGACTCGGATGTGGCTAATAAGCCACCCAAGGACGATTGAACAGATTCTGGATGCTGGTGCAGAATAGTACGTAACAAGAGTGCGAGGAACGCACACATCTGTCTGGATACTGGGTTCCTAGCGATCGTTTGTATTGCTAAGTTGATATTTGACTATTGCTAGTAATATACAGAAGGCAAAGTGTAAAGTACAACCTAATGAATGCAGCGGCCGATTCGAAAACCCCTGAGAGTATAGCAACGATAGAGGAGGTAACCTACTACCCCGTCTGCTGTCCTTGCCGTCTCCTGAAGACCAGACATAATCGTGGCTCTTGCGATGTTGGATTGGCGTGACAAGGAAGAAGGGTTGATAGACGATAAGCTGCGTCGCGAACTTGACTATCCGATTTTACAAAGGCTCTTCTAACACGCTGTTCAAGGTTGTGGAGATACCTCACCTATATGGCGCTATGATCCTCTAGTGGTAATCTGCCTGAGCCTTGGGATAGAAGTAGCGCTGTCGAACTTTTCCTCTTACATCCCAGGGTGCGAAAGAATGCCCGAGTCTGAGCTCAAGGCTTTGGCGTGAGGCCATCCAGCAAGTCTCCCAAGGCAGTACGTACTGAGGTCTCGTGCTGCTTCGTAGTGCTGTTTTTCCACCTTTACGTCCAGAAGCCAAGACACGATTGGCGCACAGACCGTACGATCATATTTCTGATCCAGCATGAGCCCAAACGAAGTTGCCAAATGATGAAAGAAGACTTGATAATCTCCCGGCGGGGTAAAGCTGTTGAGTAAAGTCTTGAAACGCGAGTTTACCGCTAAGGCTCTACGCGGTACGCTGTTGTTCCGGATGATCAACATGACGCTGATGGCCAAAGCCAGGTCTTCGCAGTCCCGTGCCTCGTAAAAGAGGTCAAGCAATCCATTCTCGATTTTAGTCGAGTCCTTGTGCACAAGCCAACTTTCCATAATGGTCTTTCCGTTCTCGACGTTGTTGCAATGGCTTTGATGGACAAATAGGAAGGGAAGATATTTGGAGCTTCGAAATTTCGGAAAGACTTGGCAGACTTGCTCCCTGCAGCTTTTAGTCTGATAATCGATGTACGCGGCTCGGAAACTGCTTACATGCCCAAGCGGATCTGTTGTTGATCGGACGGGATCACGTAGCTCATAAAGCTGCACATCCTAGTATCCTGTCGTATCAAGTCAGCATTGTGAAATCCTAAATTAGATTATCGTTGTACCATTTGCTCTACACCGCAGCCGATAGGCAACAAAGTCTGTAGCTGATCCTCACGAGCTTGTATTTCGGGAAGATGCTGCTCGGCTGGCAAGCACATTGTTAACGTTTGCCTTAGCGCTTCGATGTCGAACGGTAGAACTGCGCCCATTACAACCGGGTCAGACAGTTTCCCAGAGCCAAACGCTGCCACGTAAAGATGAACGTTCTGTAGCGATGTGAAAGAGGGATCTAATTGGTGATTCCTCACGTTACAGTGACTTGAGGAAGCCTGGACAAGTCTTGTCAGCAAAGCTGACGTTTGAGATGCTAGTTGGACCGGGACTTTGTCTCGAAAGATATAGCGTTTCTGGATTGTGATCCAGTAGACGGAGCCGGAGAATATGAATGGAAGCAGAGACTGAAACTCGTGAGGTATTCCGTTCGTCCAACGGGCGAGGAGGTGAGCCGCGTTCTTTCGAAACTCGTATTGCAGCCATGTGCCACCTGCCTGCAACAGATCAAAAACTTATTCTCAGACAAGCGTCGGTGCCCCGAGCGAACCTTCAATTGAGCACAGAAAGAGCGCATTGGCTTCCAAAAATTCGGAACTGCTATTACTGCCTCTTCCGCTAAGCCCCTGAATGCTGGGCATTCTGACGGTGGTGGCAAAGTCCCGTCGACGATCTGCCATGGGAGGTAAAAACACTGTATCCAGTACAACCTTCCATCCATCTGAACACTCATCTCATTTTTCCAAAGTCCGCTGCCATTCCCGGCTCGCTTGGTGGTAAACTCAGCGTCTCGGTCAACATACTGCCATTCTTTCTCGTCGGGAGGGAGTCGTTGGGTGGGGATAGTAACGTCCTGGACATAAATCGAGCCGCTTTCAGTTCCAAAACTACCCGCTTCAGTCATTTGACATGCGCGGAACGGCAGTATCTCCAACAAGCAGGCTTGGATAAGGATCCGGGCATCAACTTGAGTTTCTACGAAACCGCAGAATGTTATAGCAGGCAGGAAAGTAAACATGACTGCAATACTGACCGAACGACGATAGTAGATAATGGGACGAGAATTTTGAAGTGTAAGGTCAATTGCGGCTCTTATTCATAGTCTGGCGCGGTCGATACCCGAAGGCGAAGGCGAGGCGTTTGGAGTTTCGTCCACTTGGGGGTCTTTGTCGAATGTTGAGCCCAATTTTGCAGCCATGCCCGGAGAGCTGGGCAACGATCTGAGACTGCAACCAGACACCTGCAAGTCGAACTTGTCCGTTCGCACCGAGACAATTATGCAGTTGAAAGGTTTCAAACCAATAAGATCATGTCCAGAGCGCATTGGCCGGGTCAAGCTTTCGGTAAGATACACTATCCTCGGGTCTCATCTTCCGAGTAAGCATCGACGTTCCGAGCCCGAGGTCTCCTACCGAAAGCTGATGTACCTGCACCGAAAACTTTTCCGTAAAGTACTTGCAATGCTAATTTCCGACGATATGGGCCGAGTACTCGGATATTCTTTCCGGTCATGCAGCTTCCTTGAATCTACTGCTAAATAGTCGGGCGGCTATGCTTCTTGGTCATAAGTATTCCATCTCGGCATATAGTCTCTATGAGAATGGGATCTCTGGCAGCTGCGTTGCTGCTCGCTCCTTCAGTCGTAGTCTTCTCTTTGCTTCAGGTGACACCATCTATTATGGCCGTCGCAGTCGAAACGTTATGGTACACACAAGAACCGGCTGACTCTATGCTCGCCGTCTACGCATGTCTCGAGGATACGGGTATTGTACCACTTACTTCACAACGACCAGAAGGGGTTGGCCTTAGCTTTGAAAGTGGCTTCTTGAGTGTCTTCAGGCAGGACCCTTGCGACAATCCCACTCGGCGGATAAGTAACAACGACTGGGAAGTGCTGGATAACAATCAGCGTTTCCGCGTTTGGTATGCGAAGGACTCCAGCAACCTCTTCATGAAAGAGTCATACTATGAAATAGGAAGAGTTACCTACGAGATCACTTCCTTCTACAAATCTTGGGATATAGTGAACGGTCGAGTGAAACCACTCGCCAAGCACCCTCGCCTATTTGCCTTCAAATCAGGCCGACCCAGCGACGCAACGGAAGAGGTCCTCATGTGGCTGCAAGTATGTTCTCAGCTTCTTGTTGCAAGAGTAATCTGACTCTCTTAGGACCTGCTTTGTTGGCAGCCTTACTTCGAGAACTATCGCCGCAATGTAGTCTGTCTTCTCTCTGATTGGATCGACGAGTCCCAGCAAGCAGAGATAGCAGAGTCCGACCAGGGACCCTTATTGCCATTCGTCCCTTCTCTGGAGTCGAATGCCTGGTTCGACGTATGCTCGAGTGGTGTTGTAAGAGACAAATGGCCAGAACAATGCCGCACCCAGATGCTGCGGTTGCTTTGGGAACTCTCCTGGGCTGCCACAACAGAAAATAAGCTTGACCACCAGTACTACCCACTCTCGGATGAGTTTACACCATTACAAAACATATACCTGTATACGATAGCATTCCGCAAAGCTATCCCCCTTGGAGCCTTGCAACCCCTGGACAAAGCCAAAGTCTATGAAACTTCCCAAACCTTAGGATTAGCGATGGAACTGGAGGAGATCGAGTCTCGCATCGAGCGACTGCAAGGTGTATTACCAATTCGTCTCTCGCGTCTTGACCTCCCCATAACGTGGGTCTGAAGCCTCCTTCTCGGTATTCAAATGGCTGACAAAAGTGAAGTATGTCTCACTTTGAGCGCTTCCCGATTCCTTGTCAACCGTTTAGCAGAAGATTACTGTATCTTTCCGAGTGCTCTTGGAGCAGCGAAGAAGATCATCGGTGTCTGGTCGAAGCTTGGATCCATACACAAGCGGGAGAAGATTTCCAAACGGAGCTTTTGGAGAGGTTCAAATCCGTCAGCGAGCCTCGACAGTTGGCACTGAATCTGGCAGGCATGTATGCTCTCAAGGATAGCCTGACAGACCCCGTCGCAGACATTTTCAACAGGCTTTGGTTGCTGCCACAGTGGAACTGCGAAGCATTTGAGCGAGCGCCTATCAATGCCTTGATCAGTTGCTTCGAGTTCGCAACGTACGAGCTGGATCGAGACGACTCCGTTTTGACATTTCTGCACAGAGAGCTAATCCACATCGAAGCAAAGATAAGAACTACAGAGCTATGTAAGTATATGAAGGGAAGGCTTGCGGGGAATACTCATGAGGCTGTTATGGAAGAGATTTTCGTAGAAGGGTTATATTCCAGACTTGAGAAGGCTTGTACTTTGGAAGACGCTTAAGGATCTTGGTTCCGTGCAGAAGAATGACAACTTCAACTTATATATACTAGCCTTAGTGATAATGCGTGGGGTAGGAATTGTGAATCTCGACGCAGAAGGCTTCCGCTGGAAGGCGTATGCTGGAATCGTTCTGACTGCGTATTATAAAAATCGTTGTCATGTTAGCCGCTATCAAATCCCGGGACAAGTTGACACCTGAAGAGGCGCGATCAAGTTTACGTGCCCTCCATCCTAGGATACCAAGCAACCCTAAGTATAGTCGGAACAACATTTGTCCGGAGTACCAACCTTTGTTGGCAGGAAGAGACAAACACATCTTGAGATTTTGTAGTTATCATCATTGATTGCGCATAAGACGGCGCCATCTCGTACCATGAATATCTAGGGTTCAAGATACTTGTCTTGACCACAATCCATGGCCAAAAGAGCCCTCGCAACTAGTCTCATACGATTTGGCTGCTGCCAATCTCCTGTCTCCACATCCATGCTAGCACGAAGCTGGAGATAGTGCCCTACTTCAGGTCAAGAGGAGAAATCAGATCAGAGCGGGACACTTACTGTTCTTCTGGATAAAGAGTAGGAGA
>JAABUL010002736.1_pt1 | contig 28320 bp, 27 predicted proteins | sample 5559151 | NCBI WGS metagenome assembly JAABUL01 (sample SAMN10711876, study PRJNA513368) | rock metagenome | isolation source: Antarctica rocks | place: Antarctica: Victoria Land, Pudding Butte sud
GCGACTGAGAATCACAGCTAGTCTATTCACAGTCTATCATTTGAAGATCGACGATCAGACGAAACGAGTCAATCAAGACGTTGAACGCGAACTTAGAACCTACTGCAATTACATGCAGAACGACTGAATCAAATGAATATCTATGATGAAATTCAGCGACAATTTCAATATCTTCTCAATCATCTCAATGACTTCTTTCTACTTCAATAAAGAATTTCACTTTCGAATGAGTTTCGATTCAGATACGACTGACTACGAAACAACTTGTGAACGACTTGAAGCTAGAAAAGCAGACGATATTGCCATTTGAATGAAAGAGCTACTGAGCTTCGATCGTCAACAATTGAAAAAGACGAAGCTGATCATCGAAGTTCAGATCAATAAACATAGACGAAACGTCATCTATGAAGTAGATGACTGAGTTTGACTATCTTTCAGAAACGTCAAGACAACGAGACTCTGCAAAGATTTGAAAGACAAACAACTAGAATCGTATCAAATCACTGTCAAAGCGAAGATCTTCTATCACCTTCACCTACCAGTCAGCATGAAGCATCTGCATTCGATGTTCAGCTCGAAGCTACTGCAATCGTATTCAGAAGACTCTCTATCAGAACAGCATGCAGAATCTCTCAAACTCATCATTATTGATGACGATGACGATGAACACTGAAAGGTAGATGACATTCTGAACTTCAGATGCTATCAAGGTTGAATACAGTACAAGGTCAAATGAAAAGATCTAGATAAAGACAATGAATGATACTATGTCGATAAAGATGAATTCGATGACTTCGAGAAAGTTTTGAACGAATTTCATGCGCTATACTCAAGAAAGTCACGCTAGTACCGAAATAACTCAATAAGAAAGCAAGCAAACGAGCGACATTCATGCGAACATGAATTTTCGAAGAAGAAGGTAATGTTACGAGCGTATCAAGGCTGAATAGAACTAGTCAGTGTCTCTAGCTCAGATCTGGCTCAGCCTCTATTTTCTTTCATCAACATCTCTTTGTTCAACATCATCTTTCTTTCTACATCACATTCTACTCGTGTCACAAACACATTCCCTTCAAGCTTAGCGCAGTCTCTGAATATTACTTAAATAGAAGCTCTTGTACTCACCTTCTTCTGTATTCTTAATATTCAGTTATAGCTACCTCTAAAGATCAAGCACTATTCAACTCTGACTTTCGCTGATTGACTCATCTAGGCACGATTCTGACAGATATGTTCAGCAGCATCATCTTCTAGTCTAGATATCACATAAACAATACAGATATTCTCATTATTGAAGTGATCGACATTTGTCTGAAGCTTGTCATTCATCTTGACTCTTCAACTATCTCATGTTGATTCATCTTTGTTGATGAATACAGATGAGTTCAAAAACTTGAAAGACTTGTGATGATCATTATTGAATAAAGTGAATGACTTACATTGAGTATGATTCTCGATAGATTGACGAGATAGAAATTTCGTAGAAACTCGAGATTCAGTAGACTGACGAGATTGAAACTGATTCACTGAACGTTGTTTCTTTTTTAGACTCAAGACTTTCTTTCATAGTTCAACGATAGTCTTTTCTTGAGTGTTTATTGTCATTTGATTGATCTTTAACTCATTAAGTCTCTTGATGTGATCGACTTGAACATTGATTCATTGCTCATTGAGTTTCAAAGTCATGTCTCATTAATCTTTTAACTCAATCAGCATCTTGATAATCTCGTCTGACTGATTAATAGCTCATTGACAAAGTTGTTGACTCATGTTGATTTCTCATGAGATAGCGACATTCTGAGATTTCGCTGAAGCATCAAAAGAAATAAGAAAAACTCATTTATTAGCAATGCTTCTAAGCAGACGAGCTGTTCATGACTCAACTGATTCAGAGTTGTGTGTCATTGTGAAAGATTGAAGGTAAAGATAGGTAGATTGTGAGAAGATTGAGTGATTGATTTGATAAATTTGAGTAAATTTGAGTAAATTTGAAGATGTGTTTTGATGAAAGTAATTCAAAGAATTTCTTGCGAATTTTCTGAATGAACGAAGTAGATTATTTCGTATTGTCTACACGTTGATAGCAGAGTAGTTGATTAGCATTTATCTACTGTTAGAAGTCAGCATAGAGCGAGTCATATAAATGTTATTTAACTAATAGATAAATGCTAAGAAAGAAAAGTATCTACAGAAAAGAACTCAATTCTTATATGTGTGTTTCTCAGCTCTGTACTAAACTCGATTGAGTTGACATCTTACACATATGATGCAGAGTTTTAATGATATCATCTCTAGATCAAGTTTTCGCTAGACTCGATTAGAATGAAACCAGGCGAAGACTAAACGAAGAATAGACGAAGACTAAAATTATAACAGTCAACATCATGTACAAATGAATCTCATTGTTGATCAAATTGAATGAATGAGAATGAATAATAATAATAATAATAAATTCATACATTCTTGTGACATCGATTAAATCAACTCATGAGAAACTCTATGCTATTTGTATCAAGTGAACAAAACTCTCTGAGATAATAAATCACTTGCAGTTTATATGATTGCTTCACGCAGTTGAAACAGTGAGTTTTGAAACTATGTATCAAATTTGTTCACGTTGATTGCATGTTAAAGAATGAGTGTTCTAATCACTTTAAATTGCTTTAAGAACTTCATTTTTATTATTATTTTTGCTACTATCATGATTTTAGTCTTGTTAAACTTAATCTTCTAATCTTGTTAGATTTATTCTTACTTTGTCATCTTGACTAGTTTCTATTGAGTCTAACGTTGACTGAGAAACACACATATGTAATCAGCTTCTTTTCTGTAGCTATCTTTCTTTCTTAGCATTTATCTTCTAGTTAAATGACATCTTTATCTGACTCGCTTTAAACAGACTTCTAACATTAGATAAATAATCAACGATGAAACTCATCTGTATGCAATGCTGACTACGAATCTACTGTTTAACTACAGTAAAGTCTAGAGATTATTAAAAGTTTGAATGACATTGAAGCACTGCGTGATGATGAAGCGCTGTGCGTTAATCGTGTGCAAAGTTTTCGCAATTGCACAGACTTTGATAATCTCAATGCATATGCTACAAGCAATTTACATGCAGATGAGAAAGTTAAATAGAACGCAGAACTATGAGAAAAATCACTTATGAAAATCATTCAATTCAGTATCTTGTCATCATGATGATGAGAACTGAGACAGAACACTCTTGCGTTTGATTTGTTGAGAATGATTAGCAGAAAGAACTTGAATCATGAACATTCTTTAAATTTACATGCTAACTATGTATAAATCTTGTTAAGACTGCTTGTCTGTTACTACAACATGAATAATTCACGAGACTCATTAAGTTCAACATGAGCAAACTCAAGAGTCTCATTAATATCGTTTAACAAACATTCAGACACAAACATTTTATATGTAAATGATACACTGATGAGAAGACTTCGTTAAAAGAAGAGAAACACAAGCAAGTTAATAAAGAATGATCAAACTACGCTGTTTGATTAAAAGTGTAGCATATGAACATTTCTGCAAGACATGATCAATCTGCATGAGAGAAATCTCTACAGATAATGCAAAACAGATGAGTTGCACATTTTATCAGCGAAGTGAGCATCTGCAAGACGTGATATACAATGATGATGACTGTCAATCTTGAAAATCTCATTTCTTCACTGAACTCTGACTCTTGAATGTTTTGATGATAGAATCAATCTCTAGTTGAAGACATCATCTGTATAACTCAAGAAAACAATAGCATGTGTTGATGTGATTAAAGAAGAAATCGACTGCAATATGCATGCATATTACAGATGAAACATCTGCAACTCATGCTTAAGAAGTAAACTGTCGAAATTTGAGCAGTGAAAGATCTTGTTCATCTTGAACTGTGAATCTGTCACAAGAAAACTCTTTGAGTAATTTCTTGAGTCTAAGAGAAAAATCAGCATAGAGATCATGCTTTATGTATGTTGCATGCAATGTATATAACATATTTTCGATAGTCAACATCTACATGACACAAGTCAAATCAAGAGAAGAAAAGAATTATTTAATACAATCACACTCTATCTTCTCATCATGCACATCTTTCTTTTATCACACATTTCTTTGCTCAATGAATGATAATCATTAAGCAAGAGAACGCAGTTCTGCGTTACAATCATGAGCATCATGAGTGCAAAGAAATGTTTTTCATCTTTGAATTGAAAATTGAATCAAAACATCGTTGTATAGAATATCATCAATGAAGAGCAAAGCAAAAATGATGCATTACAATAAACAACACAGATACTTGTAAGAGTTTACTTGAGCATCACGCATTGAATAAAAGCTATAAATTCATTATTGATAACACAATGTCAGTTTTATTGTTTTAATGATGTAAAGTTGTTGTGTAGTTGACAAGTGATTTTCTTCTTCAAAGAGTTTTGTTCATTCAATATATATAACATAGTTTCTTTCATGAATTGAATTTAAATTGATATCACAAGAATGTATGAATTTAAATCAAATCAAATCAAATCAAACATTAAATAAATGCTCATCATTTACTACTTTGCTATCAATAAATAAATGATACAAAACAATCTATTCAGTAAGAAAAATTTGCAAGAAATTCTTCAAATTTGCATCATCATCTTAATGTTATAAATCTGCATAGAACGAATCATATGAGTGTATTCTAACTAGAAGTTCAAAGCTGAAGAAGAAAGAAGATGCAACATGTTGTGAATTTTACTCACGAAGACACGTTAGGTCGCTAGCGTGTCAACATCAACTCTATACTAGTTTATGATAGTTTGACACAATCTATGTTAGACTAATTTGAAGTGCATGATTGCAACATTATTCTTTCTCTTCATCTAGCAATGTTCTCATTGCTGCAGTTCAATCAATCTTTCTTAAGTTGATTTCTATCTTGACTTGTTCAAATATTGTTCATGAAAGTCATTTACAATCTTCAAGCATTCTTTGAATTCACTTTTATCGACGTTGTATCAATGTAGATCGACATTGTATTCTTTTCAATTGACATGATATTGTAGTCATTTATCTTGTTCATAGTGTCTGAAGTTCAGTATATTCTTCATCTTTCATTCATCTTCATCGTCAATCACTATAAAGTCAAACGATTTATTTTGTTGTTCATTCAGCGAGTTCTTTGAATCTAGTTGCAGCAGATTTGATGCAAACTCTGAATGTATCTTCATAGTCAATGATAGTTTCAGTTGATAAACATGTTCAATCTTGATCAGAATCTTGAAGAATTCTAGCATTTTATCGTCTAGCTTCTTTAATGATCGTAAGATCATTATGTTTCTAAAATTCAGAAACATCATGTCATCTATCTTGTAAATCATTTTCTTTCAATGCTTGTTAATCTGTTTCTTCATTGTAACTCTGACTCTTGTCAAGACTTGCTTGATCAATGCTAGTGATTATTTCATATGTTCAAATATATTCTTTGCTTTATCTGCTTCAATTCTAGCTTGAGTGATCTCATATTCAATTGAGTTTGAATCAAAGCTCATATAAGAATGAAAACTCTTATTCAGAAAGAACATTGACTGTTCAATTGATGACAAAATAGCATTGTTATTGATGAATTCAATCATGAATAATCAGATGAATCAATCATCTTGCATATATGAGCAGTAGCTTCGTAAATATCATTCTACATTCTGATTCGCTCTTTCTGTCTGATCATTGATTTGAGAATGATAATTGATGAATAGTTTTATCTTGATGTTTAGTCTCAGACATAAAGACTTTCAGACAATTGATATGAATTATGAATCACGATTGAACATTATTGATCTTGATAGTTTATGAGTTCTGAAGACTCATATTAACAGTAGCTTGACTGTTTATTCTGCGAAGATTTCTTCATCATCTGATCAACATGATATATAGTGTCGTTTCTTAAACAATCGATCTATGACTGTCAGAATCGCGTTGCTTTCATCACTTTCTGATAGATTGATAATGAAGTCTAATGATATGTTCTGTCATTGCTGCTTAAGTATAGACAATGACTTCAGCAGTTCATTGATTCAATCTCTCGATGCTTTTGATTTATGATAAACGTAACAGTTTCAAATGTAGCGCTTGATCATCATTCTCATCTTCAATCAGCAATATGATCATCTCAGCAAGTTCAACGTTCAATTCATGTCAGAGTGATCATTGATTAAAAGATCATATGCTTTTCTTATCAATAAAGTGATCATTGACTGAGAAATTCATAGTTTATCATCTTTTCAGAGTACTTCATCAAGTACTTTGCAATTGTCTAAATCAATATCTTGACAAGTCTTTCTGTTCTGTTTCATGACTATTTGAATATCAAAGCACAGTTGATTCATTTGATTTTCAACTATAATTTAATTCTGAATAGAAATCATCTCTTTGATTGAATTTTGATTAGCTTTTGATTTGAGTTTTGAATCTGAGTCAGATTCTGAGTCAGATCTTAATCAGCTTTCTGATCATCTTCTATTAACTGAAGTTCAAATCTGTCTTCTGACAATAGCATTTGATGCTGATATAGCTTACGATCATTATTTGCTTCAACTGACTTGACGTCTGACATTCTGATCAGCGCGTCAACTTTCAGATTCTGTTTTCTCGACTGATATATGATCTTGAAGTTATATTCAGATAACTTCTCAGCTCATTTAACTTGTCATCTGATCAGTTCTTTGATGATTATGAAGTACTTTAAATTCAGGTGATTGATGAAGATTTTGATTGAAATATTCATACATTTCAATTTGAGACATCAATGCTTCAAGCAGCAAATGATGATCAGCAGTTTCTTGTCATAGATTTTGTAGTTGCATTCTGCAAGAATCATGTTCTTGCTATAAAAGATCACTGAATGTAGAATGTCTTTATCATCATACTGAGACAATACTTCGTCGTTGACATAGTTCAAGAAGTCAGTTTTCAGAATAACTTCTCTGATTGAGTTGAAATGCTTCAGAATAAGAACTGTCATCACTTGTTGCTTCAGTTCTTCAAAGATCATCTGACAGATCTCTGTTCATTCAAAGAAATGATCTTTTCAAGTCAGCTTTATCATGAATCAAGTGATCTTTGAAAAGTTCTTTATGAATCGTCGATAAAAATTGCAGAAGTCAATGAAAATCTGCATGTAAATCAACGATCGAGACACTTTTCAGTCTCAAATCACATCTACTTTTCAAGAATTCATTCGCAGATCATTGATGAATATCAATAGTTCAAGAAATGAGATTTTCTGAATCTTGAATTCGCACTTGTCAATGTTTATCTGTAGATTGACTTCACGAAGCTTCTTTAGCACTTCTTTCACATGAGTTCTATGTTCTTTCAATGTTTTACTGTAGATGAGAATATCATTCAAGTATGTCTGACAGAATTTATGCAGACAGTTGAACAACACATCATTGATATAATGCTGAAAGAAAGCAGATTCATTGATCAATTCAAAGAGCATTACTCTATACTTATAAACATTGAAGAAAGTAACAAAAGTAGTTAAATCTTCGCTTTCTGAACTCATGCGCAGTTTATTGAACATGATGATAATGTTGAATTGAGTCAGATACTTACTGTCTTGAATTCAAGCTAGTACTTCATCTATTAAGAGTATTGAATAATGATTTCTTTTGATCAGAGCATTCAGTTTTCAATAGTTCATGCAAAAGCAAAGACTATCATCTTTCTTTTTGATAAACAGTATTGACGAAGCAAAAAAAGCTTTACTGAGTGTGATGAACTTCTTCTTCAAATTCTCTTTTAAATACTTTTTGATCTTTTGCAACTTGTAGCTCAATATGAGATACAATTGACTTCTAGAAAGTTGATTCTCTTCTTCTAATTTAATCTTATGATCGTATAATCAATGCAAGAGCAACTGCGTTATCTTTTCTCTATCAAAAACATTCAGAAAGTCGTGATAAACTATTGAAAGCTTCTTCTTCAGTTCATTTAATGATATGACAAAGATCATTTCATTCAGTTTCGCGAAATCTTTGACTGAGCTAAGTGCTTTGTTGATTTCACTAATGATCAAGAAGAAGATCTTGATCTTCTTATTCTTGACTAAAGTTCAATACACAGCGACTTCTGTTACGATTCTAGCTACGCATCTTCGTTGATGACTATGTTGATGACTATGTTGATGACTATTCTGAGAGCTATCGTCAATCGCTCGTCGCTAAAGCATAGACTTGTTTTGAAGTCAACTCTATTCAGAGTTAGCTTATGTTCTTCTGAGTCATATAGATAGTTGACTCTTCTCTTCTAGATACTTTTCTTTCTTAGCATTTATATACTCGTTATCTTACACTCATATGACTCGCTCTATGCTGATCTCTAACATTATATAAATGCTTCTTCGTTACAGACGAAGTGAAATAATCTGCATCGACTTCTGAGTGTTTCTGTTGACTCTTCAATTCATTATTGACATTTGATCTAGTCAACTTGCAATCGTCAGCAGCACTCATCTCTCTTTTCTTGTGAGCTGATTCAGCGAGAATAAACAAAAGATTTGAACTCATGCGCTGATCAGCGAGTATAAACAAACGATCGAAATCATTCAACTAGATCAAAGATCAGCGAATTAATCGTTCATTCAGATTCGCAAGAAATTCTTCGAATTTGTTAAACAATCAAACGAAATCAGTCTATGACTGCGTGAAGTCTCTATCTCAAAGAGCAATCAAAGAGATCAGTCAAGAACTGCGTGAAGTCTCTATCTCAATGAGCAAATCTCAACAGTGAGTCTGCTTCAATGACACTCATCATCAATGCAATGACTCATTTACTCTCATCGCTCTACTCATCAGTGAATCGATTCGCCTACTCGTTCATGTGCAACTAGTGAGTCTGCTATAATAACATGATAATGTTTTCAACAACAAGCAAATCTTTGAGCTTGTTTTTATATCAAAACTCTCAGTGAGTCTGCTTCAATGACATCGTCAATGCAATGATCTTCTCATTGCTCTATCTATCAGTGAATCGATTCGTCTATCAGTTCACGTGCAACTAGTGAGTCTGCTTCAATGACATTTATTCTCAATGCAATAATCTATCTTCTCATCACTCTATTCATCAGTGAATCTGATCATACGTTCATGTGCAACTAGTGAGTCTGCTACAATGACGAGCTCAAAGTCGATCTCTTCAATGAGCAAGTCAATCAGTGAGTCTGCTTCAATGACATTGTCAATGCAATGATTTATCTTCTCATCATTCTACTCATCAGTGAATCGATTCGCCTACTCGTTCATGTGCAACTAGTGAGTCTGCTACAATGACACTGTCAATGCAATGATTTATCTTCTCATCATTCTACCTATCAGTGAATCGATCTGTCAACTCGTTTGCATGCAACTAGTGAGTCTGCTTCAATGACACTTCTACCTTGCATAGTGAGTCTGCTACAATAGGCATTTCGATTCTACACAAGACTAAGAAAATACATTCATGCAAACATGAATCATTGAAGAAAGAAAGTAATGTTACGATTCTAGCTACGCATCTTTGTTGATGACTATGTTGATGACTATGTTGATGACTATTCTGAGAACTATCGTCAATCGCTCGTTGCTAGAGCATAGACTTGTTTTGAAGTCAACTCTATTCAGAGTTAGCTTATGTTCTTCTGAGTCATATAGATAGTCAACTCTTCTCTTCTAGATACTTTTCTTTCTTAGCATTTATATACTCATTATCTTACACTCATATGACTCACTTTATGCTGATTGTTAACAACTTCGATCATGACAATATTGACAAATTTCTTTGTCTTAATTGACTGAAAAAGACGAAGTTGATTGAGATCAACTTGAGTGCTTTGCTTTGCTATGAGAGCAGATTCAATGAATCGAGCAGATTCAATGAATCTATTCACTGATTTCTGATTCATGAATCTCTTCAAGATGATCATTGATGTAACAATCAAGTTCAAGTTCTTTCGTTTCATTTTGCAAATCTCATTTGATTTAAATCTGTGAAATGCTGATTGACTGCTTACTTTCAAAACAACAGATTTCAATGTTCAAATCTTCAATGATGATATTAATTGATCATTCACAAAATCTATCAACATTTGATTTCTTTTCAATCAGAGATTTTCAATGATTATCTTGTGCTGATCTAGACAAGTTATCAATAGAAACATCATTTCATTCTTGTGTTTTTGTATCATGATCAATGTATACAGAGCATGTGTAATCAACTTTCAATCAGAAATTTCATCATACAATTGAATTGACTTTGATTTTGACAGTGATATTGACTGAATATCAAAGCGTTCACATAGCTTTGACATCAAAGATTCATCAATGAAAGTCATGTCAATGACTTCAGTATTTATCAGAGCGAGAAACCTGAATATCTTTTCTAGACTACTTAAGATGATGTCAACAGTGAACAACTTGAAATCAAATGAATCATCAGACATGTTGATGAAGCAAGATATGAGTATATCGCTCTCAGTCACTACTTTGATGAAGACAGATCGTTTTTCGAATTCGCTGCAATTTCGTGCATCTGAGCTGACTTAAAACAGTTGCATGCTCTATGTTTTAACTTCTTGCATTTGAAGCAGAGTTCTTTTTTAAACAACTTCTCTCTAGCAGAATTGACGTTCGATATTCTGAGTTTCTTTCATGCAGAGATTGAAGCTGAGATCGCAGTCGTAATCGTCGTCAAGATGCTAGTGATAAAGTGAGTGACTTAAGTTGTTGATGTCTTGAGAGCTGATCGAGCATTCAATTTCGTCAATCGAACGTCAACTTGCATGCAGATGTCAATAAATTTATTCAAATTCATAGTTTGTTCATTGATCATGACTTGCTGAAGATTTGAGCTAATCTTATGCTGAAGATTATCTAGTAGAGTTTCGTTATTGTATTCTAGTTTCGCATTAAGTCTCTGAAATTTCATTCAAAATTCATGAAAGAAGATCTTGTTTTGATACAGCTTCAAGAACTGTCGTTGAGTCGTGTGATGTCAATTGAGATCATCATACATTTTATTTATGATTGACAGTATCTCTTCTGCTTCAAGAAATGAGTTCGTGATCATGTTTTTCATTCTGAGTGCTATGTGTTTGATCATCGTTTCACTGACTCAACTTTTCACATATGCAATCTTCATTTCTTCGATAGAAAAATGATTCTTGTTCATCTTCAGCTTGTTTCGCATTCAAGACAATTAATTATTCACATTCTGTTTTGAATCTTCAAACAAAGACGAGTCAGATAGCTTGATTGACTTTGAGAATCGATCTTTCAAAATCAAAGTGCTTAGTCGACTTGATGTTGCTTCTAGATAATGTATAATCACGTTTTTTTTCTTCATCTCTTTTTGTAAACACGTTCAAACAGCGTTCAACGTTATCTGCGTAGCTTTCAACTTGATGTTGATAGCTTTCAATTCAATGTTGATCTTGTTGATGTCATTCAACATCTGAATCATGTCATTGTAAGTCTCGATTTCAATGTCATGCTGTTAATACATGTACTTGATAAAGACAATGAGATCATCTGCTTCATGAGTGCTTATTTAAGCATTCAGTTCAGTGCTGATGCTGATCTTGATCATTTTGTGATTAAAGAGCAACGTGTTCATGTTCTCTTCTTCTGTATTCAACAACGCATTCGTGTTTTCTTCTTCTGATGCTGTTCAATTCTGTGATAGAAGTGATTCTCTTTCAGCATTTCAAAGTTTATAGTGAGCAATGCTCACTGATTCTGATTCTAATTCTGTGCTTCTAGTCATTGTGTGAATAGAAAATTGCTGGTCGAAATTTAATTGAAATTTCTGATTTCAGTTCTAAAACAATGCGTTCATGTTCTTCTGTTCTTCTGTTCTGATGATGAACTCAGTAAAAAGTTAATCTAAAGCAACATGTTCATGTTCTTCTGTTCTGTTCTAGAAATTTCTTGATTTCTAATGAGTTTTCTGAGCTCGATTTTCGAGTTTCAATTCTGATTCAAGTTTAAGTGATGTAGCTTGTTTTTATATCATCTACACATTGATAGCAAGATTGATAAGCTTTGAACTAATATTATGAATCTGCATAAAGCGAATCATATGAATGTATTCTAACTAGAAGTTCAAAGCTGAAGAAGAAAAAAAATGCAACACGTCGTAAGTTTTACTCACAAAGACACGCTAGATCGCTAGCGTGTCAACATCAGCTCTATACTAGTCTATAATAGTCTGACATGATCTATGTTAAACTAACTTGAAGTGCATGATTGCAACATTTAGATTGCAAGAGATTCTTCAATTCTACATTTATTTTCATCATTCTATTTGCAAGAAATTCTTTGAATAAAGCACTCAATTATTATTTGAAATTCACAAGAAATTCTTTGAATTTTCACTCATCAAAAAACATCAATTCAAAACATCAATCTTTCATCTATTTTTATCTCAACAACTTTTATCTTCTCTCATCATGACATGCAACGTTGAGTCAGTTGAGCTTTGAACAACTCGTCTGCTTAGAAGCACTGTCAATAAAAGAGTTTCACTTCTACTCATCAATGCTTCAGTTGAAGCTGAAAAAGCTGTCATTTCATGAAACATAAACATTGAAGAACAACTGTTTCATTGAGTCAGCAATCAACTTGACAAAGTCATCAATATGCTGAATGAGTTTTGAAGTTAGTGAGACTTAACTTTACAACTCAATAAACATTGACTTCTTGTACAAGATGATCACAAAAAGAAAGCGAAACAACTAGAAGTCACTTTTGATAAAAACAATGAACTAGAGAAAAAGATCAATCAGTTACAAGATGAGTGATTGAACTTCAGAGTGAAGCAACGTCAAGCTGATCAATTTATGTCTCGTCAAGATACTCAGTCAGCTGAGCAACAAGTCAATCAGAAAGAAGCTTCTACGATCTCAGTTTTGATTCATCACTCTGAAGTTGAACGAAGCTTGACTTTCAAAGCTCACTTTCAACAAGAATCTTCTACTCTATCTGTTAACAAAAACGAGAATGATCATCACAAGTTCATCAAGCTTTCGAATTCACTCATCTTCATTGAAACAGATGATTCTACCTGAAAGACATGAAACATCAAAATAGCTGACAAGCTTGATGTCAATGCAAATCATTATTCTACTGAAAAGATTTGTATTGTTTATGTGATTTTCAGACTAGAAGATGATGCTGATCAGCAAATTTATGCAAAACATCATGTTGATGCTTTCTCACTTTATCAATCACTATCAAAGCTACTGAAACATCTGAAAGAAATTTATGAAGATCAAAATCTGATTTGAAAGTGTTGTTGTAAATACATTGCTCTGAAGCAACTCAACAAGCTCTTCAGCTCTTTCTATTCAAAATTTATGTCACGATTCTAGTCTTGTCAGACTCAGTCTTCTAATCTTGTCAGATTTATTCTCGCTTCGTCATCTTGACTAGTCTCTATTGAGTCTAGCATTGACTGAGAAACACACATATGTAGTCAGCTTCTTTTCTGTAGCTATCTTTCTTTCTTAGCATTTATCTTCTAGTTAAATGACACTTTTATCTGACTCGCTTTAGACAGGTTTCTAACATTAGATAAATGCTCATCAACTACTCTGCTATCAATGAATAAATGATACAAAACAATCTATTCAGTAAGAAAAATTTGCAAGAAATTCTTCAAATTTGCATCATCATTTTAAATTGCAAAAGATTCTTCAATTCTACATCTTTTTTCATCATTTTATTTGCAAGAAATTCTTCGAATAAAGCATTCAATTATTACCTGAAATTCACAAGAGATTCTTTGAATTTTCACTCATCAAAAAACATCAATTCAAAACATCAATTTCTCATCTATTCTTATCTCAACAACTTCTATCTTCTCTCATCATGACACATGATGTTGAGTCAGTTGAGTTTTGAACAACTCGTCTGCTTAAAAGCACTGTCAATAGAAGAGTTTCACTTCTATTCATTAATGCTTCAGTTGAAGCTGAGAAAGTTGTCATTTTATGAAACATAAACATCGAAGAACAACTGTTTCATTGAGTCAGCAATCAATTCAACGAAGTCATCAATATGCTGAATGAGCTTCGAAGTCAGCGAGACTTGACTTTACAACTCAATGAACACTGACTTCTTGTACAAGACGATCACAAAAAGAAAGCGAAACAACTAGAAGTCACTTTTAATAAAAATGATGAGCTAGAGAAAAAGATCAATCAGCTACAAGATGAGCGATTGAACTTCAGAGTGAAACAACATCAAGCTGATCAATTTATGTCTCGTCAAGATACTCAGTCAGCTGAGCAACAAGTCAATCAGAAAGTTGAATGAAGCTTGACTTTCAAAGCTCACTCTCAACTAGAATCTTCTACTCTATCTAATAATGAAAATAAAAATGATCATCACAAGTTCATTAAGCTTTCAAATTCACTTATCTTCATTGAAACAGATGATTCTACCTGAAAGACATGAAACATCAAAATAGCTGACAAGCTCAATGTCAACGTGAATCATTACTCTACTGAAAAGATTCATATTGTCTATGTGATTTTCAGACTAGAAGATGATGCTGATCAGCAAATTTATGCAAAGCATCGTGTTGATGCTTTCTCATTCTATCAATCACTATCAGAGCTACTGAAACATCTGAAAGAAATTTACAAAGATCAGAATTTAATTTGAAAGTGTCATTGCAAATACGTCATTCTGAAGCAGCTCAACAAGCTCTTTAGCTCTTTTTATTCAGAATTCACTAAAATATTCAGCTTTCTGAACTACAATGATATCACTTTGATGAATGACATTCAGAATAAAATCAACAATTGTCTTCAGAATGCATTGTCAGTTTGCCTCATAAAGTTTAGCTCGCTTAATAAGCTTAAAATCTTTCTTCAAGATGTGAATAACAAACAACAAGTCAATTATCAGCTACGTGATGAGCAATGAACAGTCAAATCAATAGCAGCTTTGAAAAAATGTTTTGTTTCTTCGTTGACATCAACTTCAGTCTTGACTACTAGCTATGTTCAATTCATTACTTTTTCCATTCTTGAATCTGAATGATCAAGAATGTCAATCATCTGCTTCAACTGCAAAGTATCAAATCATCTTTCAAAGAACTGCTCTCAGCTGAAGACTAGTACTTCAACATCTTGTGCATTTATTTCTTATCTCAATAAGATCATCATGTCAAAAAAAGAGAAGAAATTATTTACAGAGAAATCGAAGAATGAGGCAAAAAACTAGTGACTTTCATCAAAGACATGATGAAAGATGTGTTAATTTCTTCAACAATGAGCAGCTCAAACAATCTCTTTGTCTCGAAATCTTTGACTACTGAATGTGTACTATTTAGCAATGAAATTAGTTACTCATTAAAGTCATTGATTGACACTGAAGCAGCTGACTATTCGTTCATTGATAAATTAATCGCGCAGAATGTTTGTGATCATTTGCAAATTGAATCTTTATCTTTAATCAAGCTCAAATCAATAAGAGAATTCGATGATCATTATGCAAAAAAGCTCATTACTCATGTAATTTATCTGAATCTAACTGTTCAAGATCATATGAAACATTTCGTTTCTATGCTGATTACTTGATTAAATCAACATCAGATGATTCTTGAAAAAACATGAATAAACAAGATCAAAGTGACTATTGATATGAAAGACGATCGCCTTCAATTTTCTAGTTTCGAAGCTCACATCAAAGCTTCTATCAAAGCTCATTCAACTGTTCTTTCAAGCAAGAAAATCGCGATAGAACAGAAGAGTTCAACCTCTATTCAAATACTAAAGAGATCTATCTCTTCTGTTGTCACTCGACTCAGCGAGAAGTCATCTTCATTCAATAGAATCGTGAAATCATCTAATTCAGTCAACTTCGCTTCGCATTTCAATTCAATAAACATAGCAATGATAAAGACTGCAGCATATAAATCACTAGTCAAATGATCGAATGTGACTACTTTCGCGATCACTGTCACGAAAATCGATCGACTTCTAAAAACAGTTATGAATAAACTTAAAGATGTAAATCTACAAGAGCTTTCACATGAAGAGATCTTGAAAGAAGTCAAAACTAAGCTTTCTTTGAAATATCATGACTATCTAGACATGTTTGATCGAGCAATGACTGATCAACTATTTTCTCATTGCTTCTACAATCATAAAATTGAGTTGATCAATGAGAGAACATCTTCTTGAAGTCATCTCTATCATATGTCTGATTACAAGCTTTAAAAGATGAAGAATTACCTGATCAAGCATCTGAATAAAGACTTCATATCTTCTAGCTCAGCTTCATATGCTTCGCTCATACTATTCATCGAAAAGAAAGACGATAGCTTGCATTTCTGTGTAGACTACAGAAAGCTCAATGCTTTGATCAAACGAAATCGCTATCTCTTATTGCTAATAGACGAAACTCTCGCTTGTATTCAAGATAGCAAGTATCTGACTTGATTAAACATCATTGTCATCTTCAACAAACTGCATATGCATTCAAGCAGCGAAGATTTGACTATCTTTATCACCTCTTTTGATTTCTACAAATATCACGTAATGTCTTTTGAATTAATCAACAACTCGACTTTCTATCAACATTATATAAACGATGTGCTATTTAACTATCTTCATCAGTTTTGTCAAATCTATCTAGATGATATTATCATCTACAGCAAAACACTGAAGAAATATAAGCGACATGTATGATTAGTTCTACATAGACTATGAGAGACTGATCTTCAGATGAATATAAACAAATGCAAGTTTCATGTTCAGAAGATCTTCTTTCTGAGACTATTACTATTCATTGAAGAACTAAAGATGAATTTTAGAAAAGTATAAACAGTAGTCGAATGATCTACTTTGTTAGAAGTCGATCTAGAGCGAGTCATAGAAATGTCATTTAACTAATAGATAAATGCTAAGAAAGAAAAGTATGTACAGAAAAGAACTCAATTCTTATATGTGTGTTTCTCAGTTCTGTGCTAGATTCAATTAGAATGAAATCAGGCAAAGACTAGACAAAGACTAGAATCATAACATTACTTTCTCTTCTTGACTATTCATGTTCGCATGAATGTTGTTTCTTAGTGCGCTTTTCTTGAATATCTGATATGAAATTCATCAACCATCTTCTGAGCGTTCATAAACTCGTCGTCATCAGCGTTATACCAGTTGAGATTGTTGTCATAGCTCTTTCATTTGACTCGATATTAAAGTCATCTTTGATATCATCAAGAGTTCAATATATCATCGATTTTTCATTCGTCTTCATCGTTTATCACTATTGATTTCGAAGATTCATTCTTTTGATCAGACAGAGAGTCATCAACAACAGAATGAAGAAGCTCTGAATGAAATACATTATGTATATGCATAGTCTTTGATAGTTTCAACTTATAGAATGAGTCAACAGAGTCTGTAATCTGAAAAGAATCAAGCATCTTGTCATTCAATTTCTTGAAGAATCTCGCTGTAACGATGTTTCGTTCATTCAGAAACATCTTTGATTCGATCTTGTAATTGATCTTCTTTCTATGCTTGTTAGCTTGATTCATCATTTGTTTTCGTGTTTTGATCAGAGCTTCGCAAGCGAAGATCAGTGTCTTATTTATGTGATTGAATATATCTTCGACTCAAGCAATCTGCAGACGTTCGCGAATGCTTTCATACTCGATGATGTCGAGGTTGAAGCTCATATGAGGGTGAAAGCTCTTGTTCATGAAGAAGAGAGTCAAGAAGATGACTGAAGACAAGACGTTATTGTTGACAAACTTGATCATAAGTAGTCACTTGAATCAGTCATTCTGCATGTATGAACAGAAGAAATGAAGATATCGCTCGACATTCTGATTGACTCATTCGCTTTGACCGTTGATTTGAGAGTGATAGACAATGAACAATCGAAGAGAAATGCTCAGTCGTTTGCAAAGAAACTTTCAAAGAATGAAGATGAACTGAGAATCTTGATCGAATACAATGAAGCTTGATAAATCATGAGTTTGATATACTCATTAAAGCAACATTTCAGCTGTCTTTTTGACTGTGATATCTTCATCATCAATGATGCAAGAAATATAATGTCTTTCTTTTAACAATTTGCAGATGACAGTCAGAATAGCGTTGTAGTTGTATGAATCAGATAGATTGATAATGAAGTTCATGACTATGTTCTGTCATCGCTGTTCAGATATAGATAGAGGTTGAAGCAAGCTGTTTGATTTATCTCTTGATGTCTTTGAACGTTGACATACGTAGCAGTTTCAAATATATTGATTCATCGTTTTTCGCATAGAAGATCAATAGTAATTTCGCTTTATGATCTTCACTGTTCTAAGAATTTCAGAATGATCAATCGATGATTGATCATGTATCTCACGAATCAGATTCATTTGTAGAAGTTCGTTGAACGAAACTCATAGCTGACTATCATGAAACAAGATTTCATTCTGAGTTCAACAATTCTTCAATTTAATATCTTCATATTGTGCTTCGTCTCTTGCTATTGCTTCGCGAAGTAGCATACAATTCTCGTCGATTTCATTCACGTCAAGAACTTGTTTATAAATTGATTGATCATTATTCTTCTTTAGATCAATGATCTTCATTTAATTTAATGTCAGAATAGTAGTTCTTTGATATTGAACGCGTTCATCGTTGAGATCTCTAGGCACAAAGTCAGCTCAACAAGTTAATGCATCGATCTTAATGTTCTGTTTGTCAGATCGATACATTATCTTGAAGTTGAAGTCAGCTAGCTTCTGAACTCAGCGCATCTGTCATTGACTCAGCTTCTTGTCTTTCATCAATGAGGTGAGCGCTTGATGATCAATGAACATCTTGATAGAAATGTCAATCAGCTTCAGTTCAAGTCATCAATGTTCAAAAGCTTAAATTATGATCAGCAGTTTCTTATCGTATATCTCGTAGTTGCATTCAGCAGAAAACATGTTCTTGCTATAGAAGATAATTGAATGTAGAACATCTTCGTTATCATATTGAGACAGAACTTCATCGTTGACGTAGTTGAATGAGTTAATTTCAAGAATGAAATTGCAAGTCTGATCAAAGTGACGAAGTATAAAAGTCTCAGTCATACGTCTCTTCATGTGATTGAATGCAGTTTGACAGACTTCATTTCATTCAAATATGATCTTCTTTTGAGTGAGTTGAATCATTGAACGAACAATCTTTGAAAAGTTCTTGATGAAGTGTCGATAGAAATTGCAGAAGTCAATGAAGAACTGCATCTGAGTGAGATTATTGAGTGTAGTTCATTTAACGACTGCTTGCATCTTTCGTGAATTCATCTTAAGTCTCTCGATTGACATCAAAAGTTCTAAAAAGATGGTTTTCTGAACATGAAACTTGCATTTATTGATGTCTATTCGTAGATCAGCTTCTCGTAATCTATTTAAAATCAATCGTACATGTCACTTGTGTTTCTTCAAGATCTTGCTGTAAATGATAATGTCATCTAGATAGATCTGACAAAACTGATGTAAATATTTGAATAATACGTCGTTCATATAATGTTGATAGAACGTTGATTCGTTGATTAATTTGAAGAGCATTACATGATATTTGTATGAGTTGAAAAAGGTAATAAAGATAGTTAAATCTTCGCTATCTGAATGCATGTGTAGCTTGTTGAACGCGACAATAATGTTTAATTGAGTCAGATACTTGCTTTCTTGTATATGAGCAAAAGTCTCGTCTATCAATGACAAAGAGTAGCGATCTTGTTTAATCAAAGCATTGAGCTTTCTGTAATCAACGCAGAAACGCAGACTTTCGTCTTTCTTTTCAGTGAACAAGATGAGCGAGACGTATGATGCAAAGCTGAAGAAAATGAATTCTTTGTTCAGATGTTTGATCAAATACTTCTTTATCTTCTGAAGCTTGTGATTAAACATCTGATATAGTCTGCTTCGCAAGAACATTTCTTCATCGATCAACTCAATTTTGTGATCATAGAAACAATGCAATGATAGCTGATCGATCATTGCTCGATTGAAGACATCTAGATAGTCATGATATTCAGAGAAAAGCTTGATCTTGACTTGCTCGAGAGCTTTAGCGTGAAAAAGCTCATGCAGATTCACTTCTTCAGACTTGTTTTCAACTGTAGTTATGAGTCAATCGATTTTCAAGATGATAACAGCAAAGATCTTGATGTCTGATCATTTGACTAACATTCTATATGTCGTTGTCTTTATCATTGCTATGTTTGTTGAATCTGACGTTGATTTAGAGATTTTGACGTTAGTTAAAGTCGCGTCACGCGATTTTAACTGTTTGATTAGTTTAACTGACTTCTCATTGAACTGATTGAAAGAGAGTGATTTCAGACTGAGTTAAAAGATAGTGAAAGATCTCTTCAGTATATGAGTAGAAGTCAAACTCTTCTGCTTTGTAGTTGTCTTATTGCTTGTGAGTAGAACAATTGATTTTGAATTGAGAATGAAATTCGAAAATCGAAGAAAATCGATTTGCATATCAATTACTAGATCGATTTTGTTCATTCAGGTTTTTTCAAGAATTATTTAATGTTGATCTAATTGAGTGATCAACATAGAAGCTGTGTCAATTGTATGATCTTGAACAGTCAGATTCAAATAAATGGCATAAGTAATGAGTTTCTTAGCATAGTGATCGTCGAATTCTCGAATTGACTTCGCTTTGATCAAAGTCAAAGACTTGATTTGCAACTGATCATAAACAATCTGCGCAATCACTTTATCAATGAATGAATAGTCAGCAGCTTCGATGTTTATCAATGACTTCAATGAGTAACTAATTTCATTGCTAGAAAGTACACATTCAGTAATCAAAGATTCAGAAGCAAAAGAGTCATTTGACATGCTTGTCATTGAAGAAATTAACATCTCTTTCATCGCGTCTTTGATGAAAGTCTCTAGTTTTTTGCCTCGTTATCTTTGAAAGAAGACATTTTCTCATTCTTCTTATTCTTCGAAATGATGATTTCATGTAGACGAAAGATGAATGCACAAGATGCAGAAGTATTAATCTTGTTCTGAGAGCAATTCTTGAACAAATGACTCAAGATCTTGCAAGTATAGCAGATGATAGATGATTTTGCTGACTCAAAGATAGAAGAAAGAGTAGACTTAACATAATCAATTATTGAAGTCATCATTGACAATGAAGTAGCAATGCATTTATCAGATACGACAGTGACTTTGACAGTGACAGTGCGAAGCTGACTGCGTAACTGATAGTTAACTCGCTGTTTATTATTCACATCTTGAAGAAAGATCTTGAGACAATGAAGTGAAGCGAAGTCTTTGAAACATACTGACAGAGCATTCTACAAGCAATTGTTGATTTTATTCTGAAGATCATTCATCAGAGTGCAATCATCGTAGTCTAGATAGCTGAATAGCTTCATAAAGTCAAAGTAGAAAACGTTGAAGAGCTTGTCTGTTTGTTTCAGAGCGTTGTACTCACGACGACACTTTCAATTTCTATTCAGTTCATCGTATATTTCTTTCAGATGCTCAAATAGCTTGTAGATCAAGATGTAAGAATGCGAAGCGTCATGACAACATCAAGCGAAGATATGTTCAGCAGCATCATCTTCTAGTCTAGATATCACATAAACAATACAGATATTCTCATTATCAAAGTGATCGACATTTGTCTGAAGCTTGTCGTTCATCTTGATTCTTCAGCTATTTCATGTTGATTCATCTTCATCAATGAATACAGATGAGTTTGAAAACTTGAAAGACTTGTGATGATCATTATCAAATAAAGTGAACAACTTACGTCAAGTATGATTCTCGATAAATTAACGAGATAAAGATTTCATAGAAACTCGAGATTCAGTAGACTGACGAGATTGAGACTGATTCACTGAACGCTGTCTCTTTTTTAGACTCAAGACTTTCTCTCGTAGTTTGACAATAGTCTCTTCTTAAGTGTTTATTGTCATTTGATTGATTTCTAGCTCATTAAGTCTCTTGATGTGATCAACTTAAACATTGATTCATTGCTCATTGAGTTTCAAAGTCATGTCTCGTTGATCTCTTAACTCAATCAGCATCTTGATGATCTCGTCTGACTGATCGATAGCTCATTGACGAAGTTGTTGACTCATGTTGATGTTTCATGAAGTAACGACATTCTGAGATTTCGCTGAAGCATCGAAAGAAATAAGAAAAACTCATTTATTAGCAATGCTTTTAAACAGATGAGCTGTTCGTGATTCAACTGATTCAGAGTCGCGTGTTATTGTGAGAAATTGAAGATAAAGATAGGTAAATTTGAGTAAATTTGAAGATGTGTTTTGATGAAAGTAATTCAAAGAATTTCTTGCGAATTTTCTGAATGAACGAAGTAGATTATTTCGTATCATCTACACGTTGATAGCAAAGTAGTTGATTAGCATTTATCTACTGTTAGAGATTGATCTAGAGCGAGTCATAGAAGTGTCATTTAACTAATAGATAAATGCTAAGAAAGAAAAGTATTTACAGAAAAGAACTCGATTCTTATATGTGTGTTTCTCAGCTCTGTGCTAGGCTCGATTAGAATGAAACCAGGCGAAAACTAGACGAAGACTAGAATCGTAACATACTTCTACAAATCTCACTCAAATGCAGTTCTTCGTTGACTTCTGCAATTTCTATTAACGTTTTATAAAGAACTTTTCGAAGATTGTTCATTTTCTGATTCAACTAACTCAAAAAGAGATAATATTTGAATGAGATTAAGCTTGTCAAACGATCTTTGATCATATGAAGAAATGAATGACTGAAGCTTCTATTCTTCGTCATTTTGATCAGAATAAAGAAACTATTCTTGAAACAGACTCATTCAACTACGTCAACAATGACATACTTTCTCAGTATAATGACGAAGAAACATTGCATTCAATGATTTACTACAGCAAGAATCTGAGTCTCGCTGAGTGCAATTACAAGATCTATGACAAGAAACTACTAGCAATCATTCATGTCTTCAAGCATTGACAATCTGAGCTGAAATTGACTGAGCTACTCATTAAGATGTTCACTGATCATCAAGCTTTAACATCATTAATGAAAGATAAAGAGCTAAGTAAATGTTAAATGCGCTGAGTATAAAAGCTTGTTGACTTCAACTTCAAAATCATGTATTGCTCAGGCAAACAAAACATCAAAGTTGATGCATTGACTTGTTGAGTCGATTCAGTTTCTAGAAGTCTCGAGAATGAACGATGTTGCTATCAGCGAACTACAATTCTCACGTTGAATCGAATAAAAATTGCTGATCTAGAAGAGAAAAAGAACAATGAATCAATTTATCAATTGATTCTAGAAGTTAACAGAATCAACGAGAATTGTATTTTACTTCGTAAAGTCGTATTAAAAGATGAAGCTCAATACAAAGATATTAAATTAAGAGATTGTTGAGTTCAGAACGAAATACTATATCGAAGTGATCTTTTATAAGTTTTCTTTAATGAGCATCTTCAAATGAAGTTAATTCGAAAAGTTCATGATCAACCTTCTATTGATCATTTCGAAATTCTCAGAATGATGAAGATCATAAGAAAATACTACTATTGATCTTCAATGCAAAAGACAATAGATTGATATATTTGAAACTGCTACATTTGTCAGCGATCAAAGACTTCTTGAAATAAATTCAATGAACTACTACATTCTCTACTCATACTTGAACAGCAATGAAAGAACATAGTCATGAATTTCATCATCAACTTACCTCTTTCAAAAGACAAAAACATCATACTAACAATGATATGTAAACTGACAAAGAAATGACATTATATTTCTTGCTTCACTGATGATAGAAGATCACAGCAGAAAAAACAGCTGAGCTAATGCTTCAATGAATATATCAAATACATGATTTACTCAATTTCATTGTTTTGAATCAAGACTCTCAATTTATCTTCATTCTATGAAAGTCACTTTGCAAAAGACTAGACATTAATCTTCAACTCTTCACAGTCTATCACTTTCAGATCAACGATCAAAGTGAACAAGTTAATCAGAACATTGAAAGATATCTTTGATTCTTCTGTTCATACATGCAGAATGACTGAGCTAAGTTACTACTCATGATTGAGTTCATTGACAATAATGCTCTGTTCTCAGTCATCTTCTTGATTTCTTTCTTTCTAAACAAAGACTTTCATTCTCATATGAGCTTTGAACTCAATGTCATTGAATATGAAAGTTCTTGTGAACGCTTGCAGATGACTAAAGTTGAGAATATATCTGAATATATGAATAAAACACTGAAGTTTGCTTGCGAGTTGCTAGTCAAAACACAAGAATAAATGATAAAACAAGTCAATAAACATAGAAAAGAAGTTAATTATGAGATTGAATCAAAGATGTTTCTGAATGAAAGAAACATCATTACAGCGAGATTTTTCAAGAAGTTAAATGACAAAATGCTCAATTCTTTCATCAATTTAGATCTCATCAACTCTTCATATAAACTGAAATTATTAAAGTTTATGCATGTTCATAATGTATTTCATTCTGATCTGCTTCGCTCTGTCGTTGATGACTTCTTGTCTGATCAAAAGAATGAACTCTTAGATTCAATAGTGATAAATGACAAAGATGAGTGAGAAATCAATAATATATTGAATTTTCGTTGATATTGAATTTTCGTTGATATTGAAGATGACTTCAATATAGAATCAAATGAAATGACTATGACAATGATCTCAATTGATACAACGCTGATGACGATGAATTTATGAATGTTTAGAAGATCATTAATAATTTTCATATTTGATACTTGAACAAATTGCACTAATTAACAATTCAATCAATCAAGTTGAGCAGAAAATACATTCATGTGAACATGAATCGTCAAAGAGAAAGAGTAATGTCATGATTCTAGTCTTGTCAGACTCAATCTTCTAGTCTTGTCAGATTTATTCTCGCTTCGTCATCTTGACTAGTCTTTATTGAGTCTAGTGTTGATTGAGAAATACACATATGTAATCAGCTTCTTTTCTGTAGTTATCTTTCTTTCTTAGCATTTATTTTTTAGTTAAATGACATCTTTATCTGACTCATTTTAAACAGACTTCTAACAGCTATTGCTCTGAAACTTTTCATGATGATGACAATTATTCAATAGTTCAAGAAGTTAGCATCTTGTAGCATTTTTGATCGCAGATGCAATCAGTTCAAGCAATGCATGAGTACATGCTTTGTCATCTGATGACTTCATTCGCAGTCACATCGCAAGTTATTCATGCTCTATCAAAAATATGTTGTATACGTTGCATGTTGTTATGAACATGTCTGAATTGATCAGAGTTCAGATCTAACTCTAATCAATTTGATTAAAGCAAGTCATGACGCTATGCCTAGTTTGAGCCTAGCGCATTTCTATTGAATTCTTCAAGTCATTCTCAGCACTTCTTTTCGTTGTTCAGCACTTTCTTCATTCATCTCTTTCATCATTCTTTTAGACAAACACGTCTGACATATTACATCACATCTGTATCGAGTCTAGCACAGTCTCAAGCCATTATTTATAAAAGAGCTCGCATTCTTTCTCTTCTGTATTCTTAATGTCTTGTTATAGCTACCTCTAAAGAGCAATACATACATATCAGTCTCAAGCCTCTTTGATTGAATGATCTAGGCATGATCTCAACATTACATTAAGAATTTCGTTTATCATACGATACAGATACTCATTACTCATTCAATATACTCATTCAGGCAGATTGAGTCTAAAGAAATTCGTTTACCTGATGATCGACGCAATCGAAAGACAGAACAACATTAAAGAGTCTATAGAATCAACAGCGAGACTGGTTGAATTGCTAGACGACTTACAGCTCATTAAGTACACATCGTTCATTTCAATTAATAGAATCAGCGATAAAGAACCTTCGTTGATTGCTAGAGAATCAAATCGATCAAGAGAATCAATCAACTCTCAAATCAAACAACAAAAATGACTTCATCTTCTATTGTCGAGCATCGTTCTTCGCTCGATCTCTTTTCTTTTAAAACACTCGTTCAATTCAATCTCTTCTTCTTTCTTCATCATGTCTCATCTCTTCAAAGAGCGTTTCAAAGCTTCATTCTTCATTGTCGAAGATAACGACTCATTCGCTGAAATCATAACATCTTCTATGACTATGAAAACTATGACTATGAAAGCTTTGAAGAAACGATGCGAAGAGCTGAAAGCTAGGCTACAAGCTAGAGAGATTACTTCGTCATCGTCAATCTACTCTGAGCGTTCTAGATTTCAGAAAATATTCAATTCTTCGTTGTTCACTGATGAAAAGAACTCTATCTGAAAGAACTGATATGAAAAAGTTCAGAACAAGCTGAAAATCAACGTTGATCTTTTTTCAAGTGAACGAGTCAAGCTGAGCTACGTACATTTCAGATTATTCAATGATGCAGCTGAGATCATTCAGTCAAAACGCGAACGTGACTGTTTCAACTCATACAAGATCGTCGATGAGCTTTTGAAAGAGCTAGCTCAGTTGTTCGATGACTCAGATAAAGAAGTCAACTTTCGTAGAAACTACTACAACTTGATTCAAGAACAGAAGAAATTCAGCGAGTTTTATACTCAATTTCAACGACTATTCTTCTACCTAGACTATCAAGAAAAACAGCTGATCGTCGATTTAAAGAATAAAATAAACCTTCGACTTCGATTCGCTTGAATAACTCAATTGATTCAACTCAGTACTCTGAAAGAAATTCGTTTCTACCTCATTCAATTGAATAACGATCAACGAGCTATTTGAGAGATCAAGAATAAAGAAGCAATGATCAAAGCTAGAACAATTAAACAGATCATCTTCGTTGAAGAATCAGTCAAAGCTATTCGTAGAATCATAGAAACGAAGATGACTGATCAGTCAAAATCACGCGACGCTGTTTTGACTAACGTCAAAGAAAATGACTTACTAATCGAAAACTGCTTTCTATGTCATAAGTCTGATCATACTTTTAAAGAGTGCTTGAATAGATCTTTCAGAATTAACGCATTAAATGACAAGTTTGATCATTCTTCGAACTTTAATTCAGAGTCTGATTCAAAAAACTAGTCATCTCTTTCAGAGTCATCAAAGAGATAGAGATCATTTCTTTGTGCAATCTAATTGACGAAATTTCACCTATCGAAGAAAACTACTTCAAAAAGTCATTTCTAGTCGATGTCACTCTATTCTCGCAAGGCGAATTCTTCAAGCTACAATCTCTGATAGATAGTGACTCGACGATTTACATCTTGATTCATACAAAGCTAGTTGATCAAATATATCAGAAGCTCGAAATTCAACTCATATGACTAGCTAAAAAGAAGTTAATAAGAGAATATGACGAAAAGCTGGCAAGAAAGATCATTATTCATAAAATTCTACTCAATCTCACAGTCGAAAGTTATAAGAAATTGACTGTTTCAATGTTAATAGCTGATATAGATCATCATGATGTCATATTAGAAAAGTTCTGAATGAACAAAAATGAAATACTACTAGATATGCAAAACGATGTCATCGTTTTTTCGAATCAATTAGAAGCTTTCATTTCTGTTTTTTCAATGTCAGTCAGAGCTTCACACTCAAAATGATCATGATCATCAAATTCTTCTATCAGTTCAGCTCTTAAAGTGCTTCAACAATCAGCTTCTACTGCTTTGAAAAAGAACTTTTCTATGTTCAGTGTGAGAACTGCACCTTTTCATGCACTGGTTAAATGATCAAAGAAGAATCGCATCGAGATTTTCGCTATGTCGATCGAAAATATTGATAGGAAAATAGTCTACAACACTTAATGCAAACTGAACGTTCTAGACGTCGCTTTCATCAATGCATCAGCTCAAAATCTAGAAGACATCAAAGTCAAGCTATCTTCGAAATATCAGAATTTCATCGACGTGTTTGATCGAGCTCAAGTCGATAAGCTATCATCTCATCGTTCATATGATCATAAGATAGAGCTCACTAACGATGTCACTTCTTCTAGATGTTGAGCTTATCAAATGTCACTCTACAAGCTTCAGAAGATCAAAGAATATCTGAACGAAAACCTGTCAAAGAGTTTTATTACTTCTAGCAAGACCTCATATTTCTCACTCGTTCTATTCGCTCTGAAGATCAATGATGATCTTCGCTTCTGCATCAACTATCAAAAGCTCAATGTCATTATCAAAAGAAATCGCTATTCTCTATCGCTCATAAATGAGATGATTGACAAAATCGTTGACTGCAAGCATCTGACTCGACTGAATATAATTTTCGCTTTCAA
>JAABUL010002739.1_pt1 | contig 28317 bp, 26 predicted proteins | sample 5559151 | NCBI WGS metagenome assembly JAABUL01 (sample SAMN10711876, study PRJNA513368) | rock metagenome | isolation source: Antarctica rocks | place: Antarctica: Victoria Land, Pudding Butte sud
ATATAAACAGTTTGTCGTAGTTAGTATGTTGGTCTTGATTATGGCTATGTCCCAAAATGCATGGCACGACAGGCGGAAGGCTCCGTGGCTCTGCGTTTTCATGGACGAGTCAACCGGCATGATACGTATACCCCTTACATGCTTGTTTCAAGCCTATGAATTGATAGACCTCTTCTACACTCCGCTCTCAGAGCGTTGGCAGACCCATCTGATGTTCAGCTTAAAATCTGGGAGCGCATGAGAGACAAGGTGATAGAGGCTGCGTTCATTCCTTGAATGCATCTGGTGATACATCTAGGCCCTTTCTTTTTTGATTGCGGTAAATATTTGCACCGAGACTGTAATGATTCGGGAACGTCCCAAAAAGCCCATGCCGAAACCTTCCCTACACCATTCTTAACATCATCTCATATATCTACTTACCCCACATCCAGCAGCCTAATAAATTCTTCATTTACCGGTATATCTGGCGCTTCTTTCGAACCTTTTAGCCAGAGGACTGCTCGACTGTGTTTATATCTTGATATTGCGGGTTTCCAGGATCGAGAAGGTTGCAACAGCCGTCCACGGTATATTGATCCTTCTTTGAGCGATCCTTTGAGCGATCCTCGGAGCTGGATGGAGGGCTCATCCTGGCAACGCAGACATATCGTGAAGGGAATTACGGTATTGGAGTTCCATAAGTGTTGTATCATGCATTCGGCTGAATCCGAAAGACCCTTTGATTAGATGGTAGTAACTCGCAAAGAGTAGAGCGCCGACATGTATCCATGCCAAAGCCATGGTTTGATGAACTCAAAGCCTTCGATATTTCCAAACCTGGATCAGCTGGACAGTTTTGTTTGGTTGAGATTAGTTTAATCTCAGTCATAGGAAAGTTTAATTGGATAACTGAAAAGGCCTGGTAAATCTCAGATCTAGGCTGCTGAGTTATGCCAGGATGCTTCCAATGTTTACTACCAGTATCTTTGTGGGGACTATTCTCCACCTTTGAGGTTGGTATGCTTCCCATGTATTGTAGTCGCTTCTAGCTGGAGACATAGACTTTTGCATGAGGCTGCTGTTTCTCTGCTCGTAGATCTGTAGTAACAAGCTCTGCCGAATGTGATTGACTCGCCTGTTAACCACGTCTTTCCCTTGTCGCGCTTTCCATAGAGACCACCAGCGTATCAATAAACCTAGAAGAACCGCCGAAAGCTTCAACGCCAACGAGCCACAGAACGTGGTGGGTATCAGATGATGTGGAGGAGCATGCGCGTGACAATAGCGGAGATAAGGTATCTACAGTAACTGCGGGATGGGCTTTAGCGCGTTTTCTTTGCGATGAGCGTGTAATATGATACTTTCCTTAAAAACCACCATGAACTAATGCTCGAAAAGATAGCATAGGTACTGGATTCTTCCCTCACGGCTCGGTAGGGAGGAGCCTAGATGTTGTCATCGCTGTCGCGCCTTAGGAAAGGACGACACACACATCGCAGTGACCGATCGCCCTTCTCTTCTCCATTCTCAGGCTTACTGTCCTCTCCAATCGCTGCTCGACGTGGCTCAATAGAAGAGCGTCGAAGGCCTGCCGCCGACTTCGATCGAGATGCCTCATCCGCCCGGCATATCAAAATCGACGAAGAACCCGAGGAGGAAGAAGGAGATCGAGAGGACGTTGAGGAAGAAGTTGAAGACGTTGACGAAGATGACGAAGACTCGCCCCTGCTACCCATTTTTTCTGCGGCCCATCTTGGTATCTTATAGCTAAAACGGAGGTTAACACAGACAGCTGAATCAATGTCATAGATGCATTGCCCGTATACAATCTCACGCACACAATTCGGTTGCTCGTTGTGCCTCGATGTGAAACTACCCTGTCGTGGGACCAACTTAGATCTCCTCAAGTATCGCAATTCCTTGTCAAGCCAATTCAGCAGGCAATTCGAACGTCTCATTTCTCACGAGCGACGCTCTATGCCCTGATGGCAAACTGCCTACAATTCAACAAAGAGGCCCAGATGAATCCAGGAAACAGTGGCGCAAGCAAGACAAGAGCACTGGTCTGTGAGCTTCTCGCGATCAAGCTTCTCAGGGAATACAGCACTAGAGAATTGGTATGTATCTGTCACTGGAAAATTCATGCATACTTCGCTAAATCACATCAGATTGGTACGCTCAGGGCTCACTGCATTGTCTCTTCCCTACTGACAGCAGATTTTAGATGCGCTTTCCTATGACTTCTACCCCCTCCAAGGACTCGTTGTAGGAGGTAGCGGCAATCCTACCCCTGGGCCTAATTGGGACCCGTTGCACAAAAACAGGCTTCAGCTTCGGGTGGCCCGCATCTCTGCATTAGAGATATCCATACGGGCAGAGTCAAAGCGGTTTTTAGCTCACCCATTGGTTGTGCAGCAACTCGAAGCTATCTGGGCTGGGAGCATCGTGTTTCACTCCGCCGCCGATAATTTGCATCGGCCTCCTGAAAAGATCATGCCTAATCAGACTAGAGGGTACGGTGCTATGGGTGCTAGTGGTCCAATCCTACAGGCCTCACCTGACCGTTTGCAACCGGCAAAACAGAGAGATCACGTTCAACCTGTAAAGTTTACAATGCGCAGATCAGCAACAATATATGATCCACGCGACGCGTCGCTCTTCAAGCTCTCGCGTTTGAGGGTTCCTCGATATCGGCAGTTTCTCTCGACCTGCTCATTCGCGATCTTACTTGGGTTGTACCTTGCTGTACTAATTGAGAGGTCGCTCGAGATTACCGCACTAGAAGTTGTATTCTGGTTCTGGAGTGCAGGATTCATGCTGGACGAAATCGTCGGCTTCAATGAGCAGGGTTTCAGTCTGTACATCCTAAGTTTTTGGAATGCTTTTGATGTCGGCATACTGTTGTTGCTCATCTGCTATTACTGTATGCGACTTTATGGAATTCTAATGCCAGACGTCCGAAAACACCATGTCGCAGACATGGCATACGACGTTCTGGCTGCCAACGCGGTATTGCTATTTCCACGCTTGTTTTCAGTTCTCGATCACTACCGTTACTTTTCGCAGCTCCTCATAGCATTCCGTATGATGGCAAGGGATCTAGTGGCAGTGTTCATACTCATTGTCATCAGCTGTAGCGGGTTTTTCGTTGCGTTTACTTTGTCATTCGGGGACAGCTACAACGCTAGTGACGTCGCATATGCCTTATTTCAGATGTTGATGGGCTTCACACCGGCCGCATGGGATTCTTGGGGCAATTACAACGTTCTCGGCAAGGCAATCTTGACGCTGTTCCTCTTCATCTGTCACTTCCTGATAGTGACGATACTAATTACAGTTCTTACCAATTCCTTTATGGCCATCGTGCAAAATGCGAATGAGGAACATCAGTTCGTTCTTGCAGTTAACACTATATCTATGGTTAAGTCCGATGCTCTATTCTCGTACATCGCTCCTACGAATATCCTTGCTTGGGTGATAGCCCCATTGCGATTTGTCATACCTTTCCGACAGTTCGTCCGATTAAACCGAACGGTCATCAAAGTCACACATTTCCCGGTGCTGTTTGTCATCTATGCGTATGAGCGTACACTCCTCCAAGGCGCAGCATTTGAACCTACTGATCTTGTTGAGAACCGTGGCCGCCCAGGCACTCAAATGGGGGCATTCCAAGCCCCAGGTGCTGGATTGAACCTCTTCAGTCCAAGGGCACACCGCTTACGCGAACATTCGGTGGCGACCTTCCGTAAAGACCTTGCTCTCGCCGAAGTTTTCCGACGGCCGTACAAAGACAACACTGTCCGAACCGCTCAGAAAAGTCACGAGCGTCGTAATGTGGTCAATAATTGGATGTCAGAAATGGGCCCGAACGGAATAGCAAGTCCGCCGGTCGAACAAGATCGATCCGAAGTGGATAGACTGGAAGCCCGGCGGCTTGCGCATCGGAGGTCTCAAGCTCTGATGCGGAGACGGCAAGCAGGACGTGGACGTTCCTTTACCGAAGCCACGATGTCCGTGGTTTCAGACCCTGAGGAATTTGTATCTGGTGGCAATTCGCACCGCCCTCTGTATCGTCACGAATCTAGCGACTTACCGATTATGGACGACTTGCCTGAGCAGACCGATGCCGATGGTGGCGATGAACTTGTGACGAACGATGAAGATGATAATATGACCTTGGATCGCCGGGATACTCCTATGGATATTTCTGCCAGACTTGATATCACCAAGCGAAACGAAGGAGAAGACTACTTCCAACAGACACCATCCGCTAGGCCCAGAGTACCTCTTGAGTCTAAATTTTGGTCTTCGAGAGTTGCCAAATACGAATCTCCACTCCAGGATCCTGACTTCAATCGTAGCACCCCCCACCGCCCAAGGCGATCGGTTCATACGAGGAACGCTTCTACCAACACGGTCCTCTTTGATCCGCTACCGCGCAAGGCTGATTCATCATCTTCTCCTAGTCGGAAGGTCATTACGGCTAAGAACAGTGCCAAAAACACCGGAACAGGCAGTGGAGCCTTGACGCCAGCATCGGCTGGAAGACGCACTCCGAAGCGTACTAATCGTGCACGACCGATAATGCCTCCGCGGACTGCGTTCCAATCAGCACCAGATCTAGCAGGCATGCTCATGATCGACACACAACAAGGGCGCAAACCTTCCCTCGCTTTCGACATTGGCTCTGATATTGGTGACAACAAGGCTGTTGGCGGTGGTTTTGTGCCGGCTTCTTTTGCTACGCAAATGGCCTTTGCCACCAGTGCCCTCAGAGCCGGACAAGTTGCTGATGGTAGCCACGACGATCAAAGAATGATGTCAAAGATGATGATGGCAAGGATGACTAATTTGGAGGAAGGTTTCAGGGATGTGGTTAAGGAGGTCAAAGACTGGAGGAAAGGGGAAGCAATGAGTGCGGACGATCGAGTAGGGGCGAGGGTAGGGAAGGTCAAGACGAAGAGGATCAGTAGGAGAGAGGGTAAAATGAAGGAGAAGGTCGCAGACGTTGCGGAAGAGTGGGTCGATGAGCAAGACGTTCCTAAAGGTGAAAAGGGCAGCTCGATTTAGCACGGCGTATCAACGTTCGGGCGATCATTAATTCGCATATCCGGTGCCGTTCTGGCCTATGATAGACGTGGATCCTACAGTTGTGCTTGATGGGAGGATTGTTCGATTTGTCTGTATGATACCCTCCATGCTTAGCATCGCAATGTGGCATAATATTATATTTTAATATACCACCGAGCAAGCATTACTCGAATTTTGTTCAGAACCGTTGTTATGCTCAAGCTCAATTGATGACATTCGAACCTTCAGTTATCAATTCTCATCCGCGCCAAAAGGTTTGTACCATCTCTCTAGATATAGGCATGCAACAGCCTATCTAACCAGCTACGTAATATAGAGTAAATTCCGTCCACATGTAACGGCTTCTGAAGCCTTCCATTCATGACATTAGTGTCATGATCCGACAAAAGAAAGCAAGAGTCCCCGAACAGCCACTGAGCATTCCAGCACATCACCGCCGTTTGGGATGCCGTCCGTGTTTCCGTAAACCCGTCTTCAACACCAATCTCATCAAAAAAGTTCACTCTGTCCTCCCCTTCCTATCTCACTACCCTCAAATCCCTACCCCCCAAATCCTGCCATATTACCCCGTTTACACCCCTCCACCCGATCGCTGCGTCGAAACCTCGTAGCTTTTCTGCTGCTCATCCGAAAGTCGTTGCTGCTGAGCGGTGACCGTTCGAGCTTTGAGACCAATATAGAAGGCGCTTGTACCGAGGATGGCTATGAGAGGGAGGGTCGTGGGATGACTGTAGGGCGAAGGGGTATATTAGTAGCTTTCCGAATATGGCCGGGCGAATGGCACTTTGGAGAAAACGATTGCTTGCCTGAAGATGTTGGATAGTGGCATTGGGGAGGGTCGAGTGGCTCGATAATAGAAAAAACCTTTCTATTCTTGAGGTCGAGTCAGCGAGGGTGGATTGTAGCTGTTGGAGGAAGCTTGAAGTGGAAGTAGCTCGCGTGACTTTGCAGGACCAATGGAGGCTTTCCCCACACGATCTTGTAGAACGACTAGAAGCTGCTCAATCGGCCACCATTGAGGCTCCTGCTGCAGGAACGAAAGGAGTCTGCCTTTCAGCATCAACAACCGATATCGCTCTGGATAGTTTACGTCCTACCCATTTGTTTGTCTTCCCATCTGCCCTTCCAATTGCCCTCACTCTTAAGACCGAAGCATAACTCCGATCAGCCCTAGCCGGTCCTGATACGTCATAGCTCACTGTGGTGAGGTGGGTCGCGTCCATAATAATAAAGCCCAAGACTTCTTCTGCTCCAGTCAACACCGATTCCCTTCTCTGCTGTTTCTGCATGTTCATGTGCACTCCCACCAGGATCAGCTGAGAAACACAATTCCACGGTATATCAGTCTCTTTTCCACAACTGTATATATACTTATGTATATATATAATGGTTAGCTCGACGGTTAGAGGGTACAGAAAGAGAGAAGAAAACATGTCTCGGTTACATGATCGCGTATGGGAAAAGAAGAACCATGAAAGACGGAGCGCGACTGGGTGCAGCTCGCGCATGGAAAACAGCCAGCCGCTGATAGTGCAGCCTTGCCGGCACGCTTTCAGCAGTCAACGGCCTGAGGGGCTGAGGGGCACTTCCATCCCTGCAGGCAGCCTCAGCCTCATCGCTTTGAATGCTCAACATCAAACATCGATAAAATGTGAACTAAATGTTCATCCCAACTCCTATAAAAGGCTTTCTCCCCTGTCACGCAGCTAGTCAAAGTGGTGGTCTGTATAGAAGGTTCCGGATCCTGAGGACCAGGGAGCTAATCCCCGTTTGACTCATTCGCTGAGTCGCCGCCGAGACCTCACCGTCGGTCTGAGCACACGCAACTACTATTAGCTCGAGAGAAATTTTCAAAATAAGGCCGACCTCACTTTCCACTTCCTCCACCTCACATACATCGGACACCCAGTGGGAAAATGTTGACTCATGCCGAAGCGGAGACATCCATACGCTGGGACTGTTAGGAATTGAACGCAAGGCACCCTACTTGGGACGCTTTCAACCAGGAATCCTGCTTGTATGTCACACCTGATACTGGTCGAAATCGTGGTGTTGAGCTTTTCCAACCAACGTTTTCTCCTTGCAAAACATATACTGACTGCTTATGCAGCTACAGCACTACAGAACACTAACTATCGACTGAACTTCTCTTATCTGTTTGAGGTTCTGTAAGACATAGGTTTACTTACGTTTTTTACTAGTAAGTTTAGGAGCGCAGATATTTGATACACCATTTTGATTCCTCGGTTTTTCTTTACAGAAGACCACTATGTCGCAACACACTTCTCCAGTGAGTTCGGATCGTACGAAGGATACGTCTCATCCAGCAAGCGAAAATCACGAGCAACAAGACGTTACAGGTGCTACAGCTACGCCAACTTTGAATAGTGATTGGTCTCCAAACCCTTTATCGGAGCGTGAGACGGTACGACGACAAATGGAAGCCTATAACCAAGCCAGAGCGGAACAGGAAGAATTGCAAGTAGAGATCGCCACCCGCAAATCTCTGAAAGACTTCGAAATCGGGTCGGCAAATGATGAGTGCCTGAGCTCTCCACCTCTTATGGAGGAGCGCATCAACAACATGGCGATAAGATTGGACAACGATTTACCTCTAATTTGTGACGCTAGCGGTGATACCTGGGTGTTTGTTGATCCGCCGGCGCAACTGGCTCAGGGAGACGAGAATTACGCAAGTTACATCAGTCGCTACGAGTCCCCATTTCTTCTTCAAGCGAAATTCCTCATAGAGCTTGGATCGGTGTTCTTCCAACGAGCGCTATCCCCTTCTAGCCAGTACCGTGTGCTTCGCCGTCGTGGATTGGCCGGAAAACTACCGCCTGGCATCAAGTATGTCCTTGACTTAACACCACCTATTGAAGGTGACGACGCGGTCTACCTCACCACGGAACTTTGCTGTTCCCAGGGAGTGCTTAGTTGGTCTGAATCAAACAAGCGATGGGGAGTACCCAAGACCCTCGTCGGAGGCTCTGAGGAGTGCTCGCTGGGAGGCCCGTCCCCTAGCCGTCAATCTGGTGAGAGTCATCCAGTCCGGTACGTGTTCGGCGGCATACCTCGTTCAGCAGACGGCGAAGCGCGTTTTATACCGCTGGAATATTCGCAGATCCGACATCGGGCTGCGATAGAGCGTGTCCTGCTTGCTATTCAAGGTCAAGATCCGCAGCTCAACTCAGCACCAAAAATGTGGACCACATTCGCCGTAGCCAAGTATTTCGACATTACCCATAGTCCGCTCACGGACTACATCGTTCGTTGGCTCCGGGCTTACCCCAACTCCTACTTCGTTGAAGTCCTACCTGAAGTAAGCCTCAAGATTGCAGACGGCTTGCAATGCCAACAACTCTGCCGAGACACGTTTGCGATCTTAGTAGGCGAAGAGGCGCTTTTTAACGTCCACCGATTACGCGGTGGGGCCCCGGACATTGGGCGAAGCGTACACGGTCGTAAGCGAGACGACTTGCCTGAGCTCTATCAAACTCGGGTGGAATATGCCAGTAAAGCCTTTCTTGATCGGATCACAGCCACTTTTCAAGAATTAGTGGGTCACGAAATGATTTGGATGAGAGATGTTCCCGAGTACCAGAAGCTTGCCTCAATCGACCGACCGGGCGTCACCAACTCCTACGTCTTAGTCTCGCTCAAGGATCGACTCAAAGCATATGTGCGTGGGGCTATCTATAAGCTTCTCTGTTCAAATTTCGAACGCATGCCCAATGCCAAAGACGGAATGGACGGAGACGACGATTTATATCCTAGGACAAACTGGACAGACATTTGGAACCGCTTGCTTCCGCGTGAACGAATCATGACCCGCTCCTTCTGGCGAGCCTTACGAAAGCAAGATATCATCTGTGGAAGTTCCAATTTTGACATTAACGATCACATGGCCAATGCTACCCATTTCCTTAATGGTGAGCCGACGGCTATCGAGGAGTCCATGCTGAGTGAGAGAGCTGCTAAGAAGGTCTACAAGGCAGAACTTGAGGATCTAGCACTAAGATTAGAAGCGTTGTCGAATGCACACCGAGGCCCGCGCCCAGGTCACCAGTTCCTAGTTGCAGACCTAGCGATTAGATATGCGAGAGATGATGCTATCAAGTCAGGCGATGATGTTGATACCGTGGCTTCAGTGTCCACAATGGCTCCGACTTCTACTTTCAAGCCAACTGAAGGAAGCATGGTTCCAGCCTTTAACGCTCTGGCTAAGAACTACGAAGATACTAGTGGACTTGATTCGTCGGCAAGTCCGCTCAACGCTACTTTGGCGACAGAAGACAATTACTCTACTGTGTGCTTCGAGGTGGGAACGTTTTTGGATCAAGCCCGTGCTTATCTTCGTCCTGTATGCGACCATATACTTGGTTCCAATCACATCTACAGTCCTCTTGAGTTGGAACTTACCGATACCCTCGTCTGTCTTGAAGATGCTGAATATAAGTATCTGCCTATCTGGGCAAATGGAAACGATGATGGATCTGGTGGTGTGTACAACGATGAGGTGCCTTCTGCCTATGGCGGATTCTCTACTGCTGGACCGGACGTGCATACGGGTACTGGGAGCAGCTCAGCATCTAGTGACGGTTATGAGCTCATCGGCAGTCAGTCTGATAATAGTACCCGCAACACATCTACTATTGTCAACGATGGTCGCTCTTCCGTTCTTCATCATGGGAGGACCTATGCAATGAGCGAGGGTGGCGAGTCTTGGAACACTGTTCCAGCCGGAAACCATGGCGAGGTAACTGGCCTGCATGCCTTTTCACGGAACCCTCCCTCGAATGATACTCGTTCAACGATATTAGCCTCTGATGATGGGATGCTCGAGTCTCTTGATGAAGTCGACATAGATGAAGAAGCAAAGGCGAAGTCGCACATGGCTCGAATGGAACACATGGATAAGATGACTAGCCCAGCTTCTAAGTCTCCGATGGACTGTGATATGGAGGAAGCCATCAGCAACGCATTCCTCGAAGACGACGACGATGACAGCAGCGCAACTGAGTTGGGCGACCCTTTTTCTGACACTGAAGCCATTGATGAGGTTATGGAGGATCAAGAGGATCAGGAGTATGACAGTGAAAGCGAGGATACGATCGTTGTTTGAAGTCGAAGAATGAAGAAAATTGGCGTTGAGGAGGCATTACACTTGTTCCGAGGGACGGGACGTCACCGTGGACTTTGACGGAAAATCGTCGAGGATTGTTGCTTGTACTTTCGCTTCACTGGCTCAACTGGCTGCATTAGACAGATATGATTGAATCAAATAAATAGCTTTGAAATTGTTTCTTCGTGGTGTCTTGTGAACTATGATTTGTTTATTCTACTTGCAACACCCCCTACGCAGGAAGCCCTATTAGCTTTATCCATAAATATAACAGGAAGAGATGTCATGTCAATGGCTAAGAAGGCTTCTTCTTGTGTGTGGGTCTGAGAGGTGTTTATGGGTTGTAATGAATTACGATAAGACCTGGCTATAACAATGTCCAAAATTCCACCTAACCACTTCGTTACCAGGAGAACATCATTGTATAAGAGACGGGCATAAATACAAAGTAATCCCTGTTGGTCTCAGAAAGGATATTGTTGCAAAGAGGATGTCGTTATGTTGAATATTTACTGGGGTCCAGGGATCATTGAGCACAGCGGCGGAAATCATCCGTGCAAACAGGTACTCTGTACGACATTTCAACCGCAGCTCACCAGGCTTCAAACTATCAGTTATCTGAATCCACCATGAGTGCCCCCAAGGGTTTCCTATCACAGCACCGCACTCTCTACAATCTCGTCAAGCCCACATTACCCAAAGCCCCGAGCGACACCAACTACCTCTACCCCCTCGCGCCGAATCTATTCTACCCTCCGCGAGGCCGGAAGGAAGTCTACCTGTATATCTCCAATCATACTTCATCTCTCGCACAATCCTCTCTTTCAGTCTCTGTCAATGTTCAATCGGCTGACGCTTCCCCTTACCACAGGCCAAATTTCGTGCTCACCTTTCTACGCCCTCACCCTGATGCCCCCCCAAACTTTGCCTCCTTCCTCACGCCTCTCAACCTCAATAAATTAGATCTAAAAGATTATTTGTACAATGCGTATGGGATATATGTGCTAAGCGTACGGAGTTATGTGCAACAGCAGCGGGTGAGGGAGGGCAAGCCAAGGTCTAGGTGGCCGCAAAGAAATAGGTATGTCATGGGGTTTCTACATCTTTGTAGGATAGAGGGAATGTGTATTGTGATCGAAGGAAGAAAAAAGTGGACGGCGGAAGGGGGCAGAGTTTGGATCGCGTTTGATTTACATGACTAAACGATTTCATCAGGTGGTATCGCCCGCGCGCGACGAAGAAGATGACCGTGGAACTGGCAAAAGTGGGACCAAGGCAAAGCCACTTCGTTTGGCCAGAGGTACTGAACGAGGAGGAGAATCTCAGCCCGTACGTCTTCCCATATCTACATTCGAACCTTTGCCCTCCTACCCCTACTGCAACCTAATCTTTCAAAATCTTCAACAACATATGTGCTAACCCCTCGTGCCTATCGCAGTGAGGAGAAAGATGCCTACCAAAAAGCTCTAAAACAGCAGCGAGCACAGCAAGAAGCCCAAGGGCCAGAGGGAGAGACGAAGTTCAGGGCGGATAAGGGGGTTTTGGCAACGCAGGCGAGAGCTTTGAGGATTGGAAAGGAGACTTGGAAGCCGGGATGGGTGGATTATGGAGCGGCGACTGGGGTAGGGAGGGGAGAGGACCGATGACGGGTGCAGAGATGGGCCAGGGAAGGCTCAAGAAAGATAGATTAGCACGCTAGGGAATATGGAGCTGGCTGCAAAGGCTTGATGAATGTATAACAATGGTCCCTGGTCTAAGGAAGCAGTGCATTGCCATGTAGTCTAGATTTCTATACAAGTCTATGGTAGGCGGAGGATCCTGTTCGTCTCGGCTGATACACTATTACCGATGCCCGCGCCGCCGCGCTCTTCTTCTTCTCACTTGACCGCCTTTGAGCCTTCCTGCGCGCAAAAAGCGACGCCTGGATAAAGACTCACTCCCGTCAGGATAGGATACGGATATCTGTACCTGGCGGGACGTGTGCAATCTCGGGGCGCAAAATCCCTAAGCAAGCGCTGAGTTTTTCTTTGGGGGCTATGATATTTCGGTTCGTTATTGAGGATGGTAGTGGAGGATTTGTGAGGCTTGTGGTTGGTGTTGTGCGGGAATTGCTTCTTTTGGAGATGAAGGTTGGTCGGTTTTTTGGGGGGAAGACAATGAATGTGAAGAGTAAATAGGTAAATGCGCATTGAGCCGGAATATTTCCGCAATTTAGATACCCCTATTTCACATTGACTGTTCCGAATTTTAGAATTTCCAAAATCGAGGGTCCACCCTCTGCACTGCAACCAACCAATTCGCTGGAGAAGCCTAACCACCACCCCACAGACCTTTAACTCCTTCCATTTGGTATGTAATATGAGTTTATACAAAGACGGCCCCTTCATGTAAATCTGACGTGTTGCAGGATCAATTCCAGCGCGATTCCAGCGCGATTCCAGAGCTCTATGCCCCCCCCTCTTGCCTCCACTCAGAAGGATCGGATAGCAGTGCATCTACAGCAGGGACTGTCGCCTAAGATCATTGCCGACGTCGAAGGGGTCACTGATAGAACTGTCAGAAAGATCAGAGGTAGATTAAAAACATACGGTCAGCACTCACCTCCTAAAATGAGTGCTATGGGGCAGGCGTCCTTGATTCATCCTGCTGCCAGGATTGGTCTTCGGCATTTTCTAGAAGGTCAGTCATGATCATATCAGGATGAGATGCTATACTATCTCTTCGACGACTGGGGCATCATCGTCGCTCTTTCCACCCTATTCAACGCTTTAAAGGTCATGAAAATCAATCGAAAATGCCTTAAACGGGAGGCTTTGGAGCGCTCGCAGGAGTGTCGGAATCTATACTTTCTAGACGTCAGTCAGTTCACTCACGAAATGCTCGTGTTTCTGGATGAGAGTGCAGCCAACGAACATACGATGCATCGTAAACGTGGCTGGGCTCTCTATGACATATCGCCTCGTATAATTCGACCAGTCAAACGAAGCGAAAGATGAAGCATTCTATCGATCTACTGCTCTGACGACATTCTGGTCAGACATATACATCAGAGAGGTATTTCTGAAGCTCGCTTTGAATGGTTTCTGGCGAACGAGGTACTTCCGAGATGCAATCGCTTTTCAGGGCCTAAATCGGTGTTGATTCTCGACAAGGCTTCTGTGCATCACACTCAGATGAGTGACGTCGAAGTCGAGCTGAGTCCTGCTAACTATCAGTAGGAAGTCAAAGATCTATGTCGTCAGGCCGGTGTGATCTTACTATATCTGTCATTCTACTCCTCTGACTTCAATCTCATTGAAGAGTTCTTTTCAGTGCTTAAGGCCTGGCTCAAAAGACATTACAAGCTGGCTGAAGACATGAGTTTTGAAGCCTATTTGCACATGGCGATGAAAGCTTGTAGCAAGGATCATTTTGCAGCCGGTCACTTCAGGCATGCGGGCATAACAGTAAATATAGATACGGATTGATTTGTTTTCTTGTCAATACTTCGTATGTCTACTATTTTTGCTGGTATGGCAGGTACTTTCGAGTAAGTGTATACTTAATAAGATATATACTCTATATAGTCCACGATCACCAAATATACTACTTTTCTGCTCTGGAAGGCTTCGCATCTTCGCCGAATGCCTGCGTTTGTTTGCTGACTGTAGTCTAGCCATGACTAAATGGAATGAAGATTTATATATATGACTGTTTGGTTTGTGGGGTGGTGGTTAGGCTTCTCCAGCGAATTGGTTGGTTGCAGTGCAAAATTTGCAGAGGGTGAACCCTCGATTTTGGAAATTCTAAAATTCGGAACAGTCAATGTGAAATAGGGGTATTACGGTATATGTATATAGAGAGAGAGAGCCTCCACTTCCGTTTGATTGCAAGCAATTAAACAATTTTGACAATTGTCAGCAGAAAAAAGATACTTGGACTGCCGTCACTATTGGTAGGTACATATGTACCCTCGTTTCGGTCTTTACAAATACGTGCTTTTGGAATTTGGCACAACTGGGATTGAGCTCGGAACTTTTCGTCAGCCCTTAAGGTATGCATTGTTGAGCTATGTAGGAGTGTGCTGCTGCGATCTATGTATGAACAAACATAAAGTACCTCCCCCGGAATCAGAACCGTCTCAGGGACCTCAGCCTACATAGTCCACGCAGCATGCTTCAATCCGCTTCTCCCGGCCACCAACATCCCCAGCACTGAAAACGTCGAGGCGCCTTGAGTCTCAAACACCGCTATACATTGGCTCGGAACTCGCAAACGCAACATCGCCTCTGAGGGCCTTGTGCAGGCTCTGATCGAGATGCACAATTGATAAGATAATGAATACCACACAGTCGTTGTCGAGATTTTGCCCAGTAGTGACTACTCTTTGAAACAGATTTCAGCAGAAGAAGTACCCTGAGGCCGAGCAACAGTTGCGGCAGTCGGTACAAGAACGAGAGAAGGTACTGGGTATGAAGCACGTCGACACGCTTGACAGTAAATACTGGCTGGCACTCACGCTCTACAAATAGGATAAGTACTCTGAGTCTGAGCAACAGTTCCGGCAGTCGGTACAAGAACGAGAGAAGGTACTAGGTACAGAACACAAGGATACGATTGATAGTAAACTCCTTTTACAGGAACTACTACTCGCTATCACCCCGCCGGCTTCGGTAAGTACCACTACGGAGAAGACGGTACTCAGCCGCTTAAGCGACTTCTTTGTAGAGGGTAAGGAAGATAGAGCCCAATATACCGACTTAGAGATCGGCCAGGTTTCATTATTACTAAATCACTTGAACCCGCAATGGAGCAAGGTTCCGCGGACGTACATATACTTCGGACCATTAGCTGCTTGAACCTCCTCGATCAATTCATCGACCACGGCTTCTCGGATCACTGGTTTCCTGTCACCGAGAGGAGTCTGCAGTACTGTCTCCGTCCTAGTCACCGCTCGGAGTTTGTGGGTGCTCAGGACTTGGTGATAACCAAGTCTATGGGCCTTGAAAAGGGTGAAGAGGGACAACATTGCTATTTTCGGCGAAATGAGCTGCTTCCATTCGAGGTGAAAGGGATTCTCGGTTCCGGAGGATTCGGACAGGTTGATAAGGTTCTTAGCTCAATCCGCTTCAAAGAATACGCACGGAAGCGGGTTCCCCGAAACAAGGCGTTTGGTGGACAGGGAACGGAAGGATTCAAACAGTTCGTTACCGAGATCGAAATCCTGAAGCGCCTGAAGCACCACCACGTGGTGGAGTTCGTGGGAAGCTATACCGACCCTAGGTACATGGGACTAATAATGTCGCCAGTTGCAGAGATGGACCTCTCCACCTACCTGGCGCGGGCCGACACAGCCAAGCATGGGGAGCTGCGTACCTTCTTTGGTTGTCTGGCGAGAGCACTCGAGTTCCTGCATGAGCATAACGTTCGGCATAAGGACATCAAACCTGGCAACATCTTGGTACATCGTGGAAATGTCTTGTTCACCGATTTCGGTCTATCATTTGACTTCACAGACGCGGACGGTAGCACCACAGTCAGCATGGTGAATGGAATGACTCGAAGATATTGCGCGCCTGAAGTGGCCGCGCTCGAACCACGAAACACGGCGTCCGATATCTGGAGTTCAGGCGTTGTATTCCTGGAGATTATTGCTGTCCTGAAAGGGAAAACCGTTGAGTTCATGTACGAGTTTTTTAAGAGGCATGGATCTCGGCAAGAATTCGTCCGCACAAATAGTGCTGGCTTGCTTGAGCTTGTTGCCGAACTTGAAGAAACAGGGAATATATCGGACAACCGAACGCTAGAATGGGTTCAGCAAATGCTCCTAACAGACCAGCAGCTTCGTCAAACAGCTGCCGCGCTAGTAGCATCTATTATCACTGTTGGAAAGCAGGGGGATGGAAACGGATCTTTTTGCGGGATATGTTGTATGTCGCTTGATGATGAATTTTCTGACGCAGTCGATGAGCTCGAAGATAACGTTTCACGCGGACACGACAATTAATAAGCTGCCAGATATGAAGCTTTGAATTGAATTGAACATACTGTTCAGGAGCCCTTTTTCCATTCACTCGGTGAGCTAGGCAAGAGCAGCGCTAAGCTAATCCGAAAGTCCTGCACGGCCACAAGCCAGCTATTTATTGTTTTCCTTGGTGTTAGACAACAGGCTATACGCGTGATGGACTGTAAGGGCTACTCAAGCTGGCTGTATGCAACAGGGTATGCATGCGCGGAAAGCAGACCGCAAGGCTGCTTGCTGCCGCTACATCTACTGACTGTCATTGATCAACTAGGTGAAGCCCAGTGGCTACTGGTGAGTCACAGCGAGGCAGCGCTTACAGAGAATACTGTCATTTGGTCGCCGACGACCAGAGAACTACAGCACTGACAACATTACGTTTGGTTTTCATTTCCTCGTGGAATTGCTTGCTCCTTCATGACTCTGCTACTCTGAACGAAGCGCTCCCTCAAAGACCGGCTAGCAGCAATCTGCAGTCACAAGGGAGACTTGAAGTTCGAAGCTTGGTCGACAATCTTCGCTATGGCGCAGAAGCCCCAATCGTTGAAGACTGCCCTTACGACAGAGATAGACAAAGATTACAGCCTTCGAAGCAAAATAAAGACCCTCCGAAGATCGATTGGATTAATAAGCCATCTCCACGCCACTTAATAGATCGAATATCTCCCGACGACCCCACACATATTGTCCAAGGTCTCCTTCACGGACATTTTTACCGGTGATAGTCCACGTGATCCACCGGAATTGACTTGTAACGGGCCGACGTCCCCTCCCGATAGCGATCATCTATCCTTGATAGATAACTTTGGTCCGGGACAAACCACCTAATACAAAGTACTGTGTGACGAGCTTGAGTTACGGAAGGATTTGCTAAAGACTACAAACTCCCCATGCCTGACGAGGACTCTTTGTTCTCTCAGTACTTACGCTCACGGTCTCTATCATACTCCTCCCCCAAGAGCTTCGGCGATAACAACGATAAAAGCATACATTCGCACACGGTGACTCCCAGAGATTTCTGCCTCTCCGCGGAGGAGGACCCTCATCTGGCAGGTTTGATCGATCGAAATACTGTCAAACCGAAAGACGTCCGTTCCTGTCAAGGCTAAAAAACGCTGCTGATAGCGACGTATTCTCCTTCGTAGACGTGCGCTCTTGTGGACAGGCGTAAGCGCCTTCTTTCTTCCAATATCGCGTGAGCGTGCTATAACGAGCTATCAGCTAAATAAAAGTCTAGGGACGTGTAGTGTCTCTCAGCATCGCAACGCCCTAAGCTTAGATTGGTAACCACAGCTCGCTTCTCGGAGAACAATATTGTGGGGTTCTTCGGTCAGCGTCTGGCAAATAAGAGGACAAAGATTCATTCTGAATAAATATATATTTCATTCGAGTTTGAATTCTTCGAGCTTTGAAATCGCCTTTGTGAGCTCGACGCCCCCAATGCCGCTAATATCGATTAGTAAAGCGTTGTCATTAATATCGATAACAACATTTGAGGGCTTGAGATTCATATATGTGATACTCTTCTGATGGAGGTACAGCAATCCATAGCCAATTTGCAACGGCTATCGTTTCCATGAAACCTTGGCTAGGCAAGGTACCGCAACTGCCCGTAAACAATATCTAGAAGTTCCACGTGACTGACGGTCAAAACAGAAGCCTGTTTTCCTGAGTCAAACGCATGCTCACTTCTTTTCCCATCTTTCTGCTTCTGCCATCCTGCTCTGTGCCCATCCTACTTCTGCATTTTCACCCATTCAACCACATCATAGATACATTCAGATGCTACATGACTTTCAATGTATTATCGAACTAGTCAAAAAATATTCCTAACAACCAGCCTTCGAGGAGGCTCCTGTTAAGAAAGCAAGTATCGACATTGCTATCTCAGCTTCCTCAACGTCGCTACTATACAGCATTACTCATACTGCTAAATAAATATGATGCGACATCGAATCTCTCAAAATTCATATGCCGTCCGAAGTCTCAGCCGTGAATGAAATTGTCAATGCCGACGAAGGCAAGAGCGAAGACTAGTACTGACGGAATAGAAACTTGGGAACTTCTTGTCACCTCAGATAGAATCAAGAGTGCTTCTTTTGCGACCAACAAAACTAACCGACCCTTGACTGCACATGCCGGTCTTCCCTGTTTGCCTCTCCGCTGCGCCTGACGTTTGGCCTAAAATTGCCGCAGCAGTTCCTGTACGTTTCCTAACTCGCATTCGCGCAGTCGTGTTCTCTTCCAGCACATCTGATATTCATAATTCTTTTCCCTTCGTCTCTTGTCAACGATTCTTACGATCGTTAAGGCGACAATGAGGCTGTGTAACGATAGTTAGTACTAGTGTAAAGTATCTAGGGTAAAGGACATGTGAGGTATGTGGCATATCGATCGAAGTTGTTTCTTTGGAAAGATTCGTCGGCTTGGGAGGTCAATGTGAACAGCAAATGCATAGGTTTGTGGGCTCGTTGAACCATGGCATTTACAATCCAATTCAAGACCATTCCCTAAAGTCCTTTGAACTTGCAGAATATTTCGATGCACGCTCATTCTATCCACTGTCTATGTAGTGTTTTTCCTTGAGTGGAAAGCTCCATGTCTCCATCTTGGACCCATCAAACCATATCTTCTCCATTCTTGAGTGACATCAACACTGTCATTGCCATCAACGGAAGAGGTGCTGTGTTTTTCAATCTGTGCTCTCGCGAAGCATGGGCGATAGTGTACAGCTGAAGATTCGTCAGCCAGGAGAATGACCACGGCAAACACGATGGTAAGTGCAACAAAGCATTCGAGAACGGTAAGTATAAGACCGATCGCCATTAAGGTCAAGTTCTTGATATCGGGCTTCATTTGCATGGTAGAGTAGTTAGACGATAGCAGCGATTGAAGCTACGTTGATCGATGGGTCGTTTCAACCTCATGGTAAGCTATGAGTGATACCGAGAGGGGGGCAAAAGGGTGGAACTTACAATCTTTTAGATGCGTAATTGTTGAGAAGATCTTCTTCTCTCGATTCGTAGGTTTTTGGATGTTGGTCTTTGGGGATTGCAGGAATTGGGATGATAGCAGAGCGACCATGCCTTTTGTAAGTGAAACCTGAGCAACCAGACAGAGCAGGTTTTTTTGAATTCGTTTCGTGTGTCATTGAGACAGAATCCACTGCTTAATTGAAAATTTTACGTTCGAGGTCTATCTCGATGACCGTTTCAATGGTCACTGAAGAAATTTCTCTCGCGGAGCTCAGATACTGAATGAAGCTGGGGCACTGAATGTGGCACTGAATGAGGCACCGAAGAAACATTGAATGAGGCACTGGAGGAACATTAAATCGGGCACTGAATGAGACACTGAATGAAACACTGAATGAAACACTGAATAGGGCACTGAGTAGGGCACCGGATGAAACACTGAATAAAGATTGATAGTCATTAGTTGTTTTGAGAATTCACACTCCACCTTTGATGTGCTTTTTTCATAGTGTTCTTTCACTAATCACACATACGTTTTATTGATCTTTCACTTGTATCGATGTGGGTTATTGCGGCTTCCTAACAAATGAGATGGTTGCAGTCCAGATTTTGATGAGGGACGAGGGTCGGCTACAAGTGTCGCTGGCAGACCAAATTTGACCATCACTACTTTAAAGATACATTAATTTTCGAATAAAACTTCCGAAACAAAGTCCTGTGGCATCATGAAGCACTTTTAAGCACTTTTAAGTACCTAGTGGAGAACTTCGAGGTATAATAAAATTGTATGGGTTGATCAAAACAAGGCTCGCTTTCGCAAATCAGTACGGTTTTTGATGAGGTTCGTTTAGGATAATTGGGTGATTGTCTTTCCCCCCCAGAAAATTTAGAGTTTGTTGTGACAACCCATAGAACTATGTAGGGGTAATTCTGTCAGACCTCAACCCCCTGGGACCCACGATAACAAACGACATATTCTGAGATCCCACTGAACGCATACATGCAGTATCTCGGAACCAGGGCAAAGTCTGCGCTTCGAATACAATTGTTGCAATGTGTTCTCACGAGTCTGGAGTAAGGGCTCAGCTGGGGGTGCTATTTTCCAAGGGCGCATGCAGATTCTTCAACAAGGTAAATGATGGCAGCGCATGTCAGCTATCGGACTAAGTGGCTAAAAGGTCAGATCAATGTCCAACTGTCCTCTTCGCGCATGCTTTGTATCTCTAGGCAATGATTATATGGTTTGGACGGAACGATAAGCCTCTTCTTCCATTCGAAAATCGGTAGTTGTTCACCAACATTCTGCGAGCATCCGCTATCTATGTATGCTCACTTGAGGCTCTTTGAAGCTCCAGAATCTTCGGGATCGAGAAACCCTGCTTGATCGGAAACAGACTGTGAGGACATTGCTATTTAGGTACCCAATGGATTTTAATACTTCCATTCCACCTGGAAAAACACGCCATGATGGCTTATGGCTGGCATATCGTGTTCCGATAAAAATCCCTTCTGTTACATATGTAAACCGCCTTCGCAATCTGAAAAAAAGCAATTACCACCAGAAACGGTTTACGCAAAACATTTCTCAAACATGATGAAACATGGCCTTCCAATAGTCCGAGTGGTGTTTATTTTTAAAACTCATGGAACGCTTTCGGCGTTCGCATTGCGGTGGCTCTTTCTTGTCCCTACTCGCTGGCGATCATCTCACAAGGCTACCGCCCAAAAAGTCAAATCTTCAACGAACGGCTGACATGAGAGATGTGCAAACCCTGTTCATTGGTTCGTTTTCTAGGACGTGCAGATATAAATACAGGGGAAGGCGTCTGAGGATCTGTATAAACTGGAGTACTCCTGTCAACAAATACAACAGTGACAAGGCTGCGGGCGCGTGCAAAAAGATATACCTGCCTCTATAGAATCATAGCGATCCTGTTGATCTTTGATCCCTTGCATTGGATTTCTTCCTCGGCTCTGACAACTATGCCTACACAAAGACGCTGGTCTGCAACAAGATCAAGAAGTCCGTATAGGGAGCTTGCTCGAGATGAAGTCCCCTTTTTCGACGAGCCACTGATTTACTTTACTCCATATGCTTCCCCCACACGCGAAGTATATTTGACGGGAAATTTTTAAGTAGTTCTTGTCGCTAAGTGTTGACCTAGGCTTTCGATTCAAATGGAGCCGCAATTTCTTCACACGGTCGTCGACCTCGACCTCCGTCGAGTATCAAGTCTGACTTCCAAATGGATCTTGAAAGGGCCAGGGAAAACAGCTTATTAGACATAGAAGACGCCGAAGCCCAGCTGTAAGTGAAGTCTATCTCATCTAGTTCAGGGTTTTTGTACTGACTGTGAAGCATTCAACCCCTCCCATTCCAACCTCCTGTCAACGGAACTGCTGGCTCGACCAGTGGTAGCTCCCTTCATCCCCAAGATATCCATCGACGACTGTCTGTGTCTAGTACAAGTACTTCGAATGGCCTTCCTCGGGGCCGCGAGAGGTCGCCTGGTCCTACAGTCCGAAGTCGGAAGAATAGTGCTACTGGACCGGCAAAGCGGATGTGTCTAGCTTGCAGAACGTTGGGGGAAGATCGCAGCTTGTGCAATGTGTGCAACGTATCACTTTGCAACATTTGTTGGGACATGCAGATCACGCACAGGGAGGACGCCAGGGCTGCTGGTGGCATCCCGCACGAGAAGACGAATCAAGAGCTTGCGGAGAAAATCAAAGCTTGCCTTGAGCCAAGCATGACTGATGAGCAACAGAAGAAGCTTCACATAGATGACGAAAATACGACATGGTTTGGCGTTGCGCAGGATGAAATGCAGGAGCTGACGTTCGAAGATTGCGGCAGGTACGCCAATATCATGGCCGATTGCTCTTCTGGTCGGAAAAGATGCCAGTACCCATCGTTGGTCTCTTTTGTGGGCCAAACAGGTCAGTATTCTGTCCAATCAGTAGGAGATTGTTAATCAAATTACAGGAGCTGGGAAAAGTACTCTCATCAAGATGCTTATCGAGCTCACACCCAATGGCGGACATGATCCGGTTCCAGTCGTGGGGTCCATCAACCACAGCGTGCCGACCAGTGGCGATGTGCACCTCTACTCTGATCCAAGTACTTATGTCACTAACTTTCCAATCCTATACGCTGATTGCGAGGGTCTAGAAGGTGGAGAGATAGAACCGATGGCGGCTCAGGCTAAGCGTGATATAAACCACGCCTTTGATATTGACCATACTAGAAGGACAGGATCCTCCAAGAAGAGATTGAGGAAGAAGCATCATAGTTCCCAACGAGAAATCACTTGGGCAATTACGCCGGAGCAAAAGAGCCGTCAATACTCGGTGAAAAATTTATATCCTCGCTTGCTCTATACCTTTTCTGATGTTTGCGTCTTTGTGCTCAAAAACTCCAGGTACAGGTCCTACGTTGCCATACATACATAAAATTTTTATCCTGACTACTAATATAGAACCATTGAAAGCGTAGTGGAACAGCTCATTGTTTGGGCTTCCACAGCGCTCGAGAAGTCTACCAATCAGCCAGTGCTGCCTCATGTTATAATTGCCTTAAACGCGACAGAGAACGCAATAGATCCTCAGCAATGGGACGTCACCTTCGCAACAGAGGACCTTATGAGAACAGCTTCCAAAGCGATCTTCAACAAACCTAGCTTCAAGAAACACATAGACTTTTGGAAAGATCGCAAAAGATCAATTCGAAATGCTCAAGACCTGCTCTGCTCTTATTATTCTAGCGTGCGGGTGGTGCGCATACCAACAAGAGGCCGTCCTCAACTCATCGGCGAACAACTAGGCAAACTTTACAATGAAATTAGTGAAGCTTGCAAGAAATCACGTCTTGGAAGAAAAAAGAAGCGTATGCTTCTCGACGCCGATGAATTGCAGCCTTATTTGCAGTATGCTTTTGATCACTTTTCGAGCGATCTAGATATGCCTTTCGATTTCGTAAAGGCGTCAATCTTGAACAATCCTATACTGAAGGATTTTGGTGGCAACATACTGCAGCTGGCCATTAACGTCATGAATGTCTTGGAAAATCAGGTTACCGGAAAGGTAATATTTGATGAGCTGAGTCTCGTGGTTGCCTCGTGTATAATGCTAGACGCTGCACGACATAAAATGAAAGGTAGATACGACGTCGTTAGATCCCACACTTGCTAATTACGCACAGGTACTGCCGAGAGCATCTTTAGGGAGCACTATATGGTGTACTGCGATGATGCCATAGAGGATTTTTGTGATCGCCATTGGCCATGTGAATTCAGCAGCTCAGAGGGCAGATGCACCAATGTTAGGAGTGGTCACAGTCCAAAAGGTCACCAGCTTCGCAACGGAAAATCTTTCGGTAGCGGACCTTATCAATCAAGCTTTTCAGCGGAATTTTATAGTGATACGTGGAAATGCAAGATCCACCATGATCTCGAAATCCTCCTGAATATGCTCCGCGAGGCTGGCGACGATTACGAACCCGAAGAGCTTGTGGCCTCGCGGATCCACAAGGACTCCGTGTTGACTCCATTTTTTCAACACGTCAAGTCCTCTGAATACTATGTAAGTCACTCGACGTGTTTCTCGTGCCTCATAGCTCCGCCGGAACATATGTTACCCTGCAGTCACGTTATCTGCACCCCATGCCTACAAGCATACGGTGCCGCGAAAGGCAAGGTTCTGATGGAGATCACTTCTTGTCCATTATGGCATGAGCGACCCATGACATGGGACAAACCGTGGCAAATCGTCCTCAAGCCAGCTTCGGCCGGCACTCGGATCTTAACACTTGATGGGTAAGAATCCTACGGACACATCTTTGAGTCATATGCTAATAAATCTGTCATTCATAGTGGAGGAATACGTGGCATAGCCGAATTGGAGATCCTACGGCTCATTCAGGTGGCTTTAGGTGGTAAGATTCCACTTCAGGCTTTTTTTGACCTGATTGTTGGCACAAGGTGAGCGACTACGCCTCTTGGGCTTTTGTTACTCCCTGAAGTAGAATATCTGGGGCAACATTGACTCCAAAATTAGTGCTGGCGGGATTATAGCCCTAGGAATCGGTGTAGAAGGATGGAATATTGATCGTTGCATCGACGAATTTAAATCGCTTTGCAGACCAGCCTTCACGCCACGCAGAGGCCATAGCATCTGGGGTATTTCGCATATGATCCAAGCCCATAACGGTAGCATCTACTCGACGCAGCCTTTGCAGAAAGCTCTACAGGGCGCTTTTTCTTCAGTTCCTCTTTTCGGTGGTCAGCGCTTGGTGGAGACCCTTTCTAAGGTTGCTTTGACCACCACCTCAGCTGCCGGGCTACAACCTATTGTATTGTCTAATTATAACCGCACCATTGACCGTGAAGAGAAGAGTTAGCTAACTGTTCTTTATTGTCGCGTCTCCTGCAGCTAACTTATCGAATAGGGAGCTATATCTTTCAGCGACCCGAAAAACCGGAAGCTGAAATGAACATCTGGGAAGCGTAAGGAAACAATATACTATGCATTGCAGTGGCGAAGCTAAGCCGACACAACAGTGCTCGAGCCACTTCTGCGGCACCAACTTATTACAAACAATTTCCGCATGAGCCTTCGAAACAGACATATATCGATGGAGGCATATGGCACAATAACCCAGTAAATATAGCCGAGTCGGAACGCAAGCTGATTTGGCCTGATACCGCTCACTTACCCCCTGACATTCTGCTGTCGATCGGCTCTGGTTGCTGTCAAACACTACCGACTCCCAAGCGTCCTTCGAAAGCGGTTCGAAGACATGGGATTGGGTCAAATATAAAGGCATACTACCGCCTTGCAGTTGACCATATAGAAAGCAGTCAGGATTCCGAGAGGATTTGGCGAGAGTACTTAGAGGGACTATCACCCTCACAAGAACAGAAGCGCCGTTACAGACGCCTAAATGTCCAACTTGAAGAAGCGCCGCCAAAGCTGGATGATGTCGATAGCATAGACGAGCTCCAAAATACCGCCCGAAAGCATTGGAGCCGCGACCCACGGATCTCAGACGTTGCCCAGGATCTTATTGCCTCAAGTTTCTATTTTGAGAAGGTTAAGCTCGCAACAGAGGACGATGGGTCCTACACATGTACAGGTAGGTGTAGTGGCTCTGGTACTTCTGTAAACGCTGATGATCCGTAACAGGCCATATAAACTGCCGGTTCATTCCAGGTTCCCAGCATGTCAGGGACCTTGGAACATATCTCCGAGACTGTCAATCTGATACTCATAGCCCTTTCTTCGTCATCCAGGAGCAGTATCGGGCGCCCCTAGCTGAATTTGTCCCAATCAGCCACAAAGTCATTGATGACATGATGCGCGATGGACGCTTTCAATTGGAACTTATTAGATTTCGAATATCGCGCCACCATACGTCCTCAGAGATCTTCATATGTCTGAAAGACGAGAATTCCTACATCCCCATCAGTGGCTTTCCTCGAACACTACAGCAAGAGAATAGTCAGAAAGGTACCAGCAGAGACACCTCTTACCCCATCTAGCCCATCTGTTTTCCATAGTCATCACCCCCTAAAATGATATCGAACTCCGGAAAACAGTAACTAATTCATCGTAGTCGCCCGCCAGCTCGGCAGCAACTTCGACAGAAGACGCACCCTCTCGCAACGGAGGCGCCGCGGTCAGTGGTCTGGTCCACTGTCTCCTTACGCCCCAGCGCCAGACGATGACACTGTTTCTCGCTACTCGGACCCCTCCTACCTCGTGGGCAGCTCCACCCGTGAATCATTAGCCGCGATAACCCGACGCTTCAGTAGTTCTACGAATGAACTTCCTGGGAATGACATACCCGACATCTCAATCCAGGAGATGGACGATACTTCCACAGCACCAGTCGAGCTTCAAGCATATTTCTCGGTACTCGAGATGGAGGCAGACGTGCATAATGGTGAGCCATACGAGATGCCCGCGGAGTACATGAGGCCCCGGCACGGATGGCACGAGTTTTCATAAATGAAGCGTCGGAGTTGAAAGTAGGGTGACTGGTTCACATGAATTGAGAGATCATGGATTTTTGCATTGCGACGCGTTTATACAGTTGTGCCATCTATTACTGCGCCGGCTACAAAAGTCAATAGACCACTCGAATCTCTTGTTTCCACAATCTCCGTACTATCGCCACGTCATCCCTACAGTCTGTGCTATTTCGCCTAAACCGCTATGATCTATTATCACTACTGAAAAGTATCCCAAAGGGTGTTCTACCAGAAAAAATCCCATAGCTCATCCACATGTTCAGAATATCGAGGTCATGAACAAACTTCAGCAGCAATTACACCGTTGGCTTTCGAAATTGGAACTTCTACAAGGCCGACAAAGAAAGATGGGAAAGCGCACAAATGGGGCATCCTCCCAACAGAACACTTACCACCTACCACAAGCACCAACCGCTGCTTCCAACCTAATCTACCTACATCAGTCCCACATTCTCCCTTCCTTTATATCCCACCAAAACTCACCGATGATATTTCATCACCACTTATACCCGCCCACCGTCTTTATCCTCAGAACTCAACAATACGGCTCAAGGGCATTTCTACTTCTAAATTCCCGCCAAAGAACACTTCATACCCTTCCCTTCCCTTCCCTGCCCAACCCAACCCAATCCAGCCCCCCTCATCCACCACACCCTTATAATCCTCCCTCCAACCAACCAAAAAAAACCCATAAAAATCTCGCTTGCACTCACCCGACCTTATCACAAACATCCCAATCACATTCTCAACCACAAAAAAAAAGAAATCATCAGCATCACACCCACCCCCACCCCAACACTGCATCAGCGAATACATACTCAAAAATAAATCCCAACCCCCCCCCCCCCCCTCTGAGGCCAAAAAATTGTTTCGATACGGGAAAAAGGGTTGGGGACGAGAAGAAGAAGAAGAAGAAGTAAAGGTAGGAATATAATAAGGTTTTTTTTTTATATTTTTGGTTTCCAAGATTGCTGTAGACCGATGCAGATGGAGATGGAGAGGGGCATGCTTGCTTGACGTTTTGCAGGCTTGAAATTAAAATGGGAAGGGTGGAGAGGGAGGTAGATTTTGCAGTGTTGAAGACGTTAGGTTATGGTGTGGCGCTGTTGTACACGGGGATATGGATGGGGGGGGTTGTATGAATGCTGTGGGATTTGCTATCCAGTTTCGGTGGTTCCCGTATTGGGTATCTTTGTAATCTTTGAATTGGAAGGGGAGAGCGAGGGGGGTGGTGGTGGTAGAGGGGGTGTACCAGTTGTCAGATCCAATTGGAACTGCATAAGGTAGCTAGAATACACACCTTAGCCAATCAAACCACGGTGTTCGCTAAAAAATTACCAAGACCAAGCTCCACCATGACCATCATACAAAAAGTCGAGTACTGCTATTATATAAAGAGTCGATCCCATCACCACACTGCCCAACCATGCCAAACATTCATTCCCCCAGCCTCCGCAACAACTTACACCATCCAGTACCCTACCTACCATGCATCTTAACTCACAATCGACTCTCCACGCCCACCCATCCCTGTTCCCCCGGCCAATGCGCTTCGGGCCATACATGCCTCATCGCCTCCCAGATGTGCCTAGCGCTCAGTCAGTAAACTCCAGACCTCGTTCCCCTCGTCAATAAAAAAAAACTGAAAAGGAAATGACGTACCCAACAAACACAACTTCCAGCCCCTCCTTAACCTCCACCGGCAAATCCCTAACGTCCTTTCGGTTCCCCACCGGCAACAGCACCGTGGCCACCCCCGCCCTCAACGCCCCAATCAGCTTCTCCTTGATCCCGCCTACCGGCATCACACGCCCCCTCAAGCTGACTTCGCCCGTCATGGCCAAGGTAGGTCTGACGGCGCGTCCACTGAAGAGCGAGATGAGCGCTATGGTGTGCGCCAAGCCGGCGGAGGGGCCGTCCTTGGGGATGGCGCCGGAGGGGCAGTGGACGTGCACGCTACGATTTTTCATAATGTCTTCGTTGGAGTCGTGTGTGAGGCCCAAGTCGTAGGCGTGCGCTTTCACCCATGTGAGCGCGACTTCGACCGACTCTTTAAGAACGTCGCCGAGTTTGCCGGTGAGTTGCACGCGCCCTGTGCCGGGCATATCTGCG
>JAABUL010002740.1_pt1 | contig 28317 bp, 8 predicted proteins | sample 5559151 | NCBI WGS metagenome assembly JAABUL01 (sample SAMN10711876, study PRJNA513368) | rock metagenome | isolation source: Antarctica rocks | place: Antarctica: Victoria Land, Pudding Butte sud
GTCGAGGATACGGCTGGCATTCGATACGTCAAAGTTCGTATCTTTGGGGGGGCCTGAGGAGAATGCATAACCAGGTATGGAAGGTACTATGAGATGATAGGGAAGTGTATCTGGGGTATACTCCTCGAATGCGAGAGACATGAGAGGAATAAATTCAAGAAAGCTCCCTGGCCTTGATGTGAGATTCATTCTTGTATGATATCTTTAGAACCTTACCAGGCCAGCCATGCAAGCTTATCACCGGGATTGCGTCTGACATCTTGGAGAACAGAGCAACAAAATGGACGTCGTACATCTCGCCCTTATCCTCGATCCGGCTCACGAAGTTCGGAAAGGAGTTGATGTGTTTCTCAAACGCACGCCTAAATATATGAAATCAGTCCCTGCAATCTGGAGACATAAGCGTGCAGCACTTAGGTTGATAGACATTCAACACTTGAAAATGACGGTCTTTAATACGGTCTGCGAACAATGTGGTCTTCGGTATAGACTTACCAGTCAAACTTGTTTAACCAATGATCTTTCGCATTGACTATCCATGCGGACGTTACGCCATATCTGCGATCTTCTTGCAAGCTCTCATATGTTGGAGTCGCTACTTTACTATGCCTGAGAAGGGTCTTGAAAGCATCTAATTCTTCCTCTGGGACCGAGACGGTAAACGGCTTGATGGTCTGAGCCGTCGCAGGCAAGGTTCCAAAGGATTTTGCCATTATGAGAGAGCTTCAGAGTGTGCTCTTGATGCTGGTAGGGTGTTCAGGGATCGTCTTTGACCAAGTGCTGATCCCAAAGGTTTTTACAACAATCGCTGCCTATTGCCTCAGTTCTCAGAGTGAAGTTGCCAAACCCCTGACGAATTGTCTCAGTTCTTAGAGTAAAGTTGCCAAGTCTCTAGCGAGTCGACATGCTAAGTTGCTAACTAACATCAAAAGCGCTTTTATGTCTAAGTTTAAAACTCTTGAATACAATTCTCGATACACAAACATTTGTTGCAAACTATAACAAAATATAGAATTAGAGCTAATACTATAGATTGAGTGTTAATATATTTATACTATTTGTTTTTGTAATTATCTTATATATTATTATATATACTATTAATTACAATCAATTAATTGTTGTTGCATCTATTATGCTTGCAAAGCTATTAAATTCTAATAATATTAAATATTGCACAATTAATTTGAAACACACGCAAGACGCAAGCTTTTTCTCGATTTTTTTAATTTAAAATAAATCAAAATTATATTTTAATCTTGATCAAATATTGTACTTTATTTTTATATATTTTATCTTATATAGTGCAACAATATAGTTCTTGCAATTATTGCAACAAAATGCTACAATCTAAAAATATTATATATAGTTTTTTAAGTATAAAAGTTTGCTTTTTAAATATATCAAAAATAATAATATAAACTTGCAATATTACTTAATACTATTTATCTTAAAAATTAATATAATTATTATAAAAGATAAATCTAGAATTATAGACTTAAGTATATATATAATATATATTATTTGTTGCGAAGTGTTACGCTAGTACTTCCTACAAAGATATTAGAATAGATTGTGCTTTGAAGAGATTTGTAGACGTCTTTAGACAATGCAAGCAATTACTTGATAACAAGAGTTGCAACTATAGACAGTTTCTATGTTTAATAAATCTTAAAAGAGATTCGATAAACTAGAGTAACAATAAGTAAAAATCTATAATAAGTTGAACACAATTTATAAGAGAGTCGTGTTCTAGAAGATCTATATACTATAAGATTGTTTCTATTTTTTTGACTTTTCTAATAGAACTATAGAGCAATACTATTTTTGCTTTTCTAAAGAAACAAAGAGAGCAATCTCTTTTTGCTCTTCTAATAAAACTGATAGAACATATACAAATATCTATATTTGATTCTACTCTTTTATATATTCTATATATCGCTAGACTTGTAATACTATCTCTTTCTTCTTTATATTTTTGTTTCGAAAGCAAGTTTCGCACAATGTCGAAAAACAAATCTTTCTTTTATAATTGTTGTCTTATTCAACTAATAGAATTCGATATTTCTATCGATAAAATACGTTTTTGTTGTTGTTGCAATCGTCTAAGTAAGTTGTGTCGAGTTCAAGAAAATTCTAATAAATATATAAAATATATAAAGAAAAGTTGTTTTTGTAATCTAATCTCTCTAAATATTGCGCACTAGTGTTGTCTCGAAGCGCAACAAAAAGCACTCAAGCAGCAATTTTGTAATATTGTAATAAAATGTTGTAAAATATAGACAAAAGAAGATCGCTTTCTATTGCAATTGAAATACGTAAAAGATAAGCAACAAACAATAATAAATAGAGAATTTCAAAACTTGAAAAAGCTTGCTCTATTAGCTAAAAAGTTAGTGCTCGAACTGTTTTCTAAGTCTCTAATCGATATTATCTTAAAACAAATTGTTTTCTCTAATATTATAAGAGAATAGTTGTTTATTTTGTTAATTTCTTTTAATAGAATTGCTGCAGACAATATTAATAGTGCTTCAAATTCTTAATAGATTTTTAAGTGTTTTTAGAGATAAAATATCTCTTTCACTTGACAAGATATTTTTGATTCTTTTGTTGTAGAATTTTTTCGATCTTAAATTGTTCTTTTTTTTGTTGATAGAAATAAAAGATATTTTGTAAAAATATAGTTAAATCTACTGATTTCAACAATAATATATAAAATATTAAAAATACTCTAACATTCTTGAATAAGTTAAGCTTGTAGTTGACTAATCTCTTAGTCTTCTTGACAAGAAATAGTTCAACTTTGATATAATTTAATTTTTTGCTTAACTTTCTTGTTCTAAGATTTTTTGTAAAAAGATATATTTTATCTCTCTTTTTTAATTAAAATATTGTTTTTTGTTTTTTGTTTTAATATTTGACCAATCTTTTTTGTATTTCTAAGATATTGTTGTGTATCTTTTTTAATATTGCTATTTTTTCGATAGCTAATTGCGCAGATAGATGCATGCGCTCTTTTTTGAAAAAATTTGATTTCTTGCTATAGTTGGCAAAGAATAGAGTTATTTTAGTAGTATTCGAAATTTTTGTATTAAATGCTAGTTGTGCTATAGATAGAAGTAATATCCAATTGCTATAAATATTGTTAATATAGTATCTCAAATATTGTTCAAAACTTTAATTTGTTCTTTCTATTTAATTATTTGTAATCAAATAGTAGACAATAGATATTTGAAGTCTTGTATTTAATATTGAGAGAAACGTCTTTTAATAGTTAGATATAAAAAGCTTGTCTCTATTACTAATTAGTCTCTTAAATATACTATAATATTGTATAAGTCGATTCAATATAATATATTTTAGTTGTTTTGCAATAAACTTCTCTTTGCATGCGATAATATATAAGTACTTGATAAGTTTATCAACTATTATTAGTATCGAATTATATCTATTTTCAATTGCTAAATTTGTCGACTTCGATAACTTAATAATAAAGTCTATCGTAACTTTATCTTATAATAATTCAAATAGTTTTTAATATTAAATTTCGCTATAGCTTGCGTACGTATTATATTTGTTTTACTAATAGCTAAAATATTGTTTAATATATGTTTCGACAACTTGTTTTATCTATAGAAACTAACAATACTAATATAAAAACTAAAGAGTTTTTGTTACTTTTAGATGCTTTTGCAATAGTTTATTATAATACTTTTTTATATATTTGTCGATCTTGTTAATAAATATCTAAAGTTTTTCTTTCTTTATTAAAAACTCTTTTGTATTATCTCGAAATATTTGTAATATAGTATTTAGTTTGTGTTTGTTTGCTAATAGTAATTTGTTTTTATTAATTTTTAGTATACTATAGTTGAACAATTTTTTCGTTTCTATATAATTACTTTTTCTATTAAGTGCGTTTGCTCTACTATTATCTTTGTCTAAAATATACTATATTTTGAACTTGTATTGTTCTAGTCTTTTTAATTATTATATTTGTTTTTTGTTTAGTTGTTTTGTAGTAGTAAAGTGCACAAGATTTTTGTAGTCTATAAGAATTGTAAGTTTTAATAATTTTTTTGTATATACTTTTTATAACTTCAAGAAAACTACTATAGCAAGTAGTTTTTTATTGTAAATATTATAGTTCTATTTAACTAACAAGAGTTTTCTCGAGAGATATATTACTAAATACTATATATTTTTATATTTTTAACTAAAGTATATATTGATAGCTAGATTTGATATATCAATTTCAATTCTATTTAATAATCGCGAATTGTATATTTTTAATATTAACTTTTTTAAATATTCTAGCTTAAAATTCTAAAATAATTTCTTTTTTGCAAATTTCTATAATTATAATATATTTTTTTTTGTAAGATTTGTTAGTAGTATTGTGTTTACTAAGTAGTTTTTGATAAATTTTTTGTTATAATTTATAAAATTTAGAAAGAATTGTACTTTTTTGATATTTGTTAATAATTTTTATTTTTTAACTATTTGTAGCTTCTCGAAATCTATGCGTATTTTGTGTTGTTTAACAACAAATTCGAGAAAATCAATTTTCTTTTAATAAAATTCGCATTTCTTTAACTTAAAATGTAAATTTCTTATATTTAGACATTCCAATATTTTGAAAATATAGCTAATATATTTTTTCAAGATTTTTGAGTAAATTATAATATTGTTCAAGTATGCTATAACAAATCGATTCAAATATTGTTGTAGTATATTATTAATTATTTTCTAATATATTGTCGAGACGTTTGTAAGCTCGAACAACATTATTGTATATTTGTATAATCTATATTGTGTGCAAAAAGCTATTTTTTACTCTTTTTTTGTTTTTATTCTAATTTGATTGTACGTTTCTTGTAAATCTAGTTTGATAAAATATTTCGCTTCAAATAGTTAATTTTGAAGCTCGCTAATATTAAATAGTAAATATTGATTCTTAATTATAATATTATTTAGCTTTCGATAATTAATATATAGATAAAGAATTTTATTTTTTTTTGATACAAAAAGAATTGGATATTCTGTTTGTAATTGAAATTTTTTAATAAATTTTTTCTTTTTGTTTTTTGTTAAATATTCGCGAAGTACTTCGAGCTTCTTCTTGAATAAAATATATATAGATTTAAACATAAATTGCTTGTTTAATTCAAGTCTAATTTCGTAATTTTACAATTAATATTTAGAGAGAATCTTTGTTGTTTTCTTTTTTTGAAATAGATGCTTTCAATTGTTGTATATTTGTAGTACGTGCTTTAGTAATTTCTTCGCTATATCAAATAGTTCAAAACTTTCAAAAAATTTGTAATTTTCTTTATTTATTTTAATTTTGTAATTCGACTAATTTTTGCCAATATTTGTCGAATCGAACTCTATTAGATTGTTTTTTTGCAAAAATACAAATTTGTTGCTTGCGATCGATTTTCAACTTGTTCTTTTATCTATTATCGAACGCTATCGATACATAGATTAAATATAAATTACGTAATTATATTGCGCAAATCTAAGTACTTGTATATTTCAATTAACTTCTAAATTGTGTTGCTTCAATCAAGATATTTCTAGAACAATATTGTAAATAACTATTTTTACTATATTAAAAATTAGTTTTTTGTAATATTGCTAAATAGCTATCGATAGTAATTTTGTTTCTCTATCTACTTTTCTATTTTTGTCGAATAATAGATTTCTATCTACAATTACTAGATTGTATATATTAGACTTCTTTTAAATAAAGTACTCTTCTCTTTTAACAAAAGCTCTAGCTATAAAATTATCTATTGTATCAAAATCGACTATTGCAATAAATTGACAACTATTAATCTTAACTAATGTGATAAAATATTGTACGTATATTGTTAAATTTAGTTGTTGTTGTTGAACTAACATATTGTATTCTACTAATATACTTTTTATCAAAAAATTTGAACTTTTTTTTGTTTTAATATTGCGATTTCTGTTTCGAGCGTCTATTTGCGCTAAGCTTTTTTTCTATACTAATTTAATAATTTTAATTTTCTAAAGAATTAGTTAACTTCTTCTTTGTTTTCTAGATAAATTTAATATAAGTTGTTATAGTATTTTGTTCAACTAAGTATTGTATATCTTTTTGTTTTCTCTATTTTCTTTTGAAATAGACTTATATTGCTCAATTGTTGTTCGATTTTGTCAAAAATTTCTCTTTCGATAGTAGTGTCGCTTTCTAGCGCTTTCTTGTATTTATTTATAGTTTGATTTATCTCTTTGTCTCTTAATAAACTAGCTAAAACATTAAAATAATTCGTGATATTGTCTAGATATTTGTAAAAGTTTTGCTAGTTGTATTTGTTATCTAAGTTTGTTGCTAAATAAAGATATAACGTTTTTGATTGTTGTACTTCTATAGTTTTATTGAGTTTTTTGTTAACTTTCTATATAGATGCAAATATCTTGTCTAATAATATTCTATCTAGAACTTTCTATAACTAATTTGGATTTTCTATCAAATAGTAGTTGTTGTTTAATTTAGTCTTGAAAATATCTATCTCTATATCGATTTGTTTTCTAATATTGTTCTAACTATCGAATATCTCTCTTAATATAGTATTGATTTGTCGACAATTTATTAAGTTCTATAATTGGCAATCTCTTGCGAAGTAATCTAGTTTGCTATATAAATAGTACGTTTTCTAAGATTTGTTATTTTGCTTTTCTCTAAAATTCTTCTTTTTATATTGTTGAGTAAAATTTAGTTCTATAGATGCAAATTTACAATAATTGGAATTACTATATTTTTGATTAGAACAAAATTCTTTTTGTTAATATTTAATTGTTAATTCAAAAAAGATTTTTGTTTTTTCTCGAAATTGATTGTATCTTTTTTTTATAGTTCTTTTATATAGTTTGTTATCGAGATCGATAACTACTTCAATAAAATCGAATATATTGCTAAGAGTTCTTTTATTATATATAATTTTGTCTTTTAGATTGTTCTTGAGATCTTGTCGAAACATTGTTATAAATACAATATTATCTTATTTGATTAGATTAATATATTTCTGAAATCTAGCTATATAGTTTGTTGCAAAAATTCGTTAAATTAGATACTAAACTACTCTTTTTGCAATTTGTTTTTTGTTAAATATTTTAAAGATTCTTCGAAACTCTCTTTTAAAGTTGTCAAAGTTTGTAAATATTGTATAGAGATTTTTGTTATAGTTTTTTAGATACTTTTGTAAGTTTGACTTGAATTAATACTAAACTCTCTTTTTGAAAAATATTAATGCAAAAATTGTTTTCTAATTTGCTAAAATAGAATAGAAGATAAAATAGATATTTATTTGCATAAATTAGTTCTTTAGATCGATATAGTTTCTATAGTAGATATCGAATTTATTAATTCTAATCTTGTTGTCTTTTATAATCGATAGTTGATATAATACTAATAAGCTAGTGCTCGAAATAGAGACGCGTTGATTTGATACAAATATTTTTTTAAATATTTAAAATGTTACGCTAGTACTTTCTACAAAAATATTAAAATAGATTGTGCTTTGAAGAGATCTATAGATATCTTCAAGCAATATAAGCAATTATTTAATAACAAGAGTTGCAACTATAGACAATTTCTATATTCAATAAATCTTGAAAAAAATTCAATAAATCAAAGTAACAATAAATAAAAATCTATAATAAGTTAAATACAATCTATAAGAAAGTCGTGTTCTAGAAAATCTATATACTATAAAATTGTTTCTACTCTTTTGACTCTTCTAATAGAGCTATAGAGCAATACTATCTTTGCTCTTCTAAAGAAGCAAGAAGAGCAATCTTTTCTTGCTTTTCTAATAAAGCTAATAGAGCATATGCGAGTATTTGTACTTGGTTCTACTTCCCTGCGTATCCCATATATTGCTAGACTCGTAACACGAAGTTCTATAAACAAATATAATATTATTATTTTTAATATTTATTTATTTTGTGCTTTGTATTGTAAAGCTTTAAAAATACAAAAGTTGCTATTTTTTTAATACTTTTTCAAATTATATTTCTATTGCAAAACTTTATTGTTAGTTAACAATTGCTATTTTTCTAAATATTAATTTAGATTGTATATTGTATTTGTTTTATAAACAAAAAACAAATTATTTTTTAAAATATATATATATTTTGCGTTCTAATACTATTATTAGATAAAAAACTTGTTGTTTTTTCTAATATTTATTTAATTTTTGTTTTAATACTATTTTGCAAGCAAAAAAATTGCAATTTTTTTTAATATTTATTTAAATTGCGTTTCGATACTATATTAATAATATTAAAATACTATTATAATATTGTATCGATTTTCAATTTTTCTAGTATTTAGAATTAATATATCTAGCTATTTAATAAAGAACAATAATATATTGTTGCAATAATAATAATATCGATCTATATCTATTAATATTTTGAGCAAATAATAACAATTATATTTTTAATAACAAAGCGTTAGATATATTTCTTGTTTTAACTAAAATAAAAATATATTAAATATTGCTATATAATATACAATATTAATTTGATATATTAGTTATTAGTATTTTTAACAATAAGATTTTAACAACAAAAAATATAATATAGATCTTAAATAATCAAAAATATAATATATCGATTAATCGATTTGCAATAAATAAATATTTAATATTGTATTGTTTATACAAAAGATCTATTTTTATATTGTAATTTTATTGTATATATATATATATTATAGAGCAAATATTGTATATAATTTAATTTGTCGAATAATTGCTTAACACAATATTGCTATTAAGAATTAAATATATTGTAATTTCTATATATTTGTATAAATTTAAGATTTATAAAACTATATTTTTGTACAAATTTAATATTTTTAAGATTTTGCTCTTGTATAAGTTTAATATTTACAATATTTTATTATTATACAAGTTTAATATTTATAAAACTATAATTTTGTATAAATCTAATATTTAAAAAACTATATTTTTGTGCAATCTTAAATTTACAATATTAAATTTGCTAAATATATTGTAATATTTTTAATAATTTTAAATAGTAGTAACGCGTATACAACTTGTTTGTATTTATTTAATAAAACAAATATATATATTAGCTATTACTAATTCTATATTGTATTAAATTGTAATATACAAATTATTAGCTTTGTATTCGAGATTTTTAATATAATATAAAATATTTAAATTTAAGTATTGTTTATATTAATTACTATCGAATACTAAGCAATTTGTTTTTTTGTTATTATATTTTTTTAGATAAAATGCGTTTTTAATATTGTTAAATATAGCAAGTAACAAACTTACTTAAATATATATATTATATAATAAAATAATAGAAAGATATATAGTTCTTGCAAAAATAAAAAGTTTAATATAGATTATAATATAGTATATAGTAGAGCAATTTGTTAATCTAGACTTAAAGATTACGTAAAATCTATTAACAATATATATAAAGATTGTATTTATTAGTTAATATAGAATTACTTATATAATATTGATATAAGATTGATTTTATTTTTGTATTAATAAACTACTTATTTATTAAAACTTAATTAAATAAATAATATAAATAAATTCTATTAGTATTGCAAAATAAAAGAATAAGTACTATAATATACAAAAAATTGTACAATATAATATAGTATAGTATTTATAAAAAGACAAAGATTTTTTAAAACTTTATTTGTTATAAATATAACAAAAAGAATATAAAATAAATAAAAAGATTAACAAAAAGAATAAAAAGAAAAATATTTGAAAATTATATTTCGACTTAATTAAGATTAGATAGTAGAATAGATATTATAATTAAAATTACGTTATATAGATTAATTTTTATTTTTATTTCTAGAAAGATAGTTAGATATTCTATATATTTATTGTTTGATTAATAGATATACAATTTTTTTGTTTATTATATTTTTAATTTATTTAAATATATTTTTAACAATTTTAATTTGCTATTGTTTTAATATTGTTTAGAAAGAAATAGAAGTATAATATTTAATATAATATTTCGAATATATTATCTTAGAGTTTAACTTCGAGATATATTTAAATAGTTATAACAATATTAGACAATTTTGATATTTTAATTTAAATATCGATTGCAATATTAATAGATAAATAACTAATAATCTACTTTTTTAGTTTGTTAATATAGATTATTTAATAATATATTTTGTAGTCGATTTTTTATTTGTAATCGAAATACTTTCTTTTTAAATAAAATATTTTGATCTTGTATTTTTTTGCTTATTAATTGCTATTATCTATAAATAAATAAATACTTTTTTGCTACTTTATATAAATTTTTTTTTTACTCTTCTTTGTTATTATATATCTATTAATATTTTTGTTACTAATATTTATTTTAATTTTTGTTAAATTACTTAAAGATACTTATGTTGCTCAAATTATTTTTGTTGTATTAAAATTAACTAATTAGTTCTAAAACAAAATTGCAAAAATCTTAATAATTTTAAAAATTTAACTAATTGTATAATTGTCGATTCGAATATTTTTTGTAAAATTTTTAGCAATATTAAATAATTGCAAATATAAGTTATAGAATAGATAGTAATTGTTATAATTTACAAAAGTAGCGTTTTTGCATTTTGTAACAATTTTATACAATATATTATTAATAATATCTTCGATTTATTAAGTATAGTAATTTGTAATATATTTAATTAGTCTTGTTGTAATATTTTGCGTTAATTTTATTGCTATATTAATATTCGAGCTAACTATATTAAATATAAAACTCTTTTCTTTAACAATTGAATTTACAAACTTTATAAATAAGTTTGCAATCTATATAATTAAGTTTACTATTTTATTGATATTAATATTTGTTTGCTTTTGTATTTTTTTTGTTAATAAATTAGTTTTGTTTTTTTTGTAATTATATTTCGACTTTTTAATCAAAAATAACAATACAATATATTCGAAATAAAATTTTATTGCATATAGATATTTAGAATACAAGAATTGTATTTATTGTTTTTAATTAGAGTCTACTAAATAAAAATATTATATTTCCATTTAACAATTAATATAACTTATTAAATTTCTATTATTGTTTAAATTTTTGTTTTTTTTAAAATCTTTAGAAATTATTGTTAAAACAAAGAACAAATACAATATATAGTCTAATTAATGTTATCTTCGAATTTATATATACTCTATAATAGTCTTTGTATTAATATTAGCAAATATAGAAGATAATTTTTAGAATAATACAAGAAACAAAATTGCAATATAGCAATTAATATTAAAAATTTCGACAAATATTTAATAGTTTAGATTTAAAAAGTTAAGAAATATATTAAAAAAATATTTAAATATTTTAAATTGCAAATTAATTAGAGTAAATTATAAAATAACAAATAGTACTTAAATTTAAGCAATAAATTTGCAAATAAATTTGAAAATAAATTTAAAAATAAATTTTGTAGATAAATTTAAAATAAATTCGAAGATAGAAATTAATTAACAAGAATAATATTAAATTAAAAAACAAAAACAAATTTATCGATTGCAAAGTTTTGACAACAAATATATATATAAGTATTTTGTTTTTATTTTGTGTTATCTTCGATCTCTATTCTTATAGTTAGCTATATAACAATATCGATATACTTAGCAACAATAATATAGAAAAAATACTAAACTATCGATTTTTGCTCTCTATTTCAACTATATTCGAAGATATATTATATAAATAGCAGTACAAATATTTGAAGATACGCAATTTGAACAAATCGAACAAAATACTACAATACAATAATTGTTTTATAATTTTCGATTTTATTATTAAATTTAAATTTGTATTATATATAAGTCTAATATTTATTATTATTGTTAATCGAAAAGTTAATATTATAATTTTAGTTAATTAGAGCAATATTATTACTATAACAATAAAATATATATAATTAATTATAGAATTGTATTCTATTTTAAGTTTAATTTATTGATTTAAGATTAAGCAATTGTAAAACACGTATACAATATATATAATATTGCTTTTTTAACAAATCTTGCAATAAATAGTATTGCAAACTTAATAAATATGCAAAAAAGATATTAACTTGTTAATTAATAGAAAAAAAAAATTGAAAAGAACAATTTCGAAAAAAATACGCAAAAAAAGAAAAAAATCAAAAAATAACAATTGCAAGCTTAAAAAAAAAAAAAAAAAAATAAATATATATTTTTTGTATTTTTTACTATAGAAATATTTCGATATTTTTAAATTGCGTTGCGCAATATTAATAAATTACTTATTTAATTGCAATTTCTTAGATTTTTGTATATCTTGCGCGTTTTGCAATCTTTTTAAAATTTTAGACAAATTAAACAACAATCTTATATATTTTAACAAAATTAAATTTATTTGTTGTTCGAATTTTTGTTTTGTTTAACAAACAAATTAAAAATAATTTTATTGTTGTTTTCTTATTTTTTATTAAACAATAAAAACTTGTTTATTAACAATAATATTATTTTTTATTAGTTTTATTTTTAATAAGATTTTCGAAAATATTTATATCTTTAATTTGAATCTATATTTTAATTATATATCTTAACAAATATTTTGTTGCTCTAACTATTTTAACAATATCGAATTTTGTTAATTAATTTTTATTTAATTTGTTGTTGCTAAAGATTTTTATATTTAAAATACAACTAATAATATAATTATTAAGACAAACTTTCTTAATTAAAAATCTAAATATATCGATAATATTAGCAATATTGTCGAACAAATAATACTTTTTATAGTTGCAATATTTTGCAAAAATATTCTTAATTTATATTTTCTTTAGTTTGATTTAAATAATCTAAAAAGTTTATTTTCGATATTTAATTAATATTTATTTAACAAATTTGTTTGTTAATATGCAATTCAATTTCTTTTCGATATTAATTAGTATTGTTTTTCGAAATATAATAGCAATTATAATTGTTTTCTTTTCGACTATTTTTTTGCTATTACTTTTCTTTATAGTAGTCTTTTTTTCGACAATCTACTTTTCGAAATTGTTAATAACAATAACAATTGCAATAGAAATAGTCTTAAAATTGTTCTCTAACTTAATATTTGCAACAACAACAACAACAATAAAGACAATTTTAACTACAATAGAAACAATTTTAATATTGTTTTTTAATTCGATATTCTTAGTCGAAACAACAACAATATTAAAATTAAAAATTATATTTTTGACAATACTACTTTTTGCAATAGTAATTGTAAATATATTAATAAAATAAGAATATTTGTATTCGAGATTTTTAGCTATCTCTAAATTATCGATATATTGTTTAATAATTATTTGATTTTTCTTTATTTGTTTGCAATACGTTAGATAGATATAATCTAAAATAAATAAATAATTAAGTAGAAATATAGTTTACTATAATTTTGTAGTTCTTATTAAATTCGAACTTGTTATTGTTTGTATCTAGAAGTCTATTTTTGTAATTATCGAAATTCGAAAGTCTATTGTAGTTATTAATATTGAATAGTTTATTGTTGTAATTATCTATTTTTGCTTTCTTGTTACTATAAACAATTAAATTAATTTTTAAAAGATATTTAATCTTTAGTTTTAGAAAAATAGATATAAATATAGATCGAGTTTTTATATATTTAGTTAACTTTTTAGATTGCATTGTTTTTATATTAAATAAGCAATTTTTTAGTATATTTTAGAATATTGTTTTTGCTATCTTTTTAGAATTCGAACAACAAACTAATAGAGATATAAAGATATTGCAATATAATAAGAAGTTTCGATAAAATAATAGAGAACAAAACAAAAGAATTTAAGAAAACAAAAAATAATAATAAAGAGAAAGCAAAAGCAAAGAATCGAGAGAAGCAAAAAAAATAAATAGAAAAAGTAAAAAAAGAAAACAAAGCACAAAAAGAAAAAACAAAGAACAAGAGTTTTCTTCAAATAAACTTAATATTAATTTTGTCAAATAAATATTTAAGAAGTTAGATTTCAAATTTATTAAATTCTATATTTAAGAAAAGATTAAATATCTTTTTAGAATTAAATAAATTGTAGATAAAGCAAGTAAATTTTAGATAAATTTACAAAATTAGAGAATTAGATTGCTATACTCTATCTATTAATTATAGATAAATTAATAAACAAAACGTTGTATTTACTAAGATTATACAAAAACTAAAATACTTTGTTAATATTTATTTAGTTACTTTTATTTTTATTAACAAAAGTATTTATTAAAACAAAATTGCGTCTTTAAGAACGTTATTAATCGAGTATTTTTAGATTTTGAAATTTGTTTTACAAAGCAACTGTTTTTGAATTGTAAATTTAAATTAATTTTTGTTTGTTATTAATTTTCAAATATAGAATTTACTAATATTTAGAAAGTAATTAATCGACAAGTTTAGTTGTTAATTGTGTTAACAATATTAATTGTAAATTGTCTTTATTATTAAACAATATCGATATTATAGATACAAATATTGTTATTTGTTTATTGTCGAATATCTTTTTTGCAATTATTATTAAGAAATTTAAGAATTTTGCTAGTAATAAGATCGAGATTTGTTGTATTGTAAATTGTTAAATTGTTAATTTAAATATATTAGTCGAATAGCTAAACAAGATTACTCTTATATCAAACTAATTTATTAATAAATAAAAATAAATATACAATATAACAATTAAGATTTAAGAGATATTAATAAATAAATATATATAGAAGACTCGATTTATAACAAAAAAGAAAGCAAAAATTGTTTTAAATAACAAATATTAATATTAAATTCGAATATTAAGAAAAGCAATTTGCAATAGAAAAAATAAAAGCGCGCAAACTATTAAAGAAAATTAAGATTGCAATATTAACAACTAAGTTTTTCTAACTATAAGTAAGATTTATTTGATATATTTTGCAAAGTATTCTATAAAATATATATATTAAGAGATTTCTACAATAATAGCGTATATTATATAAGATCGAATTTAATTTTGCAAAGATAAATATAATACTACAAAAGAAATTTAGATAAATAATTAACAAAAACTAAAATTGCTAACAAGAGAGATTGCAAACTTGCTATTTTAAAGAGATCTATTAATATTGTTAAAGTTAACAAAATTTTAAATCGATTTTATTAAGTTAAACAATAAAGTTAAATCGAAATTGTTAAATAATAATGCTAACAAACGTTGTTGTATAAATGTTGTTGTTGCACTTGACAAGCAACAATTACAATATTATATAGCATCGAAAGTTGTAAAGAATATATCGAACTTATTAAGTATAATACTTAATTAACTAAATATAATATTTATTGTAACAACAAATAACAATTTTATATTATTTAAAAATACTATTAAGTTTGCAATTAATATTAATAAAAAGAATAACAAGTTAAGTTTAAAAGAGAATACTAAGTTATATTGTTGTTGCAATATTGTTTTAGTTATTTTAAATTAAATTACTAGAAAGATTGATATTAAAATAGAAACAAATTGTTTTAATATATTAATTTGTTTAATTAATTTAAGCAATTTGTTTTCGAAATACAAACAAAAGAAACAACTAGATCTACAATATATTTGTTATATATATTTAAAAGATTTTGCGAGTTACTTTGAGATTTAAGTAAAGAGTCTTAAAATCGACAATTTGCAAACAATTCTTGTAAATTGCTATATATATTGCAGCGTACTTAATATATATAAAACAATAAATTCGACTTAATTTAGACAAAGAAATTGTTTCTCTATATTTGCAAATAAGCTTAAGATCTATATCTATAAATTTGCTATTTTTAGTTTGTTTACTTCTCTAATATTGATTTAGACGCAATATATTGTCGATAAGATTGTCGAAGAAAAGATATAGATTAGGTAGCACAAATTCGACAATCTTATTATTTCTAATCTTTTTACTTAATTGTAAGAAGATATAAAAATAAATAAAAAGCAAAAAAGCAATATTAACAACTTAATTAATAAAAAGTTTGAAATATATTTCTATTATTAGACTTAGCGCAATACGCAAAGTAATAAAAGATAATTACAAATTATATATTACAATTTATTTTAACAAATTGTTCGACAAAACTTTTGTTATTAAATACTCAATATTTGTTTTTGTTTAAATAGAAATTTATATTTTGTAAATTATTTGTATTATACAAAGTATATAATTTCTACAAATACAACAATTTTCTTTTGATATATAGATATTAATATATTTAAGTATCTTAACAATAGTTACAAAACAAATATTATACAAAAATCGATTTTATTTAATAACAAATACAATAACAACTATATAACAATAATTTCTAATTTTTACAATTAAATTAGAAAATAATAGATTAATATTATTGTTTATAATACTATTACTTACAATAATATTACAAAATTAAATAGAAAATACAACAAAAATAATATTATAAAATTCGAAAACTTTGTGTTAATTTTCTATCTTTGCAATACTATTTATATTATAATACTTGTTATAGTTTACAATTTTATATTAAACAAAAGTAAAACAAAATAAAAAACTATATTGCTCTAATATTGTAATCTAAGAGCTAATAATTTTATATTAAATAATAAAAAATTAAATAGTTAAACAAATATTTTGCGAATTTATACAATATACAAAGATCTGCATTTAACTTTATCAAAATAAAACAATAAGTATAAAGTTATTTTCTACAAATTTCCGACTTCTGCTTAGCTTTATCTTTACAATTCTATTAGTTGTATTTTAATTAATTAAATATTATAATCTAATCTATTAGTTTAATTTGCTGCAAATTTTATATTAAATTTAGATTGTAAAACAATAAATTAGATAATATCAAAACAATATTTAACAATATTGCGAAAATTAAACATAATATAAGTCGAAGTTAAGAAAATAAAGAAAATAGTTTATTAAAATATTAGTTTCTTCAAATAGAAAAGTTAACTTTAATAATATTTTATATAGTTATTCTAGTTTTTATACAAACAATATTGCGCAATCTCTAATATTGTAATTAAGTTTACACTATTTTACTTATAGTATAATATACTACTTAATTAATTGTTGCTAAAAATTGTATTGCGCGATTTTTAGTAGCAACAAGCTATAATAATTATTGTATTTTTTTGCGTTAATTGTCTAATACTTGTCGAAATTGCAATTTGCAATATTAAGCAATTAGAACAAATATTAGTAATATATATTTATTATTTATTGTATTGTTTATTAGCAATAATTATTGTAATTAATAAAAGATTTGTTGCTATTAATAAAGTTTCTAAAATTAATAAAATATTTAAAGAAAAAAATAGTAAAATTCTAGAATTTTTAATATATTTTTAGTAAAGATTTAATTGTTTTTTATCGAAATCTCGAAAATATAGTATTATTTATATATTTGTTAAACAAACTTTAATATAAATATATTATATTATAAAAACTATATTGTATCTCTTTTATTTCTAGTATAAATATTATTAAAAATTAAGAAAAAACAATTAGTATATTAATAAATATGCATATTTATTATATAGATAACTACTAAAACAATTATAAATTAATAAAAATTTATTTTTTGCAATTTTGTTAAAAATCTAAAAAAGAATATATACAAATTTGTCTATAGAATTATTAAAAGTTATATATATTTTTAGAAATATTTTTGACACAAAATTTAATAATAAATCTAAACTATATAATATAAATAGTTTATAAATACTTAGAATTTAATTTTAGATTATTTGTTAAAACTATAAAATTATTGCAAAAATTTCTATTATTGTTAACAATTAAAAGCTTTTATTAAAAGATTAACAAGTTAATATTTTATCTACAATAATTATTTTTGTTATTTTTATTTTTTTTGTAATTCTATTTGTCTAAAACAACAATATATATATATTAAAAGTAATATTTGATATTTATTTTCTTATTATTTGATATAATTAATTAGTTTTATTAATATCTATTTTTTTATTATTTTAAAATTAGATTATTTATAAAAAAAAATTAAAATATATTTGCGCAATTAATTAATAGTATATTGCAAGTTTAGCTATAAATAAAATTTACTATTAAAAAATTATATTTAGAAAATACTAAATTTGTTAATATTTAATATAATTGCTTAACTAGAATTGTAAAAAAAAATTAACAATATAAAATATTTGTTAAAATAATAAAAAATTATTAATTTTATTTTATATATAATTATTAATTATTTATAATTTTGTATATAGTTTAAATTAATAATATTGTTTGCAAATTCTATAAAAAATCTTATTAATATATATATATTGTTTTAGATATTATAAAACAATAAGAATAGAATCTCGATTAATAAACAATTATAATTATAGAGATTTATCGCAATATATATATAAATTGTACAATATAATCTAATAATATATTAAGTAACTAAGATTCTAAAATTTAAGTAGAAGAGATTATATATATATTGTAGATAGATTGCTAATACTAATAGCAAATATCTTTAAATCTATAGTTTTATATTATTTAATTACTTAATTACAATATTAAAGAAACTTCTAATCTTTGTTAATTATTGTAACAATATATTAATTTAATTAAGTTAAAATAATAAACAATTAAATATATATTAATTATCTACTTATTAAATCGATTGTTTCGAAGATAAATAATATTATTTTTTATATTTAATTAAGATATAAATATTTTTTATATTTTGTTTATATAAAAGTAATTTATACAATTGTAAAATTATTATAAATATTGCTTAATTTTCTTTTATCTATTAATTATATAATCTAGATATATTTAATTAAACTTAAATTAAATCTATTGTTTATAAATAAATTGCAATTTTTTTTTTATATTTTAAAGATTATTTTAGAAACAACAATTAAGCAATTAAGTTTTAATAAATTTGCTAGTATTTAAATCTTTAATATTGTTAATAATATAAATTTTTAAAATAATTTTGCTACAAAGCAAAAAAATCAAATTAATTTACAAATATATTATAAATTAATTTTAATTAAAACTTTTAATTAGAATTTTTATACAAATTTTTTAGCAAATTACAAACAATATAATCGAATAATACAATTTATATTTGTGTATTTAATATTATTAAAATATTGTTATTTATTTATTACTTCTATAAAAATAGTTTATTGTTATAAAGATTATAAGATATTTTTAAAGATCTTTGCAAATAACAAAAGCTTTAATATATTGTATATTAGTAACTAAAAATTATAATTATCGCAAAATATTTAAAAGATATATTTAAACTTATTTGAAAAACTTAATATAATATAAATAGCTTATATTTTATTTTTAATATTAATAGTATAAAAGTTAATTCTAAAAAACTATTTATTGCAATAATAAAGTATTTTATTACTAATTTAAGTTATTAATTATCTAATATATTTTTGTTATATAAATAATAGAAGTTGTTATTAATATTGTAAAATAAATTTGTAATTCTTTATTAATTAATATTATTAAAACTATTAATTATAAAACTAATACAATAACTACTTTATATTAAAGATATATATATATAATTTTTTTTAATATACAAAGATTAATAATTGTCTTAAAATAAAAATATAAGATATTATTTAATAAATTAAGTTTAATTTAAGAAGAAATTATTGCTATATTATATATATAATATTTAAATAGATTAATTTTGTTGTTAATATACTTAATATAAAGTTATTTTTGCAAGTTTGTTTATCTTTTGTAAATTTAATTTATTAAATTTCGAATAATAAAGTATTAATTATATTAATAAAGATAAAGAAGTAATAGCAATTAAATTATCTAATTCTAAAGATAAAAAAAGAAGATTTTAATTTTGTTAAAGATTCTTTTATTTAATATTAACAACAATATTATCTAAGACAATTAAACTAATTGTTCGATTCTAATAATTGAAATCGAATTGTATAAATTATAAAAATACTAACTATATTAGATTAAAACTTAGTCTAATTAGATATAATTTTCGAATCGAGTTATAGATTTTAAGAAAAAATCGATTCGAACAATTAATCTAAAGACAATAGACAAATAATTAATATAAATTGTATATTTATTAAGATAAGATTTTATTTTAGATATATTAATTGTTGTCTTTTCTTTATTGCATTATTTGTATTAAATAAGATTAAATAAATTGTCTAATTATCTAAAATAAATAGTAAAAACTATCTAAAGTATTATATCTACTTTAGATAGTATATTATTAATAGTTAAGATATAAAATTAAGATAAAGTAGTATAGTTAAAATAAAAAAATAGTTATTTTTGCAAAGATAAAACAATAAATATATTTGCGCTAACAATAATAGAAAGATATTAAATCTAATATAATATTATTTAAGATTTACTTAAGTAGCGCATTATTTATATATATAGATTAGATTTCTTCTTATTTATAATTAATACAATTAAAGATTGTAACTTACTTGTAAACAACTAATATTAGCAAATATTTATAGATAGCAAATACAATTTATATCTAGAATTATAGTTAGAGTTATATATTAATATTTTTGTATATTTTATATTTTTATATTTTAATAATATTTTAAGATTTATATAATTTTTCTAAAACAATACTTTTTTAATTGCAAATTGCTATTATTTGCGTTGTTGCTATAATAGAATATTGTCAATAGTTTCTGTTTGTATTAGATACGTCTATATTAATTCTAATATACTAAATTCTAATTACAATAATTCAAGTATATATAGTTTTTATTATAATAAATATATTTAATTTCTTTATTTTATATATACTAATTTTGCAATAGATTTATATAATTAATATTAATCTCTAGTAATATATATTAATGCTTAGACAATATAGTAACAAGATTCGAATTATATCTATTAAGTTGTATATATAGTAAAATATAAGTACAAATTTATTCGACAATTTAAATATTACTAATTGATATTTGTTAGTTGCAATATATACGTTGACTTCTCTTTTAAATATAAGTATATATATAATAACAAAACAATAGTAAATTTAATAAATTGCTTAAAACAATTTAATACTTATAGCTAATTATATAGTTTTAAATTTATTTGCAATCTAAATATTCTAATTTTAACAATAGATTTTCTATATTTAAAATCTTTTGTATTTGTTAAATAATTATAGTCAAATTTGTATATATTGTCGAATTTAACAATAATAAAATCGAAACAAATTAATAATATAGAAATACAATTTAACAAAATATATTTTATACTAATCTATATAGCAGTCTTTTAAAGTATTATATTTTGTTTAAAGACTAAAAAGTAGTTAACTTTAAATATAAATTAAAATAAATATTTAAACTTTAACTATAAAAATAGTTGCAACAATTCTAACAATTAGTAGAATTAAATTTGTTAACAATTAAATATAACAATTTTGCAATAATATAAAATATATTGTATATATTTATATATTTGTTGTTAATATTTGCAAAACTTATTGTAATAGTCTATACAATATAGAGTTTTATTTTGTTTTTAACAACAAATTTTATAAATATATAAATATATACTTAAATCTTTTGCAATATTTTAACAACAATATCTTTATATATAATTCGATATATTTGAGTTACGTAATATATATTTATATTGTAACAATTAACAAAGTTTGTCGATTGCTATTATTAAATATTTAATTTTTGTATTTATTGCAATTGTATTTATTAAAAATATTATTATAATTTGTTTGCTCGAATATATTTAATATATTTGCTATACTTAAAACTATAGATAGAAATAATAACAAAACAAATTAAAATAAAGAAATTGAGAAAAATAATATAGACGCAAATTAATCGATATTGCTATAAATTCGATATATATCTCTAACAATAATTGCACGCAACAACTAACAAAAATATATAAATCGACTAGACTATATTAGATTTGCACAATACTTAATTTTTTTGCAATTAAGATATCGAAGTCTCTAATAATAACTTTATATTAGATATAATTGTTTCTATTAAGTAAAACGTAATTAATTAACGCAATACAATTTGACAAGACTAACTAAAATTAGACTAGTATTGTCAAACAAAAGTTAAAATCGAAATTATAGAATTATTTGTACTATATTATTTAGTAGAATTTAATACTTTTGCTATCTAATAGTAACAATATTATTTTGTTTTATATTAATATATATTGCGATTCTCGAACGCAATTTGTATTTACACAATATATAATATTGAACTATAATAAAGTTAAGCAATATATAATTGTATTGCTATTATATTGTGTTTTATAATATAGTTGAACAAAATATTAGAAACAAGATTGTATCAAATTATAGAAATAGTATTTGTTTAGATTTAATATTAAAAAATTAAACTATTAATGTTGAAAAACAATTAATACTATTTGATAAACTATTTGTGTTTTGCAAATTAATTGTTTAAGTAGCATAATTATATTATTTATTTAGATTTGTTTCTATCTAATATATTCTATATAATAATTGCTTTTTGTAACAAAAGATTAGAAATATATTTGTTTGCTCGCTATAAATTAATTGCAATTAATTGTATAAATATTATTTTGTAACAATACTATAAAAGAATAGAGTTTATATATTGATTAATAGTTTTGTTTAGACAAATATTCTTCTAATTGTATTAGAAAAATAACAACAAATCGATTTTGAAAAATAAATTTATTTAATCTACTTTATTTATTGATATAATTTAATAATTTAATATATTATTGATTATTGCTCTATATATTGTATTTTTTTTATAAATTTAATTCTTTAGATAGATGTCGACAATCTTGTTATTATTTTTGTTAAAAATCAAAATATACACGCAAACATAGTTAAGATACGTAATAATAGAAATTAATATATTGCTTGCATTATAATTGCAAGAAAAAATAACGTTGCTATTATTAGCTAAGATTGACAAGACTTAATATATATAAATATAGCAAAAAAAATAATTTACTTGTTTTATAAGATAAGCTTTTGTTAATTTTAGCTATATATTAGTTTGTTTTAAACTTTCTATATTTGTTTTTTTTTATTAAGAATTTCTTTTGCAATTCTTTGTATTTCTATATAATAATAGAGATAATTTTTGCAATTTTGTAGCAAACTTTATCGAAATCAAGCAATTAATTAAAATTTAAATAAATATTAAGTATTTTAAATAAATTATTTTTAGATTTAGATTTAAGTATACAATATATTTGAGCATTAATATAATAACAAACTATTTTATTATTTCTATTTAGCAATAGATTTATTATATTGCTATTTTTGCAAACAATAGCAAGAAAATATATATTAAATAGTTAGTTGCAATAATAGAATTAAATACTTAAATACAATATAGATTTTAATATTTTTGTTTTTAATATTTTAGTATAGATAAAATAATATAAGATTTGCAAAATAAAAAGTACAAATTAAATATTGCAAATTAGATACTATAATATAAGAATTGTATTTAAAATTTAAAAAATAAAGATTGCAAAATACTAATAAATATAAATTTAGCTACTTTAAAAAAATATATTAAATACAATATAGTTTGTATTCTATTTACTTTCTATCTATAATATAGAATATATTTTAATCGATAGTTTGTATTAATAGCAAAATAGATATATAAAGATAAATATTTATTTAGTTGTATTGCAATTAATATATTGCAATAGCAAAAATATTGTAGTTATTTTATCGATACAACAATTGTAATCTAACAATACTATTGCTATAAATTATATATTGTAAAATTTATTTGTTTGTATAAACAAACTAGAAATCGAAACAAATAGAATATAGCTATTAATATATATTATTGTTTGCAATAGATATAGAAGATACTATCGAAATATCTATTACGTAGTAAGTAATTGTATTTGCAATATAATAGTTAACTATACTTTATATTAATATTAATTTATAATATATAGAACAAAAGCAATTGTAATAATATACAATTGCAATATATAATATGCGATTAAGATTAGTTGTTGTCTACAATATTAAGATTTTTTTTAGAGATTTGTTTGTTTTTAAGTTATCTCTTTAACTAGTATCGAATTGCTAGATATTTAGAGTTCGAATAAAATATTAATATAGAATTAAGTATACTTAATTTCTTGTATATTAATTATTATTCAATTTTAGCTTAAGTAACAATTTTAATTATACAAAAAGTTTAAAATAGTATCTTTATTGTTTTTGTTTTTATCTCGAATTAATTAGAATCTATTAAGAATTTTCTTTTTCTATACAATATTACTATTAGTCTTAATCTTATTTTTGTCTAATTTAGAGCGCAGCTTTGCTATATATTGTTTTTTCTTCTTCTTTTGTTTGCAAGCAATCTTATCTTTATATTCGAATTATTCTCGATATTATATATTATTATTTATTACAACAAACACAATATATTTATATTATAGATTTGTATTTTTATCTCTATCTCTATCTTTATTCTTTTTAATAGTATTATTGTTTTTTTTAGTTACAAGTTTATTTTATATTTATTTTGCTTAATAGTTAAGAATATTTTGTTTATATTTATTATTTTGTAATTTCGAAAATTGATTAAAATACAATAATAAAGAAAAGATAATAATAGTATTAAAGTTAATAAGACTACTTAAACTAAATTTAAGATTTTTTTTAATAATACTATACAAACAAATTTAAGATTAATTAGATAAAAAAATACAAAAAGTATATAATATATTTGTAAAATTTATATATAACAATTATCTTGCTCAAATCGATTTTACAATATATATTGAAAAAGAACAACAAAATTATCTATTGCAACAATATTGTTAGAACTAAATAATACAAATTTTATGCAACAAGATTAATATATTATATAAAAAGTCTATATATATTATATATATATTTTTAACTAAAATTAGTAAACAAAATACAATAGCAACAATTAGCAAGATTTATTTAGCAATTAAAAGATTTGTTTTAATATAATTGAAAATAATAGAAATTACAAGTATAGAAGCAAAGTTGTCGATTATATTTAATATTAACAATATATTGCTTATCAATATATATATTATATTTATAGATTTACTATATTACAAAAAATAACTCAAAAAGACAAACAATTTACAAAATTTATTTGAAATATATATATACAAGAATAAAGCTCGACAACAAGTAATTGATACTTTTAACAAATATAAGATAATCTTGTTATATAATATTTTAATACAATAAATAGATACTTTTGCAAAAAAGATATAGCAAAAAGCTTGAACAATAGATTAAAGATTTAACAAAATTAGTATATATAATAATTTTAAGTATATAGAAGAGAGAAAAAGCAAATATATAAGCAAAAAGATTAGATTAGATTAAAATTAATAATAATATTTTTAATATTTAAAGAACTTAATTTTAAAAAACAATTGTTAATACAAAATTTGTAACAATCTAATATAAATTGATTTTTCGCAATTAAGATTGCAAAAAAGCTAGAATTAAATTAGACAAATATAGAGATATATTAGAAGTTAATATAACAAGATTAATTAATTGTATTAATTTAAATTAGATCGAATATATATATTTAAAATTAGTTATTAAGTATTTGTTTGTCGACAAACAATAGAAAGACTATCGCTTTCTATAATTGACAAATATATTGTTGTTTATAAAATTCGAATTGAAGAAAACAATAATACAATTATTTAAGTTTATATTTAAGAACAAGAGTACTACAACAAACAATATTTAAATTTTGAAAAATATTTTTTTAAAACAATTTTATATTGAGAAGAATAATTTTTGTTATTAAATTTATTTGTATTTTGTATTTAACAATTTTAAAATTTGATTGCGTATACAATCTGTCAAAATATTGCAATATAAAATTTTAGATTACTTGTTTAATTGCTTTAATTAGATTTTGCTCGAACTAGATTTGTAATATTTGCAACTAAATATATTTTAGTTTATATATAGAATTTATTGAGATAGTATAGATATGTTTGATCTATTAATACTTTAATATATTGTTGATAAATAAAACTATTAACAAAAAGTAATACAATTAAAGAATTTTTAGATACTAAAAAAACTAATTATTTATAGCTATTAGTCTTGTATTGTAAGATTTTTGATTTGTTAATTGCAAAAATAGAATATATTTCTAAATTAAATCAAGAATTTGTAGAATTAACTTAACTATTAGATTGTTGATAAACAAAATAGTTGAATATAAGTACTAGAAAAAATAAGTAGCAAACTCTATATTTTTTTAATATTAATTATGTTAGAAATATAACTATTTGCGCACGACAAAAAGTAAAAAAACTATTGCAATTTTTGTATCTATATAGAAATCTATCTTATATTGTAATACGTTATTAAACACGCGAATATTAAGTTGTTGTAATATATATTTTGATAGATTACAATTATTTTTTAGTCGAATACAATTGATATTTCTAAATATATATAGATATTGTTATATATATTTTATATTGTTAATATGTCGACAATCTTAATAAGATTGTAGCAAATTATACTACAAAACAATTTTATAAATTTGCGCAATAAAAAAGATATTAATTTTGAGATAAATTGTTTATTAAAGTTGTTAAACAATAGTTTAAAGATATTTTAATACAATTGTATTTATTTTTCTAAAAATAGCAATATTTTTCTCGAGAATTAAATTTTTAATAATTTATATTTTATAAATTTGAAGAACTTTATTAAGTTTGTATTTGAAAAATTAAATTTAAACAAATACTTGTCAAAATTTCTTGCAAAAAAAATTTGAAATATAATTAAAAATTTGATACAAAAATCTCTTGTACAACTTTATACAAATTAAGATTGTTTCTCTTTTAATTTTGTATTTAATTTGTATAACAAGAGTTTTATATTACTAAACAAGAATATATTTAAATATAACAAAAAATAGATTGCAAATACAACAACAATTAGCTCTATACAAAACAAGATTAATAATATTTTGCTATCTTTTATTTTAAATATTAATAAACTTGATACAACGCAAATATTAGATAGTTTTACTCTATTTGCAAAAATAACAAATAATTAATCAAATATATTTGTTAACTAATAAATGCAAATAATATATAGTAAATTAAATACAAAAAACTTATCTTTGTAAATAGTTGTTTTCAAGATTTAATATATTGGAGCAAAAGTATTAGTATATTTTGCAATATTGTAAAAGTATATATATTACAATTTATACAATAACAAACATCGAAAGACAAATATATATTTTAAAAACAATTATACAATATTATAAATCTTAGTTTCGAAGTTATTGTAATAAAACAAATTGTATTGCGCAATTTTATATAACAACTATTTAAAAAATTGCTTTAATATTCTTCTCTCTATTCGAAAGCGCATTTTTGGCAGCACAAATAACGCAACAATTATATTCGAGAATATCTTTTTTAATATTTTATATTTTTTGTTTCTTGTTATCTTATTTTGTTTGCTATTAATTTTAAGTATCTTAATTTAATCTAACAATCTAATTATCTTAATTTAACTAAATAACTTTTAACGTTTGTTTAACAATACTACTATCTTAATCTTGTCTATTATTTCTAATATATAAGTATTAATTGCAGTTGCGCTTTTTTGAATCTAAACAATATTGTTAGATACAACAATAAATCTATTAATAGTTGCGTTTGTCGATATAATTTGCAACAATAAAAATATACTTACAACAATTATATAAATATTAGATATTGCAATTCTTAAACTAAAATTAGTTGAGCAATATATAACAATAACAACAATATTTTTGTTTGTATCGAAATTAAGCTGCAAGATCTAATAGAACTATAGTATTAAATATTGCAAAATAGTTAAGTATTACAAGTATTTCGACAACATTGTAATATATTCTAAGTAGTATAAATTTTCTTAAAATTCTTAAACAATTTTTAGTTTTTGTTAAGTTTTTTAATTGTTTTGAACTAACTATTTTTTAGTTCTCAAAACAACTATTTTCTTTTTATTAATTCTTTTTGTTCTAGATTTTAATATTTTGAAAATTTTGTTATATCTTTCTATTTTTTTTTTTATTATATATTAAAGATTTTGCAATTTGAATTTATAGCTAATATCTTAATTCGATTATTAACAATATTTTAACAACAATTTTAGATTTCGAATATTTTGTCTTTATTATTGTCTATA
>JAABUL010002746.1_pt1 | contig 28292 bp, 25 predicted proteins | sample 5559151 | NCBI WGS metagenome assembly JAABUL01 (sample SAMN10711876, study PRJNA513368) | rock metagenome | isolation source: Antarctica rocks | place: Antarctica: Victoria Land, Pudding Butte sud
AAAAGGACGGTACCGGCGTATCCTGCATAAGGGATGGTCTCCTCGTGATAGTCGGGTTGGTGTGACACCCTATACCCTACCATCGGGCGATCATCCCCCTCTACACCGACTTTTCACAGACCCTGCATAAGATACACGTGAGCTTGCCGCATGCCAAGGCAAACGAGTAAACTAGGCCATCGGGGGTCCTAAAGGCAAAAAGTAGGGATTTTTGCCCCCTGTCACCCGTCGCGGCTCCCTGTCGGCGTCGATGGTATGGTTTTTTGCCGGTTCGTCCAGGCAATAATAAAGTAGAGGTTTTTGCGGTTCCTAAACGTCACAGCACTTGCTATGGTGAGAACGTATCCACTCGACACCGCCTGGCCAGCGGCGAACGGGATGGGGATGCACGACAGTTTCAGCCAGATCGTAAGGAGACGAACATCAATGCATGGCGCCTGTCGATAGAAGTGTGAGAGATGAAGAGTGGAGCCGTGTTGCGGAAAAAATCTATCGCTATATTAGCCGTATTGGTCCTTGCAAGCGTCACTGTTGCAAGCCTGGTTGCCTTGCTCGTGACGACATCCCCAGTGTATTCAGTCGCCCAAGTCAGGGATGGCCTCCTTGCTACGCCTACGTCATGGCTAGGACGCACCGTGCGGATCCGCGCTTTGGACAGCTACCCCGGCGCGCAGATGGCATGGCTCGTCGATCCTAGAGATAGCTACAACCCCTATTCAAAAGGACTTCCCATCACAGCCGGACAATGGCAAACACCAACGTTCCCACGTAGTCTTATCTGGTGGCTCAGCAGCAATGTGCCCGCTTTACGGGGGGATAGACGGCGGACGTGTCGACGTCTATCGGATCACGCTGACCAAACCGCTGCGAGAAGGGTGTTCGACCTGCGCAGTTGGGTATGGCTAGAACCCTATGATCGCCGCGCTGACAGCAAGACGGCATCTGTGGATGTTGACGCCTTGGCCCGCACAGGACTGTGCATTCTCCCAATGCGTGATCGTGATAGAGTGTAACCATAGCGGAAAGACGGGGCGCCGCCCTGCCGCCAGCCGCGCCGCCGCAACGGCCGCTCGCTCTCGCGATCAGACAATCCGACAGCTCTAAGAGTGCAAAGGGATGAGATACCTATGACCACCTATGCGATGCCTGATGAGATCAAACGGGAAATCCACTCCACCCTCGCGGCGCGGCAGGACCTGGGGGCAGCGTACGACGAGCACTTGGCCGACGCCTTCATGGACAAGCTGGGGGCGAAGGTCGCGCAGGAACTGCGGCAGCGCCCCGATCTGTGGCCCGCCACGGCCCCAGCGCGCATCGGACCGTGGTTGACGACGGAGCGCCGCTTGAAGATCGCGCTCTGGTCGTTGCTCCTCTGCCTCGCGCTCGTGGCCCTGGTGATGATGATCGGCGGGAACCCGTACACAGAGGGTGGCTGGGATCTGGCGCTGCTCTCGCTCGTCGTCGTCGTCAATCTGGCGCTGAACCTGCGCTTCCATCTCAGACTCCACAGGTAAGACGGGGTTCGTGGGCACCCGTATAAAGCGACTCAGGAAATGACGCGCAGGAGACGCGACGTGGGGAAGCACGCGATCAGTAGGCGGTCGAGGCCGTAGACGCGTCCCGCCGCCGCTATGATGACGACCAGCCCCACCAGGGCCAGCAGGTAGTTGTGGCCGAAAGTGTCGGCCGCGTTCTTCCCTCCCGCCGCGACGAGGATGTTGACGACGGCCAGGAAGATCGCGCTGGCCCCGCCCAGGCGGGCGAACAGGCCGAACAAGAGCGAAAGTCCTACCCCAAACCCGCCCAGGGCGAGCAGCCAGGCGAAGATTGTCGCGTGCGGTACGACAACGCCGGTCAGGAACGTGGCGACCCAGGGCATCAAGACGGCGTGCACGAAGCCCATCTGTGGATCGTTGATGCGCATGGTCAGTCCCTTGCCGCTCAGGAAATCCGGCGTGAGCTTGGCGTCTTTGCCATAAAAGGTGCTGTTGAGCCAACTGTAGCTGGCGAGTATACGTAGGATCGCCAGCGCGACGGCGGCATGCACGACCCCTACCGTCGTGGCAACGCGAGTGGGTGTGACACGATTCTCTGGAAAAGCAACGCGGGCCATAAAGCTTCATCCTATCCATTTACGATCATAGACAGAGGCGTGTTTCAGAGTACCAGTAGAAGCCAAATCATCGCCAAAGCAGCGTCCATGGACGCTGCTTTGGCGATGATTTGGCTAAGGCGGGACAGGCGCTAACGGACGTGGACGGTCACGACGTCGAAAGGCTGCCACGAGGCGTAGGCGGCGTAGTAGGCGCGCACCTCGATGCGGTACGTCCCTGCCTTGCTATACGCGTGGTGGACCCGCGTGCCGTAGGCGTCGGGCCGCCCATCGCCGAAGGTCCAGCGCCAGGGATGCTTGAACACGTCGGATGGCAAGACGTGAGCATTGGAGATCTCACGGTCGTTCTCGGCCAACGTCACGGCGCGGCCGTGCTGGACGGGCCGCGCGAACACGAAGGGCGACCACGTCGTCAAAACCGCAGGGGCCGCCGCACGATTGAGGACGGCCAGCTGCCCGTCCGCTGATACGGAGGGTACGCCATCTCTCGCGCAGGCCGAGGCAAGGGAGGGGCAAAGTAGCACCCCTACGGCCAAGACCAAGCCCGCGCATAATAGGCGGCCTCTCCTCGCCCCTACCCCGCTATTTGGCCCTGTCTCTCTCCTCGCCCTCCCCGCCCCCTCCGGGGGAGCCTGGGGAGAGGCGTCCCCCCAGACCCCCGCCAAAAAGACAGTGTGGTGGATAGGGGCGTGGGTGCTGGTAAGCGTAGTTGCGTTATTGGGTACCGCCGGTGTGACAGCCAGACGTGGCGCATGGGGCTGCGGAGGCCGCGAGGAGTTCTCCATTTCCAAATGCCATGACTCCCGCGATGTGCGTTTGGCGGGGGTCTGGGGGGAGGCATCTCCCCAGGCTCCCCCGGAGGGGGCGGGGGGGGCGAAGGAAGAGGCCATCATTGCACACTCAACGTATAATTGCTCGGGACCGTCGTCTGAGGCGCGGTCGGTGAGAGGACGGCCACGACGCGCTGCACGTCGCCGCCGAAACCGCTGACGGTCGCCTGACCGTCGACGACAGACGACAGCGGTACCTGCCGCACCTCGACGCCGTGCGTGGTGTAGAGGACGAGTTGGACGAGCCACCCCGTCGGCAATACGTTGGCGACGCGCACCCAGCCGTGGGACTGCCAACCGCTCGCTGTCGCCGGGCTATCGACAAAGCCGAGTTCGGGGACGCGCACGTTGTCGAGCGTGAGGCCAGAGGCGTTGAACGCGTCGTCGGTGATGTGCTCGAAGCGGACCAGGACCTGGCGCCCGGCGTAGCGCGAGAGGTCGATGCTCTCGTGCAGCCAGCCGTTGCGCGCGTCCTTCTGAGCGCTACTGGCGCCTGTGTAGCCGTTGCCGTAATTGGCGTCATTTGGGTTGGCGTTCGTCGTGTAGCGGCCGTGCAGCGTGTACCACGTCTTGCCGCCGTTGTCCGACACCTCCACGTAGCCGTAGTCGAAGTCCTTTTCCACGTCGTACCATACGTCGTACTGCAGCGTGGCCTTGCGTACATGACTCAGGTCAAAGGCGTGGGTGAGCGTGCTGTCCATCTCGTCGCCGCGGTTGCTCCACCACTCACTACCGCCCTGTATGGGCGTATTGGGCACGATGCGCACGGTTGGGTCGCCGGTAAAGCGCACATGCAGCGTCGAGGCGTGTGACGACGACGGCTTGAGTTCGACGTACTCGGTGGAGAACTGGTTGAGTTGGCCTTGATGTGTGTAGGGGTACTGGTTGGTCGAGAGCGTCACCGCCGAGTGGATGCAGCAGCCCTGGTAGACCGGCCGGTAGCCGTAGACGCCGCCGTCCAGACTCGGGTCGTCGACGAGATTGGCGATGGTCCACTTACGGAACATCTCACGGGCGTTGTCATGGGATCCGAGGCGGGTGAGCACGTCATCGAAGAGAGCCATGCCGGAGAGGCCCTTGTCGGCCAGGAGGGCGCGTACAGCCTTATCGCCGCCGTACTGTTGGTAAAAGTAAAACATCCACTGGAAGGCGGCGCCGTAGTAGGCGTACGCCTGATTGTCGTTGCAGTCGGGCGCGCCGTAGCAGAAGAAATCGACCTGCGTGTGCGGCGCGGCAGCGAAGGCTTGATCCTGCCCATCGGCGGTGTAGCCGTTGATGACCTGAGCCAGCATACTGGAGCCTTCATTGATCCAGGTATCGTCGCGCTCGTGCTGGTACCAGTGGATCATGTGCTGGAACTCATGGGCAAGGGTCGCCGCGTAATCGGATGTGCCCAACTGGAACGACGTGATGTTCACGTAGAGCATCTTGCGTTGGTTGCTGTAAGCGTTGACCTCGCGCGGATAGAGGTCTTCGGCCGAATAGTAGCCGCCGACGCCCGGTAGGTTGGCGTTGAGCACGGTGATGTGGGGGTCGCGGTCGATACCGGGCGTCCACTCCTGGCCGAAGGCGCGGTGGTCCGTCGGGTACACATGCGTCTCGAAATCGCGCGCCGAGGCTTCCAGGGCGGGCATCAACTTGTCCTGTGGGATACCCATGCCCTGTTGCCCGTACCAGTAGGCGTGCGGCGTCTTGAGCATGAGCTGCGCCTTCATGGGGAAGTAGCCGCTGGTGGCCTGCGCGACGTAGAACGTGTCGACGCGCCCGACCGCGTAGTTCGGCGACGTCGTGCGGATGTAGGGGCTGATGGGGGTGAGTGTGTGTAGCTTCAGCCGGCGTGTCATGTCGTAGAGGTCGCGCTCACCGGGCCGCGCGAGGGCGAGGCTTTGTTGGTCGCGTCGCGCGAGGGCGAGTGTGGTGGCGCTGGTTGGGAGCGATCCCGACGCGATGGCCCGCGCGGGGGACGCGTGCGCGGCCGTCTGAGGCGCGGCGCGCCACGCGGTCGCCCACATCGTGGCAAGGAGGACGATCAGCAGGAGGAGTCGGGCGCGAACGTCGCGCGAAAAAATTCTCATCAATGCCCCGTGTCTAGAGGAGGCGCCCGCACAGCGCCCGTATGTACCGTCGCCGCCGCATCGACAGGACGCGCTATCAGTGTAGCAACGCCCTGGTATGAGGGCAACGATCGCTAAATGCTTCCATGTTGAAACCGCCGGATAGATTGCGCGTAGTAGCCGCCACCCATCCCGCAATTACTCGCTGGAAGCATTTAGGATGCGGCGCTGCCCTGGTGGTGTAGTTCGTCAAGGTAGACCATAATGCCTTCTTTGATCAGTCGTTCGCACTCCTCGAAGGTCCCGCCAACGGCTACACATGTCGGGAGGTCTTCTACGAAGGCTCCCCAGGATGTTGGTCCCCGGTCGTAGACGATGATATGGTCATCGTACTGCTCAATGTATGTATGATCCTCTCGCGGTTCCGCCTTCATCGTCCACCTCGTTTCAACATCGCCTTGTCGATGCCCGCCGTACGGCAGACATTGTTTAGCGTTCCTTCCGGCATGTCATCGCCCGGTTTGCCCGCGATAACCACCTGCTGTTCTGCGCGTTTGTAGATGCGGTGATCGCCTCGTGTACGCTCGTACATCCAGCCAACTTCCTCCACGGCATCGATTACATCCCGGACTTTGACCATGCTATTCTGTAATACCCGGCACCGGGAAGCGCGCCGTGAGCGCGGCGACAGCCAACTCGGTCTCCTCGCGCGCAATCCCGTCGTCGGGGTTGGTCAGTATGCGCGCCAGCAGCGCGCCGACCTCGCGCATCTCCGCCTCCCCGAAGCCACGCGTGGTCGCGGCGGGCGAACCCAGGCGCAGTCCACTGGTGACCATGGGTGGGCGCGGGTCGTTGGGGATGGCGTTCTTGTTGGTCGTGATGTGTACCTCGTCGAGCAGCGCCTGCGCCTTCTTGCCGCTCAGGCTCGTCGAGGTCAGGTCGACCAGCATGAGGTGGTTGTCGGTACCCCCCGTGACGATGCGCAGTCCGTGCGCGGCGAGGCTGGCGGCCAATGCCGCGGCGTTGCGCGCCACTTGCGCGCCGTACTCCTTGAACGAGGGCTGCAGCGCCTCGTGGAAGGACACAGCCTTGGCCGCGATGATGTGCTCCAGCGGACCGCCTTGCATGCCGGGGAACACGATTTTATCGATAGCCTTGGCGAACTCTTCCTTGCACAGGATCAGGCCGCCGCGTGGGCCGCGCAAAGTCTTGTGCGTGGTTGTAGTGACGACATGCGCGTGGGGGAGCGGGCTAGGATGGACGTCCGCCGCGACGAGCCCGGCGATGTGCGCCATGTCCACGATGAGGTACGCGCCAACCTCGTCGGCGATCTCACGCAGCAAGGCAAAGTCGATGATGCGCGCGTAGGCGCTGGCCCCGGCGACGATGGCCTTGGGCCGATGCTCGTGGGCCAGACGGCGCGCCGCCTCATAGTCGATGCGCTCGTCCTCGCCGAGCCCATAGGGCACAAAGTTGTAAGTCATGCCCGAGAAGTTGACGGGGCTGCCGTGCGTGAGGTGACCGCCCTGGTCGAGGCTCATGCCCAGCACGGTGTCGCCCGGCTTGAGCAGCGCGGCGTAGGCGACCATGTTGGCCGTCGAGCCGCTGTGTGGCTGCACGTTGGCGTGCTCGGCGCCGAACAGCCGCGTGGCGCGCTCGATGGCGAGGCTCTCGGCGTAGTCGATCCACTCGCACCCGCCGTAGTAACGGCGGCCGGGGTAGCCCTCGGCGTACTTATTGGTCAGTACCGAGCCCTGCGCCTCGAGTACGGCGGCGCTGGCGTAGTTCTCCGAGGCGATCAACTCGACGTGCGCGACCTCGCGGCGCTCCTCGCCCTTGATGATGTCGTATATCTCGGGGTCGGTCGCCTGTAGCGCGCTCACGCGCGCGCCGGTGATGGGTTTGTCAATGATCATGTACGCTCCTCCGGGTGATCGAATATCTACCCCGATTGTATCATGGGGTCACGCCACCCTTGTACACCATGATGGATCTCGATCTCAACCCCGCGCGGCGTTCATGAATGGTGTTCGTGCGCCTTGTTCGGCGTATGCGGCCGGGAACCGAGGTCGCGCCACGACGTTTCGGCGACGTCTACGCCGTAGTGTTGCGCCGCCTTCTTGATATTAGCGAAGGCCAGGTCGCGCTCGGCGTCCGATACGCCCTCGACTTGGTCGAAGCGGGCCAGCGCGTTCTTGACGTGCCCGGCGTCCGTGAGCGGCTCTTTGCGCTGTTTCGGGAAGGCGTACACGCTATCCGGCAGCTCTTTGCGCTCCTGCGTGTCCAACTGCCCGTGCTCTGTGTGCGGCTCCCACGTTGGTGTCGACATCGATCCTCCTCTTTACGAGTGACGAGTGACGAGTGATGAGTGATGAGTGACGAGTGATGAGTGACGAGTGATGGTCGACGGGTAACGCGGCAAGTTATGGGCCAAAAGAGGATAACGCCGTGCAACGGCTGCTCGCCACTCGTCACTCGTCGCTCGCCACTTGATACGCCCGGAAGGCGCCCGCCAACTCGGGTGGGACGCGGCCGCGGATGTAGGCGCCGCTGGGGCGATAGTCCTCGTCGTCGATGGCGCCGCGTAGATGGATCAGGTCGAGCAGGTCTTTGGCCTCGTAGGGCAGCAGGACTTCGACGGGCTGGAAGCCGGCCGCGAGGACATCCGCGATGCGCTCGCGCAGTTCTTCCAGGTTGATCCGCTGCGCCGCCGAGATGGGCGCCGGGTTAGGGAAGTCTTCCAGGTACTCGTTTACGGTCTCCTCATCGACGAGGTCGCACTTGTTGAGGGCCGTCACCACGCGCTTGTCGTCGGCGCCAAGCTGCGCCAGGATCGTATAGACGGTGAGCGACTGCGCCAGCGCCTGCGGGCTCGACGCGTCGACCACATGTAGCAACAGGTCGGCCTCGCTGACCTCTTCCAGTGTGGCTTTGAACGCGGCGACGAGGTCGGTCGGCAGCTTCTGGATGAAGCCGACGGTGTCGGTGATGAGCGCCTGCTGGCGGTACGGCAGCGGCAGCGTGCGCGTGGTGGGGTCGAGCGTGGCGAAAAGCTTATCCTCGGCGCGTACGTCGGCCTCGGTCAAACCGTTGAGCAGGGTCGACTTGCCCGCGTTGGTGTAGCCGACGATGGCGACCACGGGGACGCCCTGCCGCCCGCGCCAGCGCCGCTGCACGGTCCGTTGGCGGCGCACCTCCGCGATGGCGCGGCGCAACTCACTTATGCGCGCCCGGATGCGGCGGCGGTCACTCTCCAGCTTGGTCTCGCCGGGTCCGCGCGTACCGATGCCGCCACCGAGACGCGAGAGGCCGGTGTCGTGGCCGGACAGGCGGGGCAGCAGATACTCGAGTTGCGCCAGTTCGACTTGCAGCGCGCCCTCGCGCGTGCGCGCGTGCTGGGCGAAGATGTCGAGGATGACGGCGGTACGGTCGAGCACGCGGACGTCGAGCGTAGACTCCAGATGGCGCTGCTGCGCCGGGGTCAGTTCGTCGTCGGCGATGACGGTGTCGGCGTCGAGGGCGGCGATCTTATCGCGTACTTCCACCAATTTACCTTTGCCAAGATAGGTTGCCGGTACGGGTTCACGCAGCCGCTGGTAGAGGCTGCCGACGACATCCGCGCCAGCGGTAGCGGCGAGTTGGGCGAGTTCGTCCAGCGAGTCCTGTACCGACCAGGTCGCGTCGGGCCTGTCGTGGTCGATGCCGATGAGCAGGGCGCGTTCGGGGGCGGGCGCGGTCGGGACCGTCTTATGGCGGTGCGTTGAGAGGGGTGATGTGTGGGTCAGCGGCGGACTCCTTCAGTGATGGCCTGCGACTGCGGTCGCATGGCAAACGATGGACACTGCGGTGTCAGATCCACCCGACCGCAGTCGGCGTTGGTTTGCCATGCGACCACGGTCGCAGGCCCTATAGCGCCGTGCGGATAATGGTCACGCCGCCTTTGGCGTCATGATAGACCACCGCGCCAAAACGCTTGAAGCGGTCCAGCGCCGCTGTCACGCGCTCATGATTGTTGTTGTAGTAAGTGTAGGCCTCGATCTGGCCGAGATAGATGTAGGCGACGTGGTACTGCCGCAGCAGGGCGCCGATGGTCGTGGGATCGGTACTGGTGTAGAGCGTCTGTAGGTCGCGGAAGCGCGCGTCCACGATGTCGCCGCCGTGCCAGAGGCCCTCGTGCGAACCCCCCGAACCCAGGATGTCTTGCAGGCCCGTGAACGTGGAGATGCGGTACATCAGCTGTTCCTGACAGACCCACGCCGTATTAGGAGGCCTGGTCAGGCAGTCCGTCGTGCCAGGGTAGGGCCAATAGTCCTGCGCGCCGGGCACACCGTTGTTGAGGATTTGATCGGCCTCGAGGATGACAGGGTGGCCGGGCACGTTGGCGTTGATCCAGCGGATCGCGGTAGCGTCGGCCGGGATGGCGTTGGTGATGGTGATCGGCGGACCGCTATAGGTGCTTAGGTAGGCCGCGCCGTCGAGCGTGGGCGCGGCATTGGCGACGGGGTTGGTGTAGAGGCTGAGGTCGCTCCCTGGCGAGAACAGGGCCAGCAGCAGGTAGATCCCGCCCGCCGCCGCGACGACAACGGCGCCGCCGGGCGCGACGAAGCGCCGCCAGCCCCCGCGCAGCTTCTGGGCAAGGGCGTAGAGCCCGTAGGCCGCGCCCATCGCCAGCAGTGTCCACGCCTGGTAGTAGAACTTAAAGACCGTGTTCATGCGGTACAGATCCCCCGTACAGGCGCCCGAGGCGTCGGGGCCGCAGAAGAGGTCCTTCAGGAAGGCGACATCGCATAGGATGATCAGGCCGATGCCGCCCACGCAGAGCAGCAGTGCGAAGGCGTTCTCACGGGCGCCGGCGTAGGCTTGGCGTGTCGCTAGGTAGAGGGCGGCCCCGGCGAAGGGTAGCAACAGCCCCGCCGTGGTCAGGCCCTCGACGGCGCCCAAGACGAGGGCCAACAGCAGCGCCGCCACGATCAGCAGGGGGCCCCGTGAGCCGACCGCCCCGAACGAAGGCAGCGGCAGGCGCGGCAACTCGGGCAGGTCGGCGCCGGCGTCGTCGCTACTATCATCGTCGCGGTCTCGACCGTCGCCCTCGACGTCCGGCTCGCGCTCCAGTACCGCCATCGCGGCGCGGCGGCTACCGCGCCGCGCGGACCCCTGGAGTGTCGCGGTGGCGCCTGAAGCCACGATAGCGGTGGCGGGCGCCGCCGGAGTCCCGGCCGTGGCGAGTCGGGCGCCGCGTGGCAGGTAGCCGATGATGAAGGCGGCCACGGGAATGAGGAAGAGTCCAAACATGGTGAAGACGTCGCCCACCGGCGAGCCATGCAGGTGGACGCCGAACGAACTGTACTGCGGCTTGAAGTCGTGGTGGAACTGAACGAAGAGCAGGTAGCTCAATAAGAGGACGCCGACCGCGATGCCGACCCCTTCGCCAAGCGCGCGTCTATCGAGGCTGACGAGTCCCGGCACGAGCAACGCCGCGCCGATCAGCAGCAGATAGGTCGGCCAGTCCCACGAATTCATGAAGTATAGCGCGCCGGCCGAGAGGCCCGCCAGGAGCATTGTCGTGACGCGCAGCGTGTCCGTCCGCGCCAACGCGTCCCAGCCCGCGGCCGGGGCCAGCGCCAGGTTCAGCGCGATGCCGATAGCCAGGATCGTGAACGGCAGCGCGATGACGTGCGGGTGCAGATCGCCGAGCAGGAAGCTAAAGGCCGGGAACTCGGTGATGGTGCAGGCGCTGGGAATCGGGACACATTGCGTTGGCTCGACGACGCGCGACGCGGTGAAGAAGCCGAAACTCGCGCCGCCCTTGCTGAGGTATTGCGCGAGGCCATTGAGGTTGCCGATGAGCAGCACGAAGATGGGTCCGAGCGCGGCCCAGCGCGCGCTGCGTGTCAATCCGTAGGCCACGGAGTAGGCGGCGCCGCCGACAAGGGCGAACAGCAGCGCGAGGGCCAGATTGTAGCCGACCGTCGCGCTCACGCCGGTCAGCGTCACGAGCGTGCCGACGGCCAGGTAGCCGCCGTAGTAGTAGTTGATGGTGGTCCCGGCCAGCCAGGGGTCGTAGGGCGGGAACGAGGTCGCCTTGTGCGAGGCGGTCATCAGCGCGAGGTCCATCGGTTTCTCCGTGGAGAGGATGCCGGGGTGCGCCGCGCGCACCAGCGCCCACGCGACGAAAAGGCCGATAAAGAGCGCCTCCTCGATCAGGAGCGCCGCGCGCCGCTGCCGGAACCAACGGGGCAGCGTCGTCCAGTCGGGGCGCAGCAAGACGAGTCCGCCGGCGCACACGACGACGGCCCCCGCGGCGAGCAGCGCCGCGTTGTTGCCGCGCCCGAACAGGCTGCCGGCCAGGTAGTTGAGGTAGGTGATGAGCAGGATGCCCACGAGTTTAGCCAGGCCGTAGCCGCGGTCGGCCAGACGCGGCAGCGCGGCCAGCGTCAGCGGCAGCGCCGCGAGGCCCAGCAGTTCGACGACGATGAGCCAGACGAGAAATTGTATCATGAGTTGCTATCCTACCACCTTGTAGAGTGTGACGCGCTTGCTACACGTCCCTTCGACTGATTGTACGATGGGTTGTACGTCCCAACAAGGCCCAACTATTCCCACTCATCTACTCCAACGCGCCGTAAAGGGAGACTGATGATACTATAGTTTAGAGTGCAGGTCATGCTGCGATTGGGCCGATAAGCTCGTTGGGCTTGTCGTACATGTTGATTGCCTGTGGGGAGCAACGTATATGGGAACATGGGTGTTGCTGATCGGGGCGGTCCTGCTCATGGGATATGCGGTCTACGAGCTCGTGGCGCGCCCGGCATCGGCACGGCAGCATACCCGACACACTGCGGCGCCCACCGCGCGTAGTGGCGCCGTGTCCGTCGCGCGCGCGCCGATCGCGCTGTCCGCGCGACTGGACGACCTGCGCGCAATACCCATGGCGGCAACCGCCAACGCCACGACATTAATCGTCGCCATGAGTGTCCTTGGGGTTGTTGGGTGGCTGGTTTTGTGCGGATGGTATTCTTTATTCGGCCACTACACGAGACCGGACTTTGCCTTCGATAAAATCCCCGACCATTACAACTCTTCGATCCTCCAAAACACGACATGGATCTTTCTGGCTCTGACGCTCATGTACGGCGCTATCTTCGCTTTGCTGCGCACAGTACCGCAGGTGTCTCGCGCGCTCAAGGCCACAATTATCCTAGGCGTCGTGGGCGCCGCCGTCGTCAACGTATTCATCTACCCCGTAGGCGCGCTCGATGCGTATTACTACATTATCGAATTGAAGCTTGCCTACCTCTATCATTTGAACCCATATATAACGACCATGGCGCAGACGCACCCGATCGACGCGCTGGCCACATCGGGCTTCGCTTTTGGACTAGACCTGTTGTTCCCCTATGGGCCGGCCTGGTTGCTCCTCTCGTGGGCGCCGACCGTTTTCACCGGCTTCGCCGACGTGCAGCACGTCCTGATCGGGCTAAAACTATACAATATGCTCCAGCTTGCCATTACTGCATATCTTCTTTATCGATACCAAGATGACGACAGGCGCGGATGGCTCGCGGCATACCTTTTTCTGGCCAATCCTTTGGTCCTGTTCGAAGGGGTGGGCAACGCGCACAACGACGTGATGATGGCGATGTTCCTGGTCGCGGCCTTACTAGCGTTGAAGAAGCAATCGTGGCTAGCGGGCCCGCTCTTGATGCTCTCGGTCTTGGTTAAATTCTTCTCCGCCGGTCTCGTTCCGTTATTCCTCCTGGTCATGCTGAAGCAACGATGGAGCGTCCGGAAGATAGCCATGTCCGCCTTATCCTCTATGGTGGTCTTGTTTATCTGTTGCGCGCCGTATTGGGCCGGCGGCCGGTTGATTGGAGGATTCGAGGCGGCGACGACCGCCTCGCAGGGCGCCAGTTCCGCCTCTATCTTCTCCCTGCTTCGTGAGTATATGAGCCTGAACAATGCGTTTCCCACCACCATCTCAGCGCTCCATTCGGCCATGTATGGTGTGTTCGCGGTCCTCGCCATCGCCATCCTGTTCGGAGTGGGGCGCGGCCGAGACCCGGAGCCCGCGGCGAACGACACGTTTCTGCTGTTCTCGGTGCTCCTCAGCCTGCTCTATCCGTGGTATCTGATCACCGCTTTCGCTCTGCTGGCGTTGCGGCGCGGCCGCATAGCGCTTGGTTATCTGTACGCGGCCACCACGTTCGGGTTAGTGTACCACCCGCTCTCCGTGTGGGCCTGGTTCAACTCTGGATGGATTCCATTCCACATCCATCTATTACAGGGGCTGTTTTTGGCGGCGCCTATCCTGGGGTTGTTCCTCGTAGAGTTAGGACTGTACGCCGCTGCCAGATCGAGGTGGTTGCGGCGCATCGCGATGTGATCGAGCCGCGACGGCCGCGTTCAATGCATGCCGTCCAGCACACGCGCCGGATCGGGTAAGCTTCGCCCCTCGATGTACCAGAAGCGCACGACTCCGTCGGCGCCCGGTTGTCCGGCCCGCACGGGGAGGTGTGTCGCCTGCCCGTAACGGGCGCCCTCAAGTTCGTCGTTGTCGAAAATGATAACCTGCGCTGCCGGACAGACCATCCATGTGGTGGTCCAGCGTCCCGTACAGATAGCAGCCAGGGGGTCATAGAGATTGTTGTATTCAATGGGCCATCCATTAGGCCCAACGACCGTGACCGGTATGGTGCCGCGTGCAGCGAGGAATGTGGCCCAATCGTGGGCGGCATTGGAGAACGCGGTGCGTGTAACCGGCGCGTTCGCGAACTCCCAGTAGCGTCCGACGCCGAGCGTGCCAATGATGGCCGTGGCGAGAACCGCGCCGGTGAGCCGTAAGGTTGATCTCCATGTGAGCCACGCCAGTTGACCCGTCCAGCGGGCGACGCGGGTCAAAAGGGCTCCTGCCACCGCCAGGATGACCTCCAGACCAAGGGCGATGAGCAAGCACACGGCGGGCGATGCAGGGATCGATCTGGTGATGCTCGGCGCGTCTACGCCGGGAAGCGATCCGATCGTTAGCATAGTGCCTAGGCTGACCGGTATGGTCAGCCACAGCAGGATGAGCATGGCGGACGGCCGGCGCCAATTCCAGAGGACGGCTGCAACGCCGATAATGAAGAGCAGGTTGCTGAACGGGTCCAACAAGGGCGCGCTATTGTCATCAAAGATCGTGACAGGATCACCACGGACAGCGAACATGCCGGCCGCCGCCCTGAATTGATACCACAAGATGCCCAACGCACCCGAGCCGATGTCGGGATGCGTGGTGGCGAAGTAGGCCCGGTTCTCAGGGGAGAGGATGAACCGCTCCGCCGCGTGCCCTTGCAGGGCGCTACCGGGCGCGAAGTATAGTTGCAGCAGCGGCCAGGCGCATACGAGCGCGCTAACTCCAAGTACGGCGCTCACGACAAGTACATGACGGGCGCGCGGCCTCGCGCGCACAGCGTTGAGGTCTAGCAAGGGCGCGCGAGGCCGCGCGCTGTCGGAACCGCGCCACTTCCATGGCGCGGCAACGATGCCGAGCGCCGTTGTGGGCACGCGTCCCCGTCGCGGCGACGATGCGCCCGATGGTCCCTCCCACCAGCGGCTGTATCCCCCGATCAATAAAGCCAGCCAACCGGCCACAAGGGGGCTAATGATCATTCCGCTGAGGTGGGCATTGAACGCGGCAGCGAGGGAGAGACCGGCCAGGGCGGCCAGCGTCGGGCTCGATCGCCGCACGGCCATGACGGTCAGCAAAATCGTGGCGCTCGTCGCGGTGACGGCCATGATGTTTGGCAAGACAAGGCGCGAGAAGTTGACGTTCCAAAACGTCGTCGCTAGCGCCACGCTCGCGACAAAGCCGACACGACGCGGGTACCCCAATTCGCGAGCGGTGGCATAGAGCAGCGGCACGCTTATCGCGCCCAGCACACCGCTGTACGCACGGGCAACAGTGACGTTCATGCCGCCGGTCCAGCGCAACGGAAAGCTCATCACATACTCATACAGGGCCGGCAACGACAGGTGATCGATGATAAACGGGCTGGTATAAGCGCCTTGTATGAACTTGCGCGCCTCGATCATTAACTGGGCCTCATCACCCCACATCTCACGGCTCTGAGCGGGTAAACCCCACCAGCGCACGGCGACGGCAAGGCCAAACAGGCCGAGGGGCAGGGCGACATCGCCCCAGATTCGCTGACGGCGCGTTATGTCCATTGCCGTGGACCAATGGGGGGAAGCTAATTCATGGATAGCATAGAAACCGAGTATTGCTGCGGCGGTGAGGGCAAGTATGGTGAGCATTGTTCCAACTATCGGTGATGTTTACGATAACTACTGTAGCATAAATTTTATGGATCACGGAGGAGGGGAGGAGAGGGAGAGTTGTGTGCGTATCGTGAGTCGTAGTGGCAGCGGCAGATGGTTTATGGCCGCTACACTTGTCGTCATCGTGCTCCTCCTCACGGCCGACATCCTTTGGGCCGAGCATGCGCCCGTTCACATGCGTTTGCGATCCTCAGGCGTTTCCGCCGTTCTTACCGTGGATGGCGTCACTTATCCGTTTATGTGGCCTGCTCCACCGACGCGTCTAGCTCTACTCGCCAACGATCCCAACACGCACGAGTGGGGTATCGGCGGTTCGCAGTCGCTCTGGTCATCGCCCTCGGCGCCCTCGTCCCCCTCCGGGTTGGGGCGCGCCTGGCAGCGGCCACGGAACGGGCAAGGCGCGCCGGCCCCATGCTCCCCGGCTGGACGGTTGCCTCTCTGGTGATGGCCGCTTCCCTGGTTTTCACGCTCTACATCGCGCTCGACGAGTATCACGGCATGCCACATATCTTCGACGCGCAGGCCTACGTCTTTCAAGCCAAGATCCTGGCGTCGGGCCGGCTTGCTATTCCGCCGCCGCCACTTATTGATTCGTTCCCCACCCCTTTTTTTGGCGTTATTAGAGGGCAATGGGTCGCGCAGTACGCGCCGGGCACGGCCCTCACCTTAGTCCCTGGACTTTTACTGGGGGTTCCGTGGGTGGTTCAGCCTTTGCTGGGGGTTGGTACGCTTGCGCTGGTATTTGCCATCGGACAGCGGCTATACGGTCCCTACGTCGCGACACTGGCCGTCCTGCTCGGCGCGCTCTCGCCATTCCGCGACTTCATGATCGGTACGTATTTTAGCCACCCGGCGGCCTTTTTCACCATGCTGGCGTACTACCTACTTATCCGTGCGGAGTGGGGCCGCCGTGTACGCCCTACCTTCCTCGCGGGGCTTGCCATCGGTATGGCCTTTCTATGTCGCGAGTTAAGCGCGATCGTCATCGGGGTACCGCTCACGGCGGCCCTGGTTTTGCACATCTGGCGCCGGCGCGCCGTGCGCCCACTCCTGGCATGGGGCGGTGGAGCGGGTGTTTTCGCGGCGCTCTATGGTCTCTACAACTGGAGCTTCACTGGCAATCCCGCTCTGTCGCCGCGCGCCATCAGCGATCCTACTGACCGTTATGGTTTCGGACTTGGATACGGCTGGTCGGGCCAGCATACCGTGGCTGGAGGGTTGGTCAACCTTGACCAATTGGTGACAGGGCTCGCGTTAGATCTCTACGGTTGGCCCTACTATATGGCGCTTGCCGTGCCGCTCATCCCATTCGTGCTGGCGCGCGCCAACCGCTGGGATCTCTTAAATGGGGTGATTGTCGCCGTGGTGCTGCTTTCAAACGTTCCCTACTATTCGAGTGGCGTCGCCATCGGGCCACGCTACCTGTACGAGGCGATACCTGCTCTCCTACTAATGACCGCGCGGGGTCTCGTCGTGCTCGGCGCCGAAGCCGGTGTCGTGCTTGGTCTCGTGCGGCGGCCTCGCTGGGCCGGCCCGCTTGCCGCGTGGATCGTGCTCATCGCGCTCATCGCGCCCGATCTATTTTTCTACATGCCGCGCCAGCTGGAACTCTACCGCGATTTCACGGCGATAGCGTGGGCGCCCAACGTAGAGGTAACACGGATATACTCCGACGCGCCCAGACACGCCATTATCGTGACGCCCGACTATTTCATCTACAGTGATGTTTTGGCCTCACTCAATAGCCCCGCCGCTCTAACCGCTCCGGAGACGACGCGCGACGATGTCTGGGCGCTGGCCTCAACCCCCGTACGCTATGTCGCGTTGCGCGCCGCGTTCCCCCACCGCCGGCTGTACATCCTTACGATTAACGGGCCGTCCGTTGCTTTCCAACCATGGATTCAGTAATGAATTGTCCGGCTTTACGTCGATCATCGGGGGCGCTACTGGGGCAGTGTCACGACCAATAGCCGGGCGCCGGCGCCGTCGGTAACCAGGACATCGCCGTTGGACAGCCGCGCGAGTCCCAGCGGTTGGATAGGGCCCAGCGGTTGCCCCGCTACCCGCAGTGGCAGACGCGTGGGCGTCCCCCCGTGGAGGGGATAGACGAGGAGCGCGCCGCCGTTTGGATCGGAGGCGAGCAAGCGGCCGTCGGCGAGGGGAAGCACATGCACGGAGTGGATCGTGTCCGACGGCGGCGCGCCCCACTGCATGACAGAGTGGCCCGAGGCGTCCTCGTGCTTGATGCGCGTGTTCGTGTCGTCGTAGATGTACAGTGAGGAGTCCGGCGCGACGGCGATATCCGACGGTTGGTTGTACTGCGCCGGTCCGTTACCAAGTTGGCTCGTCATCTGTGTGATGAGTTTGCCGTAGGGCGAGAGGACCACGATCGCGTTGGAGCGCGGGTTGGCCGCGTAGATGGTCCCGTTCTTACCGATGGACATACCGCGCGCATCCTGCAATAGCGCCGAGTCGTGGATGATCTCGCGGATGAAGCGGCCGGAGATATCGTACTGCTCAATGGCGCCGCGGACCGCGTCAAGCACATAGAGGTTGTTCCCTTGCGTTGCCAGGGCGAACGGCTGCGCGAGTGCGGCCGCTCCATTCTGTACCGATGTGACAAGGCTTCCCCCCTTATCGAGGATGGCCAGGCGACTGTTGTCTGTGTCGGCGACGGCGATGTAGCCGTTCGGCAGTTGGATAGCCTCGCGCGGTCCTTTGAGCTTGGCGCCGCCGCCGAGTACGGTCTTGGCCGTGATCGGCGCGCCCGCGATGGCAGCGAATGGGATGGATGTGGCTGCGGGGATCGCGGCCGGCCTCGGCGGCGCGCTCGCCGTTGATGTCCCCAAGATTCGTGAGAGCGCGAAGAGGAGTAAGATCACGGCCAGGATCGCGGCGAAAAGCCCACGCTGGCGCCGGGCGCGCATCCCCTGCGTCGTGGCGCGCGCGCGGTTCGTCCGCGCCCCAGCCGCCCCCGTCGCTACGTCATCGGTCGCGGCGTGAGCGTCGAGGGGCGTCCCGGCAGGGGGGACGGGGCGGGCGCCGGCGTTCGTGGCCGCCGGCCGCGCTGACCACCCCCGCGAGCGGTCGCGGAAGTGCGCGCGCGGGGCGCGCGCCGACTGTGTATCTCCGCTAGGGGGCAATGCTTCCACGTCATCGGTCCGTGGTTGACCGCCCTGGTCTTCGTCATCGGCAGCAGTGACGTGGTTATTGGCGGCAAGGACGTGATCGTCGGCGGCGGTAATGACGTGGTCATCGGCGAGTTGGTGATCGCTATCGTGATCTTGCATATATAAGGATAATGCCTTCTTTAATGGGAGAAATGAGCATAACAACATCGCGGACTGGCCTGTATTGTACACCACCGTGCGCATGACGCCACCGCGGCTTTGCGCGTTCGAGCGCCATGCGCCGGTCTGACTCGCTCACGATACATGGTATCGATCGTCACTGTCACGGTAGTAGCCCGTTAGACGGCCGGCAATAGCCCATTTGGGTCCCCTTGGCTGTCTAAAAAGGATGACGGCGCTAAAGGGTGGGCCTTGTTGTGTCGATAAAAGGGCTATGACGAGTAGTACTAAAGGGGCTGTGGCGCGTCGTACCCTGTACCTATCAGTCGTACGCTTTACCCATCAATTGCAAACGCCCCACGCATCGTGCATACTACGTGTCATAAAGGCGCCGGGCGCCAGTGGGAAAAGGTCGGGGGCTAGTGGGCGCGCGGCTTGTATGACGGAGCGATCGTCCTTTTATTTGGTGAATTGGGAGAGCGAGGGACCATAATGCAGCGAGTCGGAATTAACCGTTCCCGCCGCGCCGATTTCCTGATCGGCGCGGCGGCCGCGGGGGCGGGACTACTCTTAAGTGATAGACGCCGCGCGGCGGCGGCGACGGCAACCGATGTGATGGGGCAGGCGAGAACCGGCGCGACGGCCCGGGCGAGCATCCAGCAGATACTCAACACGGCGCTGATAGCGGAGCAACTCGCGATGACCTTCTACTATAAGGGTCTCACGACGCCGGCTATCATGCACGACCACCGTCTTGGCGGCCCGTCGGCCAATCCCAATAACCCCGGTCTGCCGCCGGGCGGCGATCCGGCCAATGTGAAGGACATGCAGTCTATCCTGGACTCCGAGGTCAAGCACGCGCAGGCGTTGGCGAACGCGACCGCGGTTTCGCCCTATAAGAAGTTCTACTTCCCGCGCGACACCTTCCGTGGGTTGGGCGCTTCCAATGAGGCGGGGACGTATCTACAGGTCATGGACGCGCTGGAGACGGCTTTCGTCGGCGCGTACCTCGCCGCAGTCGGCGAGTTCGTGGCGCTGGGCCGCTCCGACCTGGCCGGCGTCATCGTGCAGATCATGGGTGTCGAGTCGGAGCACCGCATGCTGGGGCGCTTGATCTCAGGATTCACGACGGCCAACAACCTGACGTTGCAGAAGAATCCCTTCACGAGTGTCAGTGACGCGGCCAAGGCGTTGCACCCTTTCGTCACCGGCCAGGGCTTCAGCGGCGGCGCTACAGCCCCCGTGAACTTGCCGGCGGTCGCGGAGGCCGAGCGCGTGGTCGGCCGCTACGCCACCCGTATCGTGACCAATTTTCTATAGGAGAGAGCAAATGCCGATCACTAATAAAGGTCTTGTCGCTGTGCCAGCCCTCTCCGCCGAGGACGAGGGGGCGCCCTTTCCGCCGGCCCACGCCGCGCTCGTGCAGCCTGTCGCGCCTGGAGTGGGCGTGCGCGCGACGCCGACGCGCGGGCTTTTCGTGAAAGGGGCGCTGGCGGCGGGCGCCGTCGCCGCGCTGACCGGAGCCGCCCCGCTGGGCCTCTCCGCCGTGGCCCCCGAGGCCACTGCTTGCAACGAGACGGTGCAAGACGTTCTCAATACGACGCTCACGTTCGAGCGCCTGGCCATGACCTTCTACCACACGGGGCTGGCGTCAGCGGCTATCGTTGGATCAGGGCGCGGGGGCCATGCCGCCAACACGCTCAATGACTCGCGCATCGGCGGCGCCCGCAGCGTCGCGCACTTGCAAACCGCCCTCGACCAGGAGAGCCAGCACGCGCAGTTCCTGATGGACTACGGCGCGACGGTGCAACACAAGAGCTTCTATTTTCCCGACGCGGTGTTCGCGGGGGTTGGCTACACAAGCCATAGCGACACGTTCCTGTGGTCGCTCGACCACCTGGAAACGGCGTTCATTGGCATCTACCTCGCCGCTGTGATCCGCTTCGGCGCGCTCGGTCATGGCGACCTCGCCGTCACAATGGGGCGTATCCTGGGGACCGAGTGCGAGCATCGCGCGCTTGGGCGTGTGATCGCGGGCGATGATCCGGTCAACAACGTCACGCTTGAGGTCTCCTCATTCACCTGCGTCGGCGACGCCGCTAAGGCGCTCAACCCATACCTCACGGGCGTAGGGTTTAAGGGCGCCACGCGCCAGGTTGCCGTGCCAAGTCAGAGCGATATCGCGCGCCTCGTCGGCCCTAACGTCAGCACGGAGATGTAGTCGGAAGTCGGAAGTCGGAAGTCGGAAGTCGGAAGTCGGAAGTCGGAAGTCGGAAGTCGGAAGTCGGAAGTCGGAAGTCGGAAGTCGGAAGTCGGAAGTCGGAAGTCGGAAGTCGTCGGTAAAGGGTAATGTCTCACGCTGATACGTCAATCCCTTGTGCGCCCACACGCTAGTCGCGCTTGCTGATAACTTCCGACTTCCGACTTCCGACTTAATAACCTTGACACGCAGGCACTCAAGTAGTAGACTAAGGCTACAGAGTAGATTTCACCTGCGGAGGGCGCATGGGCGTCGAGTACAAGGATTATTACCGCATTCTCGGCGTCGATAAGCGCGCGGACGACCGTGAGATCAAGGCAGCGTTTCGGCGCATGGCGCGCCGCTATCACCCCGATGTCAATCCAGACGATGCGGCGGCGGAGGGGCGCTTCAAGGACCTCAACGAAGCTTATGAAGTGCTCGGAGACCCTGAGAAGCGCCGCCGCTACGATTCGCTAGGCCCGCTCAACTGGGCGCGCGCTACGGGCGCCGCATCGCGCGGCGCCGCCACGACCAATGGACGTCCCGGCCAGTCGACGTTCGACTTCTTTCAGAACGTTTTCGCCACGGCCAACGCGCGCCGGTCGCGCGCGCGGAGCGGCCGCGACCTCGAGCAAGACGTGACCGTCACTATGGAGGAGTCCTTTGCCGGAGGCGCCCGCGTCTTTAGCGTGCAGGGCGAAGAGCCATGTGAGCGCTGCGAGGGCAGCGGCCGCGCTCCGACGGGTCGTCCGTGTCCCCAGTGCGCCGGCAGTGGCCTGGTCTCATACACCCGGAAAATCGAGGTCAAGATACCGTCCGGGGTGCGCGACGGTTCGCGCATCCGTATCGCCAATGAAGGCGGGGCCGGGGTCATGGGCGGCGCCAAGGGCGATCTGTACTTCCGCATCCATGTGCGCCCGCACGAGCGTTTCCGCCGCGACGAGGACAACCTGCTCCTCGACGTCGACGTGCCGTTGACGACGTTGGTGCTCGGCGGTGAGATTGAGGTGCCGACGTTGGCGCGCCCGGTACGCATGAAAGTGCCGCCAGCGACGGCGAGCGGGCGGCAGTTCCGCCTGGCGCGGCAGGGCATGCCGCATCTCAATGGCGGCGGTTCCGGCGGGGAGCGCAGCGGCGACCTCATCGTGCGCGTCAACGCGCTGCTGCCGCAACAGGTCGGCGACCGCCAGCGCAGGCTCTTCGAGGAGTTGCGCGAGTTGGGTATGTAGCGATCAGTAGTCAGCAGTCAGCTATCAGTTGACAGCCGTCAGCTTCAAATACCGCGTAAAAGCTGATGGCTGATCGCTAAGGAGATGTACATGAATGATAGACCGGGGGCTGGAATGCCACACCGCACGGAGCGCACCGTGAAGTTCACCATCAGCGTCGCCGCGGAGATGGTCAACGTCCACGCGCAGACGCTGCGCCACTACGAGCGCATCGGGTTGATCGCGCCTAAGCGCAGCGAGGGCAAGATCCGCTACTACACACTCGAGGACATCGAGTTGCTCGACACGATTAAAGACCTTATTGAGGACCGCAAAGTTAACCTGGCCGGGGTGCAGGCCATCCTGGATTTGCGCGAGCAGATGGAAGAAATGCGCGCTGAGGCGGAGCGTGAGATCGATGAACTGCGTGTTCGATACGAGGGCGAGATCGCGCGACTCAAAGGCATTATCAGGCGTATGAACGGACAGGAGTCGGCCCCGGAGCAGGATCCAGTGCCGTCCTATTAAAAGGTGTTAGGTGAAATTTTATGAATACGAACAAATTTACCGATAAAGCGAACGAGGCGTTGAGCGAGGCGCAGAGCCTGGCCGAGCGCGGCAATACCAGCCAGGTCGATGAACTACATCTGCTGGCCGCGGTGCTGGGGCAAGATGAGGGCATCGCGCCGGCCGTGCTCGATAAACTACATATCAACAAGGCGCGTCTACAGGCGTCCGTGCAGGAAGCCCTGGCGCGTTTGCCCAAAGTATACGGCAGCAATGCCCAGCCCTACGCCTCGACCCAACTGCGCGCCGTGCTACAGCGCGCGCAAGACGAGGCCGAGCGCCTCAAGGACGAGTACGTCTCGGTCGAGCACCTGCTCCTGGCGTTGGCCGACGATAGTAACAAAGGGCGTGGCGGCGAACTCTTGCGCGCCGACGGCGTCACCCGCGATAGTATCTACACCGTCCTCAGTAGCATTCGTGGCGGCCAGCGCGTGACCACGCCCACCCCTGAGGGGACGTACCAGGCGCTGGAGAAGTACGGGCGCGACCTCACGCGCATGGCCCGGAACAATAAGCTCGACCCCGTGATCGGACGCGACGAGGAGATTCGTCGCGTCATCCAGGTGCTCTCGCGCCGCACCAAGAACAACCCCGTGCTTATCGGCGAGCCCGGCGTCGGCAAGACAGCTATTGTCGAGGGGCTAGCCCAGCGCATTGTGCGCGGCGACGTGCCTGAGACGCTCAAGGACAAGCAGGTCATCGGGCTCGACCTCGGGTCGCTCGTGGCCGGCGCCAAGTTCCGCGGCGAGTTCGAGGAGCGCCTCAAGGCCGTGCTCAAAGAAGTCGAGAACGCCGAGGGCCGCGTGATCCTGTTTATCGACGAGTTGCACACGGTCGTCGGAGCTGGGGCGGCCGAGGGCGCGATGGACGCCGGCAACATGCTCAAACCGATGTTGGCGCGCGGCGAGCTGCGCTGCATCGGCGCCACCACGCTCGACGAGTACCGCAAGCACATCGAGAAGGACGCCGCGCTGGAGCGCCGCTTCCAGCAGGTCTACGTCGGTGAGCCCAGCGTCGAGGACACCATCTCCATCCTGCGCGGGCTCAAGGAGCGCTACGAGGTGCACCACGGTGTGCGCATCACCGACTCGGCTATCGTGGCCGCGGCCGTCCTTTCCAACCGCTATATCACTGACCGCTTCCTGCCCGACAAGGCCATTGACCTGATCGATGAGGCGGCGAGCAAGCTGCGCATGGAGATTGACTCGATGCCGAGTGAACTGGACGAGATCACGCGCCGCATCATGCAGCTGGAGATCGAGCGGCAGGCGCTGTCCAAGGAGACCGACGCCGCGTCGAAGGAGCGCTTGGGCAAATTGGAGGCTGAATTGGCCGACCTCAACGAGCAGTCGGCCACGATGACGGCGCAGTGGCAGACCGAGAAGGACGCCATCACCGCGCTACAATCGACCAAAGAGCGCATCGAGGCCACGCGCGGCGATATCGAGCAGGCCGAGCGCGTCTACGACCTCAACCGCGCCGCCGAGCTGCGCTACGGCGTCTTGACCGCGCTTGAGCGCCAACTCAGGGAGCAGGAGGAGCGTCTCTCCACTCAGCAGGAGGAGCGCAAGATGCTCAAGGAGGAGGTCGACGAGGAAGATGTGGCTGATGTCGTTTCCAAGTGGACGGGCGTGCCGGTCAGCCGCCTGATGGAGGGCGAGATCCAGAAGCTCATCGCCATGGAGCAGAACCTGCACCTGCGCGTGGTGGGTCAGGACACCGCGATTACGGCCGTGGCCAACGCCATCCGTCGCGCCCGCGCGGGCCTGCAAGACCCCAACCGCCCGCTGGGCTCGTTCATCTTCCTGGGTCCGACCGGGGTGGGCAAGACCGAGTTGGCGCGCGCGCTGGCCGAGTTCCTGTTCGATGATGAGTCGGCGATGGTGCGCATCGACATGAGCGAGTACATGGAGAAGCACTCCGTCTCGCGGCTGATCGGCGCCCCTCCCGGCTACGTCGGCTACGACGAGGGCGGCCAGCTGACCGAGGCCATCCGGCGGCGCCCCTACAGCGTGGTGCTGCTCGACGAGATCGAGAAGGCCGCCCCAGATGTCTTCAACGTGCTGTTGCAGGTGCTCGACGACGGGCGTCTGACCGATGGGCAAGGCCGCACGGTGAGCTTCACCAACACTGTGATCATCATGACCAGCAACGTCGGGTCTCAGGCGATCCACCAGTACGGGGATGATCCGGAGGAGTTGCGCAACGCCATGCTGGAGGCGTTGCGGCAGAGCTTCCGGCCGGAGTTCCTCAACCGCATCGACGAGGTGATCGTGTTCCGCGCGCTCACGCGAGAGCAGATCGGGCACATCGTGGAGATCCAGCTGGCGCGCACGGCCAAGCGGTTGGCCGACCGCGGCATCGCGCTACAGTTGAGCGAAGCGGCGCGGGAGCGGTTGTCCAACGAGGGCTACGATCCGATCTACGGGGCGCGGCCGCTCAAGCGGGTGATCCAGCAGCGCATCCTCGATCCGCTGGCGATGCAGGTGTTGCAGGGTAACTTCAAGGACGGCGACACCATCCTGGTCGACGCCACGCCCGAAGGCTTCGCCTTTGTCAAAGCGAGCGACATCTCCGACCCCGTCGATGAAGCCGCCAGCCGTGAGGCGGTCTCAGCTGGGTCCTAATCCACTCCCACCATCGGGGCGGTCGGCCGGCGCTACTGTAGTGCTGGCCGACCGGCTTTTTGTTGTCAGCGATTACCTACGGGTAGGCGTTCGGGTCCTCCACCAGCAGCCCTTCAGTGGCAGCGGCCTGATGCTGGTCAATGTCGGCGGACACAAAAGTGATGGGGGGGAGTTGCAGGCTACGGTACAGATCATGGACCGCCAGCGCCGTGGCGAGATGTACTGCGTCAAACCCTCGGAGCCCGTGCGCCTGAGCCAGACTCATGGCGTGTTCTATCAGCGTTTCTGTAACGTTCAACACAAGATACTGAGTTTGCCAATCCTGACGGAAGTCAGTCCCGGCACGCGTGGCATCCGCCAGCGTGATTGCTCCCGTCCGTACTTTGCGGAATAGCGCCGCGATCATTTCGGGGCCGGTTAACTGGACTGTATACAGGTTGTGTCCCAGGATAGGATCGGTAAGCGCGGTGATCCACCTTGTACCCTGTTCGCGCGCATAGCGTTTGACGAGGGCGCTTGTATCGAGGTAATAGGCCGCCACGGCTTAACGCCGGTCAGCGATGATCGATTCCGAGAGAGGCTGCCCATATACTGTGATCGGTTCGCGTGTCGAATCGGTGGACACGGGCGGGGATGCGGGTAGCCTTGTGAGCAATCCAGCGGCGTGCAGGCGTTCCTTGACTGTTTCCTCGGTCGGCGTCACGCTTGTCAACTGTGCTATCCGCGGATGAACCTCAACGGGAAGGCCATCGGTGAGCTGTGAGTCGTCATCGAGGATCACGCGATTATCTTTTACAACACCATAGTACACAGTCATGTCACATCCCCTTTTGCTTGGCTTGCACAAGCCCTCCTATTTACTCCTAATTGTATCATGCGCACTCAGGCGCACACGGAAGCGCTTGCGCGCACGCGAACATGGATACGTCAAATCGGGGCAGTTCTCGAATTGCTCGGGGAGAGCCGACCCGACCAAGACGACCGGCCGCCCTGCTTGACCGATGTTCTTGGCTACCCGCAGCCATGTATTCCTGAATACGGAATAACCGTCCCGCGTCGTAGTAGGGACGACACCCCACAGCATGTCGCTGTCCATGGTCACGCATTCATGAAAGGATCGCGCGAGGTTCAGCGCGATCGTTGTCTTCCCCGTGCCGCTCGCGCCCGTGAGGACAAAGAGCGGGAGTTGCACGAAACGGCTCCGATGGCCGCAGAAAGGGCAGATGGCGAAGGGGCCTCGCGGGTCGATCTCTTTGTTGACGCTATACTCGCCGCAGTGGGGACAGACGTTGAACATGACCGAAGCCTTCCAGAATGTCAGTCAAAGCTCTCCGGCCACTGTTGCGCTTGATGGACGACGCCGACGCTTTCCACGGACTGCTCATTAACACGGTAGGCCACGGTGAAGGGCGTATGCGATATCACAAGCTCACGAGTATCTACAACTTGGCCTGGGCGTCCCTTCAAGGGATGGGTGGCTAACCCATTAACGGCCGCTCGGACGCGCGCCGCGACCTGGCGCGCGGCGGTCGGGCTGTCCCGAGCAATGTAGCGGGTCTGACGGCGGAACTCGTCGCGGGCACGCGGTGTCCATCGGACCCTCATTTGACCGCGCGCTCAGGCGTTGGCGCGGGCTCAAGGCCGAACTCCGCCCATAACTCGTCCATTTCCTCATCCGTGGCGAAGGCGCCGGCGTCAGCCTCGCGGATGCCCGCTTCTATCTCCGCGATCTGCCAGCGCTGTACGTCGATGAAGCGGCGTAGCGCCTCCTGGACAAGGGCGTTCCGGTTGCGCCCCGTGGACTTAGCCAAATCGTCTAACTCAGCCTTCATGCCCCGCGGGACGCGCGTACTCAACATCGTCGTAGGTTCCGCCGTTGTGCTCATCGTGCCCTCCACCCTTGTCTATAGTAGAGCGAAATCGTCAAAATGTCATACAAGGATGATAGCTTGTATGACAGGAAAAGAAAAGTATTCTCGCGGCGTGTCGCGTATAGACGCGGGGGCCGCGGGCGTGTTGCCCGCGGCCCCCGTTAGGCGCTCGTTTTTAGATACCCGCTAGACTACCGGACGTTATTGTCGCGATGATCAGCGGTGAGCGGCGTGCTAGCTGCTGGCGTTCTTGCCGACGATGGTCTTTATCTGGCTTTGCGTCGGGATCGTGATCGCCTGCGTGGCGCCGCCGGGGAAGCCCTTGCCGGTGAGGAACGGCGTGAGCGCCGTGACCGCCCCGCTGACGTTCTGGAACGACACGACTTCGAGTGTCACGTTGTTCGCCGGATCATCGCCCGCGACGACGCGGCCCAGCGCGCGGTGCTCGGACTCGACGCCCAGGATTTGCCCCGCGAGTTCGGCCAGGTCGGCGCGCTTGAGTTGGCCGAAGCGCGCGATCGCCGCCAGATAGGCGCCGATGAACGCGGTCTCCAGGTGGTCAAGCACCCACAGGAACGTGCCGGCCTGACTCGTATAGCCGATACTCTGGAAGGTCGTGGCCGGGAAGTAGAAGCTCATTAGCGGCGATTTGGCGCCGGCGGCGGCCAGAGCCATCGCGTGCTTGTTCTCCTGGTCGAGCGCGGCCTGGAAGTAGGCTACGTTACCCTCGTTGCCGTCGCTGCCGACGTTGTTGGGGTCGCCCGCCGCGCCGGCCAGACTTGGCGTGGCGACGACGGCCTTGGTGGTGAGGCCGGTATAGTAGAATGTCGTGGCGAGGCGCTCAGCGATAAGCGCCGTGGTGATGATATCAAGGATGGACTCTTGTCCGGGGGTGGCGTTCGCGCGCGTCGCCGCGAAGGCGTTGCCGCGTGAGGCCGCGCCAGCCAGGGCTAACCCCGCCCCGGTCGCCGCCGTTGCCTTGAGGATATGGCCGCGCGTCGCGACGCGCGGCTGCCGATCATTGGTCGTCATTAGGATGTCTCCTCCCTTAGGGCTCGTTAAACAATAACTTCCCGTTTTGGTGCGAGCGCAGCCGGATCGCCTGTCGCACCGGAACGAGGTTGGATGGTGTAGTTCCAGGAGGGGCAGACGTCATGGGGCGTCAGATTGAGC
>JAABUL010002747.1_pt1 | contig 28289 bp, 32 predicted proteins | sample 5559151 | NCBI WGS metagenome assembly JAABUL01 (sample SAMN10711876, study PRJNA513368) | rock metagenome | isolation source: Antarctica rocks | place: Antarctica: Victoria Land, Pudding Butte sud
GCAGCCCAAAAACCTGCCGCGTCCTGGCTCAAGAGATGGCAATCTCGCTAAGCACGGTTCATCGCTGGAAGAAGCGCACCTCGCCCGAAGACCAAAGCTGCCGTCCGCTCGATGTACAGACGGCCTTTGACGAGAAGGAGAACCAACGGGAGGGTGGAGCGCATGAACGGTCTGACTAAGGAGGCCACCGTTAAGCAGAACCGTTATGTTACGGTTCAAGCAATGAAGCGGCCTTAGCCTGGTGCGAGAAAGAACCAACATTGTTCATCAAGGCGCCTACCACTCTTCTCATTTACCGTAATGGATGTTCACAATCTACTGAAACTTGACAAGTACTGGGTTATCAAAGACTACCTATAAGGGTTCCGAGAACAACTTGAACCCTAACCTGCACACTGGAACAAAACATCTCCCTGGCCTGGCCGAAAATCGGGTCATTATCAATGGTACGAAATCCAAGACAGTGTGAAATATTTCCATGTCTTTGAGAAGCCGCGTATTTATTCAACCAAAGTTTCGCTTTATCCCAACTTCTCTCTGCGTGAGGCAGCGGCTTACGCAGGAAACACATCTTACGTACTTCCCCTACCCGATAGGGAAACCGGCTTTTACCTGCTCGGCTTGCTGAACTCCCATGTCTGCGAGTACTTCAGCCGAAGCGTCTTTTCGCCCAAAGCCAACGGCTACTACGAAGTGCAGCCAGAAGCGCTGGCGCGTTTCCCCATACCAAACGCCGCGCCCGCCGACAGAGAAGCCATTGGAATACTGGCCCAGGAAATCACCCATGAAGCCCAGGCCCGCTATACCCTGCACGAGAAAGTGCGTCACCGGCTCCAATCCGACCTCGGCACCCCCGCCACCCGCCTCAACCAAAAGCTCACCGCCTGGTGGACGCTGGACTTCCCCACCCTGCGGCGCGAACTGGTCAAAGTCACCAAAGCCGACATCCCCATCAAAGACCGCAGCGAGTGGGAAGCATGGCTGGGCGAGCAGCGCGCCGCCCATGACAAATACACCGACGCCATTATCCAGCGCGAAACCGACCTCAACGCCCGTGTCTACGCCCTGTTCAGCCTCGCGGCGGAAGAAATCAAATTGATGGAAGCCGCCACCAAGTACCGATATGGCGAAGTGTGAAAGACACGCCACAAATCCAGCGACCTTTTCATAACAGCATGCGTGTACCACGCCGAACGGGGCATCACCATGCCCTATGAAGGAATGATAATGGCGGCGACCAAGGCGAAGAAGCATTGCAATTGAGTTGTCGCGCAGCAACAGAATGGCGTCCTTTGCAGTAAACTGAGCCTATGGTTACCTACGCCAGCCTCGCTGCTCGCCCTTCTGTCTTCGCCAGTCTAAGCGGACTGAGCCTCACTCACTTTGAGGCGCTGTACCACGATTTCGCCGCCGCCTACGCCGAAGACCGCTAGCAGTCATTGACCCGCGCCGGCAAGCCCCGCAGACGGACGGCAGGCGGTGGAACCCCGTTCACCCATGATGGGCGCTCCCGCCTGCTGATGGCCCTGGTCTTTCTGCGGGTCTCCCCGACCTATGAGGTGCTGGCCTTCTTCTTCTCGCTGCACAAGGCCAACGCCCAGCGCGGCGTCGTGGACGTGCTGGCGACGCTTGCGGCGCACACCGGCTTCGTGTGCGAGCAGCCTACAGAGGAGCGAAAGAAACTACGCTCGGTGCAGGCGGTCATGGACGCTTTCCCTGATGTGCGCCTGGTTATTGACGCAAAGGAGCAGCGCATCCGGCGGTCCGGCGGCAGTGACGACGCAGGCAACAGCCGCCAGAAGCCCTTCTATTCCGGCAAGAAGAAGGCGCACACCCTCAAAACGCAGGGGGCGGTCTCCCCCGACGGCAGTTTTCAGTCCGTGAGCAAGAGTGCCCCGGCTCGGTGCATGACCTGACGCTCTTGCGCCGGAGCGACCTGCTGCACCGGCTGCCCAAGACCGGGGGCGTGATGCTGGACAAGGGCTGCGACGGCCTCCAGGCGCTCGATCCGAAGGACACAGATAAGAACGGGCCGCCGCATCCCTACCACCTGCCGCACAAGGCGCGGCGGGGAAGACGCAGGCGACGAATAGAACCGGGTACACTGGCATCGGAGGAACACGCCATGCAAACCGCGCTGCGCTTGAACGCCCGCGTTCAGGCCGGACACAAACTCGAAATTGTTGCGCCGGAACTGACCGAAGGCGAAGAAGTCACAATCCTGGTCACACCGGCAGCCCCCAGCACCTTCCCGGCCACGCCTCTAGACGCACGCGCTGCCTTCGCCCGGCATCTGCTGGAAACCGGCGCGATTGCGACCATTCCGCCCGGACGAAGCGGGCCGCCGCCGCGCCCGATTGCCGTGCACGGACGTGCCGTGTCCGAAACGATTATCGAAGAGCGAGGGTAGCTGGTGGCGACCCTTTTTTTTGACAGCAGCGGCCTCGCCAAGCGGTACATCAGCGAGACCGGCACGGCCTGGGTGCAGGCGCTGAACGACCCGCAGGCAGGACATGACCGCGTCATCGCCGAAATCACCGGCGTGGAAATGACCGCCGCCGTTTCCCGTCGTCTGCGCCGGGGCGACACCACGGCGGCGGATGCCGCTGCTGCGATCTCGGACATTGAAGCGGATTTTACGGAGGATTACTTTCTGCTGGAAACATCGCAGGCGCGTATCCGTGAGGCAATGACTCTCACCCAGACACACGGACTGCGCGGGTACGACGCCGTTCAACTGGCGACAGCCCTATTCCTGCGCGATCAGTGCCGTGCCCTGGGGCAGCCCGACCCCATTGTCATCACCTCCGATGTGGAACTCGCTGCCGCCGCTGCTGCGGAGGGTCTAGCGGTGGATGATCCAAACGCGCACTCCTGATCCGGTGTTTTGGCAAAGCAAGTCACCATCAAGGGCCTCGTGGCAAATGCAGAACCGGTGACTGGGGCACGGCCCCAGAATAGCGGGGGAGAGGATGGGAACAAACGTTTGCCTTAGAACGTCTCTTTACCCTGCGCCTGGCGATAGCGCATCACTTCCAGGGCCAGAAACAGCGGGTCTAGGTTGATGATGCTGCCCAGCCGCTCCATGCTTCGGAAGAGGGCGCGCTCCCCGGCCTCATCAGGGGGCAGGCCGGAGGCAGGCAGCAGGCTGTCCATCGTGTCGGAAATCAGGCGCGCGGCCCGCAGCACAAAGCGGGCCTGCCCTTGCGCATGTTTGACAGGCGATGTTTTGTAGCTTTGCGCCAGACGCTCGCTGAGCTTGTCCCAGCTTGGGGCAGGCTCGGGAGCAGGAGCATCAAACGCGCTGGAACCAGGGCGCGGCGAGGCAGCAGGAAACGGGGCGGCAGGAGGCGCAGCGGCAGGAGGCGGAGGCGCAGCGGCAGGAGCAGGCGCGGCAGGACGGGCCTGGCCGGTGAGGGCGGGCTTCTGCGCCTCCCACTCAGACAGGGTGGTGCCATGAATGATTTGCAGGGCCAATACGCGGCCTGTCAGCTGCTGCAAAGCGTCTTCAATGGCCGTTGTGGCCTCATGGGTTTGCAGATTGGAGGCAAGATACTGGTCCTCAGCCGCCAGCCCGGCCACAAAGGAGTGGCCGTCAATGGCAATCGGCACAGCGGCCTGCATCGCCAGCCACACAGTGGCGACATCAATGGTATTGCGGACATGGTTAAAGGCGCGCAGCCAAAGCTCGCGCACCGAAGGGGTTTCGTTGGTTTCCATAGGAGAAAAGTCCCGGCTTTCTTTGAAGTGGACGGCATAGTGATTATAAGGCATGGAAGGAGCGAAGTCAACAAGCAAGTGTCAGGGCAGCACGCGCAGGCTGAGCCAGAGCAGCACGCACGCCGCCGCCAGCACAAGGGGGGTGGTCGGCAGGCCCGCGCGGAAGAACTGCCGGGCAGTAATGTCCGCCCCTTTTTTGCGCGCTGTGGTAATCACCAGCATGGTCGCCAGCGAGCCGGACACCGCCAGATTCGGTCCCAGGTTGCAGCCGAGCAGCGCGCCGTATTGGGCAAAGGGGGATGCATGCCCCAGACGCAAAACATGGATCGCCAGCAGCGCCATCGGGATGTTGTTGACAATGTTTGCCCCCAGCCCGCTGCCAAACGCGCAGGCGAAGACCAGCTCCGCCGGATGCGGCCCCACAGCATGCAGTCCCCGCGCGGCAAACTGCGCCAGCCCCAGGTTTTCCACGCCCTGAATGACGACAAACAAGCCGACAATAAACGGAAACAGGGGCCAGGACACTTCGCCCAAAATTGCCGCTGTGACCTGTTTGCGCGCCAGGCCCCAGAGCAGCAAAACCGCGCAGCCTGCCAGCGCCACCCCATACGGTGCGATGCCGTGCAGCGACCCGGCAAAATAGCCGACCAGCACGCACGCCAGCACCAAAATTGCGCCTCTAAAGAAGGGCAGGTCGGGAATAACGCTGCCGGGTTCCGGCAGCAGCGAGGCATCAAACGACTGCGGCAGGTCGCGCCGGAACATGCGCCGGAAGACCCAAAAGTTGACCAGGACGCTGCCAATCTGCGGCAGTGCCATGCGCAGGGCGAATGCGCCGAACGACCAGTGAAACGCGCTTTGAAAGAGCAGGTTGGTCAGGTTGCTGACCGGCAGCAGCAAAGACCCCGTGTTGGCGACAAACGCGCACGCCAGCAGAAACGGCAGCGGGGCCAGCTTGAGCCGCTGCACAAAAGCCAGCACGATGGGCGTCAGAATAATCGCGGTCGTGTCCAGCGACAGCAAGGCCGTGATCGCCGCGCCCAGCACGAACACGTTGCGGTACAGCGCCTGCCCGTTTCCGCCTGCCGACCGGGCCGCCTGCACCGCGGCCCATTCAAAAAAGCCGGACTTGTCCAGCAAAGCCGACAGCAGCATCAACGCAAACAAAAACAGCAGTACGCCCATGCCCTGCGCCGTTGTCCGCCAGGCCTGCGCGGGCGTTTCCAAATGCAGCAGCAGCATCAGGCCGCCGCCCAGACAGGTCGCCCAGGCTTCATGCAGGCCGCGCGGCTTGACCACAATCAAGAACAGCGTGAGGACAAAGACGACAAGGGTAAAAAAGACAGTCATGGGTTTCAGGACACAGACACGGCAGGGAAGAGCGGACGTAATCTTATGCTATAATAAATAAAGAGCGCAATTATCCTGCACACGTTTCCGCCGGAGGAACAATGATCATTCCCGAAGTCGCCCCTATGCTAACCTGCACGGCGAACAACGACGGCTTTTTGTACGAGCTGGTTTTGCGGGCGGCGGAAGGCCAGCCCGCCATCACCCAAATCTGCCTTGGCCCCTATGCCTTTCGCCCGGACTACCGGCCCCGGCCCCTGATGCTGGGCCTCACCAAAGGCGGCCCCGAGTCGGCATTCTGGATGCACAAGCGCGTCCCGCCCGGCTGGTCTCGCCTGCGCTGGCATGTCGCCCTGGACGAGCCGGGCAGCCCCACGTACCTGGTCTCGGAAGGCGTCCTCAAGCCGGGCAGGCAGGGATTGTTCCAATTTGTCTCGCTGTTCGCGCCGGGCGGCATGCGCGCGGGCCTGGCGGTGTATCAAGGCCGCGAGCACAAAGACTGCGGCGTCACCGGCCCCAACTACGAGCGATTTTTGCATCACGACCACGGCCACTGATACATCACCAACAGCGGCAAAAGCAAACCAAAGCCCCGCGTGCCGTCACGCATGCAGGGCTTTCTTTTTGCCGAGGGGCAGCAAGAGAGACGCAGCGAGAACACCGGACAGCAGGGCAAACCAGTCGCCGTGCCGCACATAAAATGTCCGGGTGTATCGGGACTGCACGGGCGCACACACGACAGCAGGCACGAACAACTGGGAAGAGGCAATGACCTGGCCCGTTGGGTCAAATATTTGCGAGATACCGGTCGCGGCGCAGCGCACCAGGTACCGATCTGTAGAGGCGGCGTCCACCGAGGCCATGGCCGCGTGCTGACCCGCCGCCGCCGTCCGCCCAAACCAGGTATCGTCGGTCGTGACTACTAATAAGTTCGCTCCGCGCGCGACCTGCGCGCGCATCAGGCCGCTGTAGGTGGAGTCGTAGCAGATGGCCGCGCCGAGCTTGCCGATCCCCGGCCCGGCATCCAGCAGAGGCTGATGCGCGCCGCCCTGGGCCATGTCGTAGATGGACAGGTGCAGTTTTTCCAGAATGGGGAATGTAGCCCTGAGAGGCACATACTCCCCAAAGGGAACCAAATGCCGCTTGCTGTATTCGGCCGTAATCGCCCCCTGCGGCGTGACCAGAAACAGCGTGTTGGTGTCTTTTTTTTGGGCGGCAGCATAGTCGCGCGCGCCGACCAGGGCAGTCTGGCCGTTCAGCACGGCGGACTGCGCAATCGGCTGCCCGAAGCGCGGGTCAAGACGCAGGTAGCCAGGGACGGCGGTTTCGGGCCAGACAGTCAGAGTGGCCCCTTGAGTTTTGGCAAGGCGGCTTTGCGCGGCGAACGTGTCCAGCACGCGCTGCTCATAGGCGGGAGTGTCTTGGACGTTCTGATTGATGTTGCCCTGCAAAGCAGCGGCGACAAAGCGAGGCTGCAAATCCTCACTGCGCAGGGCGTAGTACCCATACTCAGCCGCCAGTAGGCACAACAGCAATGCCCCAACCCAGTGCGCTTTGTTCTTGGGGAGTATTCCCCCGCGCCCGCGCCACACTTCCGCTAAAACAACATTGACTAAGACAACAATAAAAGACAAGCCCCACGGCCCGGTGATTTTGGTCACTTGGAGCAGCGGCAAGTAGCGGTGCTGCGTGAACGCCAAATCGCCCCAAGTCGTGCCCAGAATGCCGAACTGACGGCCCCATTCCAGCACGGTCCACAACGCAGGCAGGCCCCAAAGCCACGCTCCCAGCCCGCACCGGGACAACCAGTGCGCGCCTGCGGCAAAGACAACACACCAGGGGGCCAGGGCAAGCACCGACCCCAGCCACGCCACGCTGCCCAGACCCGGCCCCACCGCATGCGCGGCGAAAATGCCGATCCAGTACATCAGGCCCCCAAAGAACACCACTCCCAACACAGCCCCATGCGCCAAAGCCGCACGGAGATTCATGTGCGGGAACGTCAGCAAAAAGGGAACGAGTGCAGCCCAGGCCAGCCAGCCCAAATCCCCATGCGGGAACGAGGCAATCAGCAGCGCGCCCGACAGCGCGGCCAGGCCAAACGACAGGGGGGAAAACAAAGCGCGCTTGGCATAGGCGGCCTGAGAAGCGGCAATGGGGATGGTGATAGCCAATAAGATGCAAACCCTGCTATAATGTGAGTCACTATGCTCCGAAAAGCCATACGCTGCGCCGCTGTTGTCGCGGCGCTTGGGATCGTCAGCCTTGCCGGATGCGCCAAAAGCCCGTCCACGCCCGGCTCTGCGGTGGGCACGCAGATTGTCGTGTCCATGACCGTGCGCGGCGTCATTCGCCCGGATTACTTCTACTACGTGCTGTTCAGCAACAGTGCGGACAGCAGCGGCACGAGCGGCCCCATCCCCGTGGTGGCCCCACCCTACGGCAACGGTTTCGCGGCAGGGACATTCACGCACTTTGTCGTGGTGAATGGCGCGCAAAGCAGCGGGGGAGGCGGCAGCGCGGCTCCGGTCGGCTATGGCGTGTTCGCCGTCACGCCCGGCTCCAATCTGCGCTCGTTTACGGCACTGCCCTCGCCGGTGCAGACCGCGACCGGCACGAGCACCATCCAATTTCGTATCCCGCTGTCCGAACTTGCTACGACGGCGGTTCCTGCTGCCGGCATCCGCTACTTACAGATCAACTTTGTCAACACCAACACGGTTCCCGTAGACCCTAACTATACGGGCCTGAAGCTTTTTGATGCCCTGGGCGACGGCACGCAGCCGGGCGGCATCAACGACTATATCTCTCTTGATGTGAGCAAAGCCGCTACGTACAAGAACAGCGACAAAAACCTGGAAGGCCCCAACGATGTCGTCCAGGTCGGCAATGGCACGTTTCAAGTCGTCAATGAACCGGATTTAGACATCGTTGACTGGCAAGTGCAGGTGGTTGACTGAGCCTGCCCCCGAAGAAAGTATACCCGCATGACACTGATTGTCCCGTTCTTTTTCGCGCACCAGCCGTTTCGTCTCAAGCCCGCCGAGCAGCGCCGCCCTGACGCTGTCCTGCCGCCCGATGCCCTGGAAGACTCGTACTTTGACGATAAGCTGGACAGCGAGATATTCCACAAAGTCGCGGGCAAGTGCTATTTCCCCGCCACGCGCATGATTTTGGAGATGGTGCGCGAGCGCCAGCACCATGACAAGCCGTTCCGGGTGGCCTATGGCCTCTCCGGGACACTGCTGGCGCAGGCGCGGCGCTACGCCCCGGAGCTGCTGGACTTGTGGAAGCAATTAGCGGATACGGGCCTGGTGGAGTTTACGGGCGAGACTTATTACCATAGCCTTGCGGCGTTGTTTGACGACGAGCGAGTGGAGTTTCGGCAGCAGGTGGAAATGCACCGGGATGCCATACGCGAGCACTTTGGCGTGACGCCGACCGTGTTCCGCAACACCGAAATGATGTACAACAATGCGGTGGCGTCGGCGGTGCAGAGCCTGGACTACAAGGGGATTATCACTGAGGGCGTGGACTGGCTGATGGCGGGCTGGCGTTCGCCGGATTTTGTCTACCGGGCGACATGCGGCCTGCCGGTTCTGCTGCGCAACTACCGGCTGAGCGACGATGTCGGCTATCGCTTTTCCAATAAAAGCTGGGGCGGCTACCCGCTGACAGCGGAGAAGTTCGCCGGATGGCTTGCGGGCAACACCGACCCGATGGTGCTGCTGGCGATGGACTATGAAGCCCTGGGCGAGCATATCTGGTCTGACACGGGCATCTTTGACTTTCTGCGCGCCCTGCCGGGCCAGACCGCCCACTTCCCGCAACTGGAATACAGCACGCCGTCCGACGCCATTGCCCGTGTCCCGCTGGGCGGCGAGATTGATGTGCCCGTGATGGCGACTATCTCGTGGGCCGACCAGGAGCGGGACACCTCGGCCTGGCTTGGCAACGAAATGCAGCAGTTCTGCTATGAAGAGCTGAAGCGCATGGAGCCGATTATTCGGGCCACAAACAACCCGGACTTCCTGCACGTATGGCGGCTGATGCAGACTTCCGATCATCTCTATTATATTTCCAGCAAGGCGATGTCCGACGGCGATGTTCATCAGTACTTCTCGGCTTACGGCACGGTAGTGGAGTCGTTTGTGCGGCTGCACACCGCCCTCTACGACCTCAAGCGCCGCGCCGAAGCCGCTGCCGCTTAATTTGTCGTTTAGAGAGCATACGGATCGCCCCCGGCCCTGGTTGTGGGGGAGCAGGAAGGGAAATGCTCTCGCCTGGCCCTCTCTGGTTCCCCCAGAATTGGGGGCTAGGGAGCAGTCCCTCCAATTACGCCCATGAAACGCCTGGACCGTTATTTACTTAGCGAGATGGTTCTGCCCCTGTTTGGGGGCATATTGCTGATTGTCGTCATGCTGGTCGGCAACACGCTGTTCCCGCTGATTGAGCCTATCGTCAAGAACGGCATTCCGTTTCCCGTCGTCGCCAAACTCGTTGTCTTTAATATCCCCACCCTGCTCACGCTGACCCTGCCGCCGAGCGTCGCCCTCGCCGCCGCGTGGGCCGTCAATCGCCTGGCCCGCGACTCGGAGATCACTGCCATTCGCATGGCGGGCGTCTCTCTGCGCCGCCTGTTCGCGCCCATCATTCTGGTGGGGCTTGCCGCAAGCCTTGTCGCCTTCTGGATTGGCGACAAAGTGCAGCCGCGTGCCCAGCATGAGTTCCAGCAGACCCAGGGGCAGATGATCGCCTATACGCTGCAAGCCTCGCCCGCCGTGGCCGCCAACAAAGTGTTTACGTTCCAGAACTACTCATTCCATATCCGCGAGATACGCAAAGACCCGCACGGCGGCACGGATAAGCTGAAGCTGCTGGGGGTGACTATCTACGAAAACGCCATTGACCCCGGCGCGTTTCCTGCCCTGTATACCGCCCAAAGCGCCGACTACAGCCAAGATGTGTGGACACTGCATGACTTTGTCCTCCACACCCTCGCCCCCAATGGCGAGGAGCGGTTAGAAGTGTCCGGCAAGACGTTGGCGCTGAACCTCAAAGTGCCGCTTTCGGGCATCGCCGAAAATGCCGCCTTCACCCCCGATGAGCTGTCCATGTCCCAGCTCGGCACGCAGATGGCTGCCCTTGCCCGCACCGACCAGGACTACACCGCCGTCGCCGTCAACTACTACACCAAGCTGTCCCTGCCCTTTATCTGTCTCGCGTTTGCCCTGTGCGCCCCGCCGCTGGCCCTGCGCTTTGCGCGGCAGGGGGCGTATACCGGCATCTTTTTGTCCATTGTGCTGGTATGGGTCGCTTGGAACACGTTTCTGCTGACCAAGTTCCTGGGGCTGTCGGGCAAGCTGCCGCCGTTTGCCGCCGCCTGGTCACCCGACATCATCTTTACCATCTTGGGCGTCTACTTTTTGTGGCGCTTGGAATAAACCTCTCAAGTTGACGTGTCATAGAAAAGGCCATGTCTTGGCAGCAAGACACGGCCCTTTGGGTGAGACTCTGCGTTAGAAACGACGGTAGCCGCCACGCGGCTGCCAGCCTAATGTAAACTCATAGCGGCCTGCGCCGGACTGCGGGTCACGGACACGCACGGCGGCGGTGAAGTCGTTGCCGGAGCTGGGCTGCTGGATAATGCGGACACGGCCCCGCCCGCGCTGCTGCTCCAAAAAGACAGTCACCGGGCGATGCGGCAGGCGTCCGTTATCCTGGACATTCACATTGTACGCCGACTTGCCGGATGTCGTGGTGGTGCGTACATCGGAGCCGTGAATAGAGACAACGGCGGTGTTGTCTATAGTGCCGCTCCAATGCACCTGGCCGCGCCCCTGCGCGTTGGCCGGGGCCACCATCAGTCCCAGCGCGCCCAGCGCGGCGGCGATCAGCAATGGCTGTGGTTTCATCGTGTTGTTTCCTTCCTAAAGTCCAGAGGCCCGCAGACATCTGCGGGCCTCTCTTTTGCGTATTCGCCTGCTTAACGAACGTGGCCGTTGCTGTCCAGACGATTGATCGCGCGGCTGCCATGGTTCAGCTCACGCTCCTGCCGGCGGCGCTCGCCGTAAGTCAGGCGTCCCCCGTTAACTCTGCGGTCGCGGCGGAACTGCTGAGTCACCTGCCGGTCGCGCGCGCGCAGGCGCTGGGCCTCGCCATGGGTCAATCGGCCGCTGCGGACTCCGCTTTCAATACGCTCGTGCTGGTTTTGCAGGCGCTGGGCGACCGGCTGCCGATTATGATCGGGAGCGGCCTGGACTGCCATCGGCAGCAGCATCGTTCCCAGCAGAGCTGCGGGAGCAAGACACTTGATTAAAATCCGTTTCATACTACCTCCGTTTGTGTGCAACTTTGGCGGATACGCCCTGCATGAACGGCATGGCTTTATCCACTAACATCATTAGTGACGACGGGACTGCGGATTTTGTTCATTGGGGTCGGCGCTTTGTTCGCGGCAGTGCCGACGCTGATACGGGGCAGGGACGCCGTTCCCCACTCTTTTCTATGGCTGATTAAGCGTGTTGCGACGACGGAACAAAACCGTCCGTCGTCGGTACGCGCTGGAAATGCCTAAGAAAAGCCGAAGCAACCCCGGCGCAGCGCCCCCAAAACAAAGCCCCACACAAGAACAAGCCCGAAGCCAATTGGCTCCGGGCTTGCTGTAGTTGCGTTCTGTTGTTGCTTAAAGCGCGCGGCGGCCCTGCACCATACGGGCGATCAAGACCACAATCACGGCCCCGACTGCGGCCCACAAAATGCTGGGCAGGTCAAAGTGCGTGATAAAGTTCCGGTTGCCGCCGGAAACGAAGTAGTAGATCAGGCCGCCGACCACCGCGCCGATAACTCCCAGCACCGTGGTGCCGAGAAAGCCGCGCGGCTCTTCCGACGTGCCTGGGGTAATGGCTTTCGCCAGAAGACCGGCCAGAAAGCCGACCACGATCCATCCAATAATTCCCATAATGTTCCTCCGTGTATGCGCTGTGCTTCCGTGCGGGGTGCAGGCCGCCATCCGTGGCGGCCCCTCCGTGTTCAGTATGTTGACGAGCAGGCAGGAACTTAAGTTCCCTGCTCACATCCTGCTCATATTATGATTATGTCCCTTAGGCGGGCGGGCTAAACATGGGGGAAGAATTAATCTCTGCTGTTATTCTGATGTTACGCAGAGTGCCGGGGGCAAACCACCCAAGGCAGAGATAAGAACCGGGGGCAAACCACTCCCGGCACAGAGGAGGCCAGGCCTTCGCGGGCAGAAGAAAGAGTTAAGACGTAAGTGCCAAAGGTCGTTCCTACGTCCGAAGGACGCAGCTTCGTCCCGTGCCGGGGATGGTTTGCCCCCGGCACAAGCCCCTGCCAGTGGCTGCACACCCCCTCTGCGTCCTCTCGGCTAATCTTATCAGTGGGCGGGAATGCGCAGGATGCTGACCGAGCGGGCGGGAAACGTATGCATAAAGCGCGGCCCGACGTTGTGCAGAATACTGGTGACGGGTGCAATGCGCGTGGGCGCATCTAGGGTGTTGACATCGGCGTTCTGGCCGGTCAGGGTTGTCAAGGTGGCGCTAGGCGCGACATAGGTGGCCCCGTTCAGCGAAACAAGCAGCGGCTGGTCTTGGTCGGAGACGTTGACGACTTTGACGATAATCAGGCGGTTTGCCGACTGCCGGGCGGCGCTCGCGTACAGCGGCGCGGGCGGGGCGGGCGGCGTGTCCTGGGCCTCGCTGGTCAGCTTGCCGTCGAGGAAGCACTGAATATGTGTTCCCTGGACGACAATGCGGATGTCGTACCAGCGTCCGGTCTGGACAGTGACAGGCACCGACTGGCCGAGTTCGGCATTGTCCCCGTTTTGCGCGCGCTGAAGGCTGGTGCGCGTGTTGCCCCAGCCGCCGATATTCCACCACAACCGCGTGTCGTCATTCTGCGTATGGAACAGGACAAGAAAGCCCTCGCGGCCTCCCAGCTTACGGGCCTGCAAATGGAGCGTGTAATCGGCCCATTGGGGATCGCCCGCCGTCGCCAGGGCATTGGGAACAGTGCTGGTCTGCTGAAGCGCGCCGTCTTTGACCTGCCACTGCCCGCTGCCGAATGCCCAGTCCGCATCGCCCTGGGCGAAGTCTTTCTGATAGAGAGTTTTCGTGCCCTGCGTCACGGTGATGTCGCGAAACTCAGCCTGCGTTGCCCATGTCCCGACGCCGATCTTGCCGTGCGGGAGAGGCGCAGCTTCGCGGGCGCTCGCGGGATTGGCAGGGGCCGGGGTGATTTGGACGGGCAGGACCACATCGCCCCTGTTTTTGGCGAACAGGGCCTGGGCATAGTAGGAAGTGGAGCCGAAGCTTTGCAGCGCATTGTAGCCAATCAGATTGGTGCCCCACTGACGCCCGCCTTCGCTGACATTGACCAGCAGGGGCGCATAACATTCCAGCGCGACCAGGTCGGCATCATGCTCCAGGCCGGTCAGCCAGGCCGCATCTGCGAGGGCGGCATGGAAGGTTGGGGTTGGGCTGCCCTCTGTCGTGGCCCATTCGCCGACAAAGATTTTGGGGCCGGTGCGCGGGAGCGTGTCGTAGTGGTGGACATCGTTTTCCATCGCGGCGGCATGGCGGTAGTAGTGGTCGTCCACGACATCGGGCGTGCGGCTCTTAACGGGCATGGTGGCGATGATCTGAAGGTTCGGGTATTTGGCTTTGATGGCGTCGCTGAACTGCGCAAAGCGTCCGTCATAGCTGCCGCTTTTGTCAAACCAGTCTTCGTTGCCGATTTCCACATAATGCAGCGGGAACGGCGCGGGGTGGCCGTCCTGCGCGCGGCGGCGTCCCCAGGAGGTTGATGCGCTGCCGGTCACATACTCAATTTCGTCCAACGCATCCTGCACGGCGGGCTGAAGGGCGGGGCCGGCGTTGATATGCTCCCCATCAAGGGCGTAGCCCGCCCAGACCGCAAGCAATGGCTCGGCGTGCATGTCCTCGCACCACTGGAGAAACTCCGGCAGGCCCATGCCGTCGGATGAGCGATAGCCCCAGGTGCCCGGATGGCCGGGACGCTGGGAAATGGGGCCGAGCGTTTGCTTCCACGGAAAGCGCGTGGCGAGGGTATTGCCTTCCAGATAGTTGCCGCCGGGCAGGCGCAGAAACGCCGGGTGCATGGCGATCATCTTCTGCATCAAGTCCACCCGGTTGCCATTGGGTCGGTTGTTGAATGTCGGCGGGAACAAAGACACTTGTGTCAGCCAGACCGTGCCCTTGCTTTGGGCAAAGACCACCAGTCGGTTGGCGCTGGACACGGGCGCATCCGCCGTTGTGAGAGTGAGCGCGTACTGCTTCCAGTTTGCGCCGGGCGCGGGGACAACAGACTGGGCATAGGTTTTGCTGCCGTCGGCGCTTTGCAGGGCAATTGTCAGCGGGCCGGTGGAGCCAGGCGCGGCTTTGGCATACAGCGATGCCCGGTAGCGGGTATGGGGCCGCACGGGAATGCCCCAAAAGCCGTCGTTCGCCGCTCCCACGCGGGCCGTGCCGCCCGTCCGCGTGCTGTCCAAACGCAGGCAGTGGGTGCGGGCCGTGCCGGGAACCGGGTTGTGCGTATCCAGGGCAATACTTCCTGTCCCGCCGCCCTCGGTGACCAGGCTCCAATGCACGGGCGTTTGGTCGCTGTCGTCCAGCGAGCGGTTCTGGACAAGCTCGGCGTACAGGCCGCCGTCATACGAGTGATTGATTTCTTCGGTCATCAGGCCATAAAAGAGGGGACTGATTTTCGCGCCGGGCTGTCCTATGTTGACGGTGAGCTGTCCGGTCTGTGCCTGAGCAGGGGGAGTGAGCGAAATAAAAGCAAGCGCCGCAAGAGCGCACAGTGCTTGCCCGCGCCTCTTGACGTTTGGGCATTGGGGGAAAAGAAAGCGGAGGTTGTTCATGGCGGTATTGTTGGCTTTGCGCGGCTGTTTCTCCTGCATGGAAGAGCAAGGAGGAAGGGGCTTTCATTGCCGGGAAAGCCAACCCCCCTCCCCGCTTCGCTGGGGTCCCCCCTAAAGGGAAGATTTGGAACAAGAGCGGAACAGGAACGTTATGGTGTCTACTCCGTCACTACTCCTTATCCTCCCTTTAGGGGGGACCCCAGCGCCCTCCGGGTCTGCCAGTGCAGAAGCGGGGAGGGGGGTTCCTAAACACCGGGAGGGAGGTTGTCCGATACTTTCTTTACTCTCCCCAAAGGAACGTGCCCAGTGCCCCCAGTGTTCTTATCGCATGACCACGCTTCTTCAAGACGCCCCCACCCCAGCAACGAAATCACGCTTGTGGATGCCCGCGCGCGCCCTGTTTACGCCCGCCGCTTTGGACGAGGCTTGGGGCCGCCAAATCCACGACCGCGTGCAGGCATTAGGCATTCCCATAGAAATAATGGCCGCCAATCGGCTGACCAATTTACGCGGCGAAGACGTGCGCGCCACGTACAACAGCGCCAAGCGCACCCTGGCCGTGGTGAATGCGCCGCCGAGCGCATCCAAGCTGTCGCCGATCCCGCCCAGCGCGGACTGGCAGTTTCATATCGCCGAGGGCTGCCCCGCCCACTGCCAGTACTGCTATTTGGCGGGCAGCCTCGCCGGGCCGCCCATCATCCGGGCGTTTGCCAACCTGCCCGGCATTCTGGACACTCTCGCCCGCTACGAAAAGCCCGGCGCGGGGCGAAATGAGGCGCAGGGCACGACATTTGAGGCGTCGTGCTACACCGACCCTCTGTCTTTGGAGCATCTCACGGGCAGCCTGGCCGAGTGTATCCGCTGGTTCGGCACCCGTGACGATGCGTATCTGCGCTTTGTGACCAAGTTCAGCCAGGTGGAGACATTGCTGAACCTGCCCCACAACGGCCACACACGCCCGCGCGTGTCGGTGAATGCCGCCCCCGTGTCGCGCCGCTTGGAAGGGGGAACGTCGCCCGTCTCCGCGCGTTTGGACGCTCTGCGCCGGCTCGCCCTGCCCCGCGCGGAAGGCGGCGGCGGCTACCCTATTGGCCTGGTGATTGCCCCTATCATGCCGGTTGAAGACTGGCAGGAACACTACTTGGCCTTGCTGGACGAGGCGCAGGCCGCCGTGGGCTTTGCGGGCGACATTACATTTGAGCTGATTACCCATCGGTTCACGCCCGGCTCCAAAGATGTTTTGCAGTCGTGGTACCCGAACTCATCGCTGGAGATGGACGAGGAAGCGCGCACCGAAAAGCGGAATAAGTTCGGCGGCATCAAGTACGTGTATCCCCCCGGCACCATGCGCGCTCTGCGCGGGTTCTTTGAGAGCGAGATTGCCGCCCGCTTCCCGCAAGGGCGTATTTTATACTGGACTTAAGATGAGCCAAGACTTCCCCGCTGCCCTGCCGCCGTCGTTTTATTTGGGGTTATCCCAATTGAACAGCGGCGCTTACTTCGCGTGCCACGAGACATTGGAAGCCTTGTGGCTGCAAGAAGCAGGCGAGGTGCGGCAGCTTTATCAAGGGGTAATCCAGATTGCCGTGGGGTGCTTCCACTTGACGGAGCGGGCAAACTGGGTGGGCGCGACGCGCAAGCTGGACGAAGGCGCGCGGCGCATCGAGCGCACGCTGCCGTTTATGCCCGCAAGCACCGCCGGGTACGGCGTGGAGTGGCGGGCTTTGATTGTCGACGCCGACCGGCTGCAAGCGCATCTGCAGACGCTTGGCCCGGACAATGTGAGAGAGTTTGACAGGGGCTTATTGCCGCGTGCGCGTTATGACTTGCCTGCGGCAGTGGCGCGGGACTGATGTTGTCCCGAGGGGCGCAGGAGAAGACCGCTGCGATGCTCTGCTGTGCAGCAGGTGGCTGCATGCGGTGCGCGTGCCGTGTGCGTGCGGTGCGCCTGCGGCGACACGGCATGCACGGGGCAAAGAGGCCGTGCGTCGACGTCAAAAATAGGGATTGCCGCCCCTGCCCTCCATGCCGACGCCGACAGGCAGCACAGGGAGCCGCATGCCTGCCCACTCCCTGCTCCCTATGGCGTGGAGACCCTGCGGGCCGCGCAGCACCGAGGAGATGCCTACCAGCCGCTGCCGATATTGCGCGACGGCGCGATAACAGCCTCGGCGAACCGCTCCATTTCTTCCAGCTGCGGGCTGCATTGCAGGAGCAGAAGCGACGCGCCGGCCTCTTCAAATGCCCGCACCTGCGCCCGGACATGTGCGGCGGTTCCCACCAGGCCCGCCCGCAAACCCCGGTTGGACACGCTGTAATCCGCGAGGGAAACCTGCTGTTCCAATTGCGTTCCCGCGAGCCATTGCTGATAGTTTTCATAGCCTGCCGCGTTTTGCCGCACGTCTGTGATGCGGGCAAGCTCGGCCTGCGCCTCGGCGTCCGTCTCGCGCACGATGGCGTAGGCGGCCACGCCGAACGTCAGGGCGGGCAGGCCGGTTTGGGCACGCCTGGCCTGCATGTCAGCGATCTTCTCCGCGATACGCTCCGGCGGGTCGCCGTGCATCACATAGGCATCGCATGTTTGCGCAATCAGGGTCTTGGCAGCCTCCGACTCCCCGCCCGCGTAGATTAAGGGCCGGGGCTGCGAGGCAGGCTTGGGGTGAAGCTGCGCTTCCTCTACGCTGTACAAAGGGCCATGATGGGTAAACGGGCCATCAGACTGCCACAACCCGTCCACCACGCGCAGCCATTCTTCGGTGCGGGCGTAGCGGTCGCCGTGTTGATCAAAGGCGACTCCGTATTGCTTGGCCTCTTCCTGCCACCACGAAGACACAACGTTCAGGGACAAGCGCCCATTGCTGATCCTATCTATGTTCGCGGCCTGCTTTGCCAGCAGCGCGGGGGAATGGAAGGCGGGCCGCACGGCGACCATCAGTTCCTGCGTCTGGGTGACGGCGGCCAGCGCCGCCGCCGTGGACCAGGCATCCAGGCACGGGGCGGCCTGCCCTTTGATGTCGTTAAGGTTCAGCTCGGCAATCAGGGTCAGGTCGTAGCCGATTTCCTCCGCCCGCAGCGCGAGCGCTTTGGCGTAGTCCCAGGTCGCGCTCATGCCCTCGTCGTCTACGTTGCGCAGCCAGCCGCCGAACACGGGGAGCCAGTATCCATAGCGCATTATTGTCCGTCTCCTGCAAACGACTGGGGCGCGCCCGGCCACGAAATGGCAGGCACGCAGGCTTCTTCTCTCGCCGGGGGCGGTGGGATGAGGCCCGCATGACTGTTGCCCCTGGCTTCCTCTTCCAAGTAGTCCGCCAAACGCGCAAACGGGTCAAAGCCGACAACGCGGGGCGCGTCGGCGACAAAGTTGGACAGGGCATTGATGTCATAATACACAAGCTGGCCGTCCCGGTCGTCAACCATGTATTCAATGCCGCCCACGTCAATCCCCGCCGTCTGCATGATATTCTCCACGGCGTCAATCACCGAAGCGGGCGGCATATACCCCTCCACCCGCATGCCGGACTTAGGGGCATCCAGGGCGCAGGCCGCCCGCGCCAGGGCAACGCCGTCGGTGGTCTGGCAGATGTCGGCGGGGCAGAGATTAAAGCTGTCGCCGCTCGCGTAGACATTGATGGCGTACAAAAACCTGCCGCCGAGTGTTTCCACCCGCGTGATATGGCCGCCGCGCGCGGGCACGAACTCCTGCACCAGCGCCGTGCCGTCCACGCCGAGATTGATTTCCCCCGCCGCCATTGCGCTTTGCAAATCGGCTGCCGCCTCATAACGCACGATGCCTGCCCCGCTTCCCCCAATATTGGCCTTGACGACCACGGGAAAACGCAGGCCCTCTGCCGCCTCCATCACGCTTTGCGGATGATGGATCACACGGGCGCGCGGGTACGGCAGGCCCAGGCTTTGCAGGTGGGTTAATTGCAATGCTTTAGACGTTTCCATCGCGAATGCCTGCCGTCCGTTGACCACGCGCACGCCCAGGCTTTCTTGATGCGCCAGCAAACCCAGCGTGTAGAAAATGGCAGGCGTCTGCGAACGGAGATAAGCGCTTGGGGACATCCGATTGAAAAAGACGCTGTACTCTGCCTCTGTCTGCGACGGGTCATAGATGTGCTGCCGCGCATCCAAAGTGACATAGGGCGTGCCGCGCCGGTCAAGCTCGGCAAATAACGGCTTGAACCAATCGGGATGCTCATAGTAAATGGCAATGGGTTTTGTGGACATGCTCTTTTTAGTTTCCAATATCTTCACGGGGACAGGGCCAGATGTGCGATAATCAAACTGCCATGCACAACGACAACACACCCGAAACCGCCGTTCGCGACCTGGTGCGCCGGGCGCAGCAACGTATTCTACCCCAGGCCGTCGCCCTGCGTCACCACCTGCACCGGCACCCCGAACTCAGCGGAGACGAAGCGCAGACAGCGGCCCATGTCGCCGCGCTGCTGACCCCGTTAAACTTAACGACACTCCAAACCGACATCGGCGGACACGGCATTGTCGCCACTCTCGCGGGCGCGCAGCCCGGCCCCACCGTCGCTCTGCGGGCCGACATGGACGCCCTGCCCATCGGCGAACAGGGCAGCCTGCCCTATAAATCATGCGTTGCGGGCGTGATGCACGCCTGCGGGCACGACGGCCACACGGCGTCGCTGTGGGGCGCGGCAGCCGTTCTGTCGGAATGCCGGGAGCATATTCGGGGCACGGTCAAGCTTATCTTCCAGCCTGCGGAAGAAACGACCGGGGGTGCGGAAACGCTGTGCGCGTTGGGCGTCATGGACACTGTGCAGGCGATCTTCGCCCTGCACGGCTGGCCGGATTTGCCGGTCGGACAGATCGGCATTCGCCCCGGCCCCATGATGGCAAGCGCTGACCGTTTTGACATCACTCTGCGCGGGCGGGGAGGCCATGCCGCGTACCCGCACCAGGGCATTGACCCCATTGTCGCCGGGGCGCAGTTGGTGCAGATGCTGCAAACCATCGCCTCCCGCGAGGTGTCTCCGCTGGAGCCGGTCGTTGTCACGGTGGCCCAGTTTAATGCAGGCACGGCTTTTAATATTATCCCCGGCGAAGCTTATTTGGCGGGCACGGTGCGCTGCCTCAGCAACTCGCTGCGCGACCTCATGCCAAACATCTTGGAACGCATGGTGGCGGGCGCGTGCGCGGCCTCGCGCTGCGCATACGACTTTTCGTATGTCCCCGGCCCGCCGGTCGTGGTCAACGACCCCGCGCTGACGGCCTTTGTGGAAGACAGAGGCCGACACGTTTTGGGCCGGGACAATGTGCGCTTTTTAGACACGCCCACAATGGGGGCCGAGGACTTCGCGTATTATCTCGCCTATGCGCCGGGCGCATTTCTGCGCCTCGGGGTCGGCGAGGACGTTGCGCCGCTGCACACGCCCACCTACAACTTCAGCGACGCCGCCCTGCCCTTCGGCATTGAAGTGCTGGCACATTTGGCATTGGGATACGGCGCGTGCCAATTTTAAGGAACGCATCACCGGGGTAGATTGTTTTATCAATACCAACTCAACGGGGGCAAATGACTATGACGGAAACAGCGACATTTGGCGCAGGCTGCTTTTGGGGCGTGGAAGCGGAGTTCCGGCGCATACCCGGCGTCACCGCGACAGCCGTGGGCTACGAAGGCGGCGCATTGGAGAACCCCACTTACAAAGATGTCTGCACCGACCGCACGGGCCATGCCGAAGTGGTGCAGGTGGAATACGACCCGGCTTTAGTGTCTTTCAATGACTTGCTGAAGGTCTTTTGGGCCAACCACGACCCGACGACACTCAACCGCCAGGGGCCGGACTTTGGCTCGCAGTATCGCTCGGTGGTGTTCTTCCACTCGCCGGAGCAGGAAGAGCAGGCCCAGAACAGCAAAGACGCGCTGGAAGCAAGCAATGTCTTCAAGCGGCCCATTGTAACGCAGATCGTCCCTGCCGAAACGTTCTATGTGGCCGAGGATTACCACCAGCAATATCTGGAAAAGCGCGGGCTTGCCACCTGCCACATCTAAGACATACCAACCCAACACAGCCGCGAAAGCGAGGGGCATTCGCCTCTCGCTTTTCTTTTGTCCTCAGCGGGCAGGCGCAACGCGCCCGCCGATGCGCCATAATAACAAGTGTGAAACAGCGCAAAGGAAATGCAGGGTGAACGGCAAGACAACCAGGGCGGCGCGCACGTGCGGCGCAAAGCCCAAAGACCCGCAGCAGCGCGCCGCGCAGGTGGCCGCCGCCGTGCGGGCGCTGGAAAAGATCGGCGCGGCCTTCAGTGTCGCCGATGTGGCGGAGCGGGCGGGCCTCTCGCGGGCGACCATCTATCGCAGCGATGCCCTGCGCGCCATTATCGGGGCCAAAGGCGACGGAGCGCGCACTGTCCCCGCCGACCTGCACGAAAAGCTGACGGAGCGCCACCTCGCCGCCAAATCCAAGACCCGCACCCTGCGTCGCGAGCTGGCCGAGCTGGAGCAAAGCTGGCAGGAAATGCGCGGGCGGGCGCTGTCCGCCGAGGGCCGCCTGCTGGAAGCCGAGCGCAAGTTAAAGCTTCTGCAAAGCCCTGCCAATGCGCGGCATGGCGGCGGCACGCCCCTCGCCGGCATTGGGGCGCAGATGAGCGCGGATGAGCGGCGTCAGGCGCGGCGTCAGCTCGCCCGCGCCCTGCACCCGGACTTGTTTGCCAAAGATGCCCCCACGCAGGCATTGGCAACAGAGCTTCTCAAGCTGATCAACTCCCTCGCCGAATGACACTCTCCCCGTTCCTATTTACCGCTAGCCGAATTGACGCAGCATGATCCGGGCCTGCTCAGCCAAATACGGCTGGCCGGGTTCGGCCTGCGCCAATACCTCCTGCCACCGGGCGCGGGCTTCGGCTTTGCGCCCGGCTTTGTACAGGGCCAGCCCCAAGTTGAACGCGATTAAGGGCTGGCTTGGCAGACATTCCAGCGACTGCTCGTACTCGGCGACAGCCGCGTCAAACTCGTTTTGCCGGTAGCAGCGGTGCCCGCGCCGGGCGTGGCTGCGGGCCTGAAGGCGGTTTCGCAGCCCCGCGCGCAGGCGGGCAATGGCGGAAGCAAACAGCATAATGTGTGCAAAAGCGCGTCCCCAGCGGGCACGGGCGCAGGAAATTACGGCTGGCGGCGGGAATGAAACGCTGCCGTTCACTGCCGAGGAGAAATACGATGCCTGATATGCTGGTCCCTCTTTACAAGCTGCCGCCGCGCGCCGGGGGCGAAGGACAGATGCCAAACCAAACCATTGTCGTGCGGCGCGCGCATGCGTTTGAATTGACCCGCGCGCGGGCATTTATCTCCGCCCATTTTTCCCAGTCGTGGGCGGATGAGATGACGGCGGCCCTTGCGCATCAGCCCGTGACAGGCTTTCTTGCCATCGACGACGGCCGCATTGTGGGCTTTGCGGCTTATGATGCCACGCGCCGTGCGTTTTTTGGTCCCACGGGCGTTGCCCCCTCGCATCGGGGGCGCGGCATCGGCACGGCCCTGCTGATCGCGTCCTTGTGGGGCCTGTACGACCTGGGCTATGCGTATGGCATTATCGGCGCGGCGGGGCCGGTGGCATTCTACCAAAAGGCCGTGGGCGCGATTGTCATCCCCGGCAGCGTGCCTGGTATCTACACGGACATGCTGCGCACCGACGGGTGATGCGTTCTGTGCGCGTTTCTCCGCCCTGTTCGGGAGGCAGCGCGGCTTTTCCTGCCTGTTCCGCCCGGCATGCCGGAACCACAGGGTTTTTCCCCGCAGCCAAAGCGTGTGCCAGGGGTGTAAGGCCATTGGCGTTGGCGTGTGCCGGGGGTATCTGTCTTTTGGCAATGGCTGATGCCGGGGGTATGAACCCCCCGGCAGAGACGCGGCCAAGCCCTCACGGGCATAAGAACAAGCCCTCACGGGCATAAGAAAGAGATGTGGGTGCTTGTCTTCCGTCCGAAGGACGTGGCTGCGTCCCTTGCCGGGGGTTTTATACCCCCGGCATCAGCCACTGCCAAAAGACAGATACCCCCGGCACACGCTTTGGCTAATGTCGGCATTCTCCCGGCGCTTACACACCTATTGCTTACCCATTGCAAACCTATTGCCCACTCTTTTCATAGGCGTTGCACACCCATTCCCTCGGCTGATTAAGCGCGTACCAACGACGGAACAAATCCGTCCGTCGTTGGTATGCGCTTACAACGATTAAGAAACGCCGAAGGGCAGGGCTTGCAGCGCGGGTCATGGGGCATCGGCGAAGCAGCGGGCGGCAAAGGCGCGCAGGTGAGTATTCACCTCGGCATGGCATTCCAATAAATTGAGGTGGCCGCAGTGGGGTATCAAGACCAACTCGCCCTGGGGCAGGCGGCGCAGCATGGCGCGCTGCACTTCGGGGGGCATGTTGATGTCGCGCACGCCGGTCAGCAGCAAGACCGGCAGCCTCAGCAGGGGCAGCAGGGCGCGGGTGTCCATGTGGAAGCAGGACAGCGCGCCCAGGCCCGCCGCGCGCATAGAGAAATGGGAACAGTGCCAGGCAACCATGTCGTCCTGGCCGCGCGTCTCGTGGGACGCGCGCAGGCCGTACATCAAGGCCAGATGCACCGCGCCGAGCTGCCAAATCAGGCGGGCGTAAGCATCAAACGGGGCAGGACAGAGGGCCATTAAGCGCACCAATGGCTCCCAAAACACGGCCTGCGTGGGGCGCAGCCACTGCCGCCCGCGCATGGACAGCAGCAGGGGCAGGTCGGTGCCGCCGAGCAGGGCCAGGCCACGTACCTGGGGCATAAGGCTGGGGTGACGCTGGGCAAACAGGGGCAGCACCATCGCCCCCACCGAATGCCCGGCCAGAACGCAGCCCTGCGGCGCGCGGCCCGCGCCGGATGCCTCAAACACAGCGGCCAGGTCGGCGGCCACGGTTTCCATAGAATAGTCGCGGTCTTCGGGGGCGGTGGAGCGATCCGTGCCGCGCATGTCCCAAACGATCACGCGGTATTCGGGGGCGAGGCCGACTTTTTGGTAGTACCATGTGTCGTGGGTGAGCGACCAGCCGTGCGACAGCAACAGGGCGGGGGCATCGTCGGGGCCAAACTGCTCCCATTCCAGGCGGACGCCGCCTGCTCCGAGGGCATAGCCTTTGCGCGTGGGGGTCAGAGGGTGCGGGTCATTGGGGGTCTGCGGGCGCAGGCGGCGTATCCACCAGCGCCCGGTCAGGGACAGCAGCAGCAGCGCGCTGCCCGCGAAAGCGCGGGCATCCCACCGGCGCTGCTTGAGGGCACGGCGCATTTCCCACAGTCCTGTGAGCAGGGCGGCGACCGGGGGCAGGGAGTAGGCAAAGGCAAAAAGGGCAAGCCACATAGGCGTGAGTTTACCTGGCGGGCAGAGATTACTCGCGTCCAGCGTTGTTTGGAAAAGTCCAGGACAAGCCGCGTCGTAGCGAGGGCAGGCACGCCGTCGCGGAACGCCCCGCTGCGCTTTTGGCCCAAGCCAAACCTGTTCCGGCTTTTCGGGGCGTCCTGTGCGTTTGTGTTTGCTACGCTTTGGTCAACGCGATGCCGCGTCCCGCAAGGCGGCTTGCAGGTCGATGCTGCTCCAGTCGCCGTCAAAGCGGATGCCGTTGATATAAAACGTCGGCGTGCCTTGTACGCCGCTGCGCAGGCCGCTCGCCAAATCCTCGCGCACCCGGCCCGCGAATGTGCCGCCCTCCAGGGCCTGCGTCACCGCCGTGGCATCGGCCCCGACCTGCTGCGCGTACTGCGCAAGCTGAGTGTCATGCAAAGCGCGCTGATGCTCATACAGCGCATCGTGCATGGCCCAGAACTTACCCTGCGCAGTAGTAGCCTCCGCCGCTTCCGCCGCGTGCTCGGCATAAGGGTGCATGTCGGTCAACGGAAAGTTGCGGAACACAAAGCGCAATTGGTCGCCGAACTCCTGCTGCAATTGCTTCACGACCAGGTAAGCAGCCCCGCAGGAGGGGCACTGGTAATCGCCGTATTCCACCAGGGTGACGGGGGCGTTTTCGGGGCCTTGCGCGTGGTCATGCGCGCCGGGCGGCGGGGTAACATTCGTCATGGGAGTTCCTCCAAAGCATGCTTCAAGCGGGAGAGTTTCCAGGTGCGGCAGGGTTTGCAAGCGTTCGGCCCACTCTGCCGCAGGGCTGCTTGTCCAAACATACCCGTCCGGCGCGGGGATAAACCCCAGCTTGCCGCGCGCCCTCGGCTGAGATGACTGCCCACGCCCAATCGTTCAGCCGCTCGCTTTGCCTCCTCGCGACTTTTCTCGCCGGGCGCAGCAAACGGCGCAGCGTTTAACTTTATCGGGGTGCGCTACTTGGCGCGCAGCACCGCGCCGAAGATGACAATCAGCGCCAAGTCAAACACCAGGCCGTGCCACAAAATCGGCAGCACCAGCGAGCCGGTGCGCCGATACATCCAGGCCAAAAACACGCCCGCCGCGACAATCGCCAGCACCGTCGCTTCCGCCCAGCCATGCCGCAAGAGCAGGCGCAGCACCAAATAGTGCCAGGCCGCAAAGGTCAAAGTCGTCCAGGCCACGCCCAAAGCCCAGGCCTTCTCGTCCATGCCGCGCAGCTCGTTGAGCACCACGCCGCGCCAGAACATTTCCTCCAAGATGGCATTGACGGGAACAAAGTAAAAGCCCAGCGGCCACAGCCATTTGGCCTGAAAGCCGCGCAAAGTCACCACGTGCAGGACATCCTGCGGGCTGAGGAAGTCCGCGCCGATGCGTGCATACGCCACCAGGGACAGCGGCAGGACGACCAGAACAGCAATGCCGAGCGCGACCCACTGCGGCCAAGTCGGCATTTTGATGGCCCGCAGCCACAGCCGCCGTCCCCACACGGCGGCGGGCAGCAGGCAAACGCCGTGGTACAAAGCGAATGTCCAAACGAGGCTGTCCAACTTGTACATGCCCAGCCAGACAGCGGGCCAGGGCAGCAGGGTCAGCAGGACGACAACAAGGAGGCGACGGCGGGTTTGAGCGGGGCTGAGCGAAAGTGGCATGGCTATGGGGAAAGGGTAGCATGCAAAGTGGCGGGGTGTCAAGCAGGCGAAATAAAGCGCCTGCGTTTTCTTTATAAATGGATGTATCGGCACTCATGCTGAGCATGCCCCAGTAGACGCTGAAAACGTAGAGTTGGGGTGATGCACTTGAAGAGATTGCCGGAGGGCTGTAATGACAATTATGGCAAAAGCGAGTAACTCAGCCCTGCCCTCAAGCCCTCCGGGTCTGCCAGTGCCTCCCTCCGGGTAGCCAATGCTTCAGGTGGGTTTTGTAATGCTAGGCCCGCATTTCAATGCGGGGAACGAATGCCTATCAAGGAAGAAACAATGAGCGTGACATTCAGCACCAGCGACGCAGCGTTGTCTGCGGCTTTCCAGGCGGCACTCAGCGGACTGCGCGCGCTGGGACGGCTGGCTGGCCCGCTATCGCAACACGCGCGGCGCAGGGCTGTGCGAATTGTTCTGCGAATACGACAGCGGGCACGACAACGGCCCGCGCTTTGCGCACGGCCTGCCCAAAGAGTGCCCCGACGGCGACGCGCGCCGCTGTCCCGACTTCCCCGGCCTGCCGTTCCTCGCGCCTGACCTCTCCGCCACCGTTTATGGCGGGCGCATCGCACTAGGCAAGATGGGCCAATACTATACTTTTCGGTCAGGACAATACCAGCGAGAGTATCCGCCGTTTCCACCTCCAGTAGACGAAAATTCAGGCTGTCCGCCACTTCAAGATGAAGCGACGACTTGGCTGCCGTGAAACTGGCGGTAGTGATGTCTCCACGGTTGCGCTTACGCAAAAGAATCCAGTGGACTTCTGCATAGGTGGGAAACGTTCCAATCCTGGATAAGTAGGGAGATGCCTCCTACAAGGCATCCACAGCCTGACTGCCGACTTCGGGTACATACCGCTTCGCCAGCGCACTGGCATCCCAGAGGAGTTGAGTCACGCGCTATCCTGCTAGGTATTGATCGTCACGGAGGCGCACAATCCCGCGGGAGGCTTCGTTGTCTTCCGGGCGAATGCCATCGGCCAGCATCAAAGCGCGCGCAGTTTTCGCCGTCGCCATTGGGTCCAGCACAAACCCCGTCGCGGCGTCTATCTCGGCTAGCTGCTGACGTAGCCACTGCTTATCAACAAAGCGGCTTGCGTGGGCTTTCCCCTGCTCAGCATTGGCGCTGCTCTTCATAGAAAGGTTTGTAGGCATTATTCTTTTCCTTTATCCCAGTCGTTACCATAGCGCATTTGCATCAGCTCGCGGGACGCGCCGTTGTCTTCAGGCCGAATGCCTAGAGTGTGCATAATCTCGTGCAACTTCTCAAGCGTCATTGTTGGGTCGTCCACAACACTGGCTTTGGCATCAATGTCCTGCATCCAGCGGACACAGGTCTGAAGACCGAGGCAATCTATCCGAACAAGCAAATGAGGCGGTGTGGCTCAGGAGATAAGCCTGTCATACTCCATGTGTGTGCCAATCCAAAATCAGATAATGCCCGCTGGCTTTTCCGTACACAAGGCTCGGTAATGCTCGCCGATAAGCACAGACCAGAGTTGTTTTCGTTTGCCGACTTTTTTGAAATGTAGCGAGGCGTGATAGGGATCAGCTTTGAGCAGTTCGTAATTCTTATCGGCCAACGCGCGTATTTCCTGTGGAAGCTGCTCATAATGCTGCCGGAAGCGAGGCAGAGTGAGATGCCTCATAAGGGCTTTGCCAGCCCCGCCTCGTACTCTTTGTCTACTTCGGCCAGCAACGCATTCAGCCTTCCCGAATCTAAATCATGTTCAATTTGCTTGTCCCATACTTCGGCATGATGCTCCGCCAGCCAGGACATCAGTTCGGTGACTTCTCTGACCGGCAACTGGGTGATTGCCGCCTCAATTTCTTTGACACTCATGCAGATATTGTACCTAGTTTTGTCCAGTGAGAGCTGCACATCATCGCCTGCAGATTCTCAATCGTCATAGGCTCTAAGGCAAACGGAGCCGTTGCTTTTTCCGGTGCTTGCTAGCCCTGCGGCGGGCAGTGCAGGTATTTGTCTTTTGCCACAACCAGCGGCAACTCTGGCGCAGATAAAAGCCCAAATATTCTGTTGGCCTCAATCACCCGCTCCGCCCCCTACTCAGACTACGCTCGATTCACTATTTCGGCCTTACTTCTGTCTCTATGAGTATCAATTCCTTACCATAAGAGCCGTAAGGCCCCGCAATTTATTGCTGGGGATATAAGGCTCCGTGCCTTTCCGAAGGCATGATATTCCTGCCGTTCGGGTATAATGTTTGCAATCGTTTCTGCTCACTTAAAAA
>JAABUL010002748.1_pt1 | contig 28260 bp, 24 predicted proteins | sample 5559151 | NCBI WGS metagenome assembly JAABUL01 (sample SAMN10711876, study PRJNA513368) | rock metagenome | isolation source: Antarctica rocks | place: Antarctica: Victoria Land, Pudding Butte sud
CGCTCACACTGAGTCGTCCATATCTAGCAGGCGTTAGTTAAACTTTCTCTCAATTGGAGATGATGGAGTCGACAGCATACTCTCTTTGCATTGGCCCGTACACGCTAAGCTCTTTGTTGAGCCACTCATAGGAAACTCTGGACAGCTCGAGTTCAGTCATACACAACGAATGTGTAATACCTCCAAAGCTGTCACAAAGGTAATGTGTAAAGTCGTATGTAGGGTAGATCTTCCACCTGTCGCCCGTTCGGTAATGATGACCTGTGTATTCCTCGTCTTCCACATCATCAACATCTGCTCCACCATTTGCCGTGGCCTCTTCTGGCTTCGACCCTCTGTCCGTCCCCGTTGTAATGTTGACTTTTTCCTGTGGGATCCGATATGCAAATAAATCCCACATTTGTGGGTTGCCGTCTTCAAGATTCTGCTTCATTCGCAGAGCTGCCTCGTTCGGAGCGTATTTACCATCTCACATTGCTCTGAACTCCACTAGGCTTTCGGCTGGTGGTCGATCACGGTGTCAGCTAGTATACCGTGGCGTCTTCCCTTCGCCACCTCCTCGTTGGCTTACGATCTCGGATTCTGGGAGGATCTGTCAACTGGGTCGGACTCACAGGCAGCTCTTCGGAGTGAGCGTACTAGTGCAATGGCAGACGTTTGCCTTCCCTTTCTGGATAGGGTTTCCTGCAAGGCCATACAGGCGCTCTAAATTGTCGCTTGAGTATGTCACCTTCATTGGTGTGAAACCCAGCCGACGAACTGTCTCTTCGGTCGAGTCATCGTACTTCTTTTTCTCCCCCGCCGGGTTCGTGGTATTCAAACGAAGGTAGCAATCTCCCCGGAATTTTGCAAAGCCGAACTTGATAGCAATCGCTTTGCTGTGGCCTATGTGTAGAAATCCGTTGGGTTCAAGGGGGACTGTGTTGTAGAAGCATTGTCAGTGCCACTCATGCCCTAGACACAAAAGGTTTGCCGGGTGCTTACATCTTATCTATGCCACCGGCACCGACCGGTCTTTCTTTGTATACATCTGAAAGAAAGCCAATCTTGAACATAGAGTGGGGTCCTGTCATTGGGGGGTTGGGTACATTCTGAGTTCCGGCTTTGGACGCCGAACTCTTAAATGACGGCGCAGTCTTCCGTGAGTCTCAAATTGCGCTTTCCTTCTTAAACCCTTTCTTCGCTTCTCTTTTTGCATCCTTCTTTGCGCCCTTCTTTACTTTGACCTTGGTAATGGTTATCCTCGATTCGTCCGTGAAACGCTGATGCGGAACACGCATCTGGTGCCATCCCACAACTTCTGAGTCCGAGACTTTTTCCCATTTGGAGGCCCCGATGAAGTGTTGGGTTTTGATGAGTGGGTTGCCGAGGACGTGAGGGTCGGAGGCCATTGTAATCTATTCGTCGGCAGGCATGGCTTCCCAGATCTTGCCGAAGAAGGAACGATAGTCCAAGCGGACTGTAGGGGCTGTACAGGCTCGTAACCGTTCCCAGTCCTACGCACAGCAGGTTTGTCAGTTGTGAGATGAGAGTGTTAGTGCGATTGCAGCATTGTACCTTCGAGTCGTAGCTCTCTGCCCATTCGACATAGTCTGCAATGCAGGAGTCATTAGCCAATGTATGTCAAAGAAATGTAAGCTCGTACCGAAGAAGTTGACCTGCTCAGGAACGAGACGCATTGTAGGCTTTGGCTAATGGAAGACAGGTGCAGACAATAGCGAGTTTCAGAGGATTCTGGCAGGTGTTCTTCAATCACTGGCGAACTCTCATATTTGTACTGGAGTATTCGTTCGACATTGTCGAGTTGTCTTCAGATGATACCAAGAGATTACTTTGATCACCGAAGCCTACATATTCAGGCAACAGAGGCTTGACTCTGTTGGTTTACGAATCAACCAAAATGTGAACACACTTTGGAACAATCCTATTCAGGTATGTATAGCATATTTCAACACTCCCTCATGTTACGAGGTCAAAAAACTAATTATTCGGAATGATCTTCGTATCACAACTGCACTACCTATCGTTGTATGCGAAACCTTGTTCGTTTTTTAGAATTTGCCGAAAGCCTCATCAAAATTTTCAAAAAGTGCAAAATAAGAATCAGATTTGCAGAATCAACCTCACTGTTTTCTCAATGCTTCATATGTAGTATATTTAATGCTTGATATGTAGTATATTCAGTGCTTTATATGTGCTTTATTCAATGCTTCATATGTGTTAGGGGCCGGCCTAGAGCGAGTCATAGAGATGTTATTTAACTAATAGATAAATGCTAAGGAAGGAAAGTATCTACAGGAAAGAACTTGGTTCTTATATGTGTGTTCCTCAGCCCTGTGCTAGGCCCGATTGGGTTGACGCCTTACACATATGATGCAGAGACTCAATGACATCACCCCTAGGTCAGGTTCCCGCTAGGCCCGATTAGGATGGAATTAGGCGAAGACTAGTTGAAGAATAGACGAAGGCTAGAATCGTAACATTATCTCCCTCCCTTGACTATTCATGTTCGCATGAATGTTGTTTCTTAGTGCGCTTTTCTTGAATATTTGATATGAAAGTCGTCAATCATCTCTTGAGCGTTCATAAATTCGTTGTCGTCAGCATTATATCAGTTGAGATCATTGTCATAGCTCTTTCATTTGACTCAATATTGAAGTCGTCTTTGATATCGTCGAAAGTTCAATATATTGTTGATTTTTCATTCATCTTCATCGTTTATCACTATTGATCTTGAGAGTTCATTCTTCTGATCAGACAGAGAATCATTGACTGCAGAATGAAGAAGCTCTGAATGAAATACATCATATATATGCATGATGTCTGATAGTTTCAATTTATAGAAGAAGTCAACAGAGTCTTTGATCTTGAATGAATTGAGCATCTTGTCATTCAATTTTTTGAAGAGTCTCGCTGTAACAATGTTTTGTTTGTTCAGAAACATCTTTGATTCAATCTTGTAATTGATCTTCTTTCTATGCTTGTTAGCTTGATTCATCATTTGTTCTTGTATTTTGATCAGAGCTTCATGTGCAAAGATCAATGTCTTGTTCATTTGTTCAGATATATTCTTGACTTAATCAATCTGCAAGCGTTTGCGAATGCTTTCATACTTGATGATGTCAGAGTCGAAGCTCATACAAGAATGAAAACTCTTGTTCATGAAGAAGAGAATCAAGAAGATGATTGATGACAAGACGTTATTGTCAATAAACTCAATCATTGATAATCATTTAAATCAGTCATTCTGCATATATGAACAGAAGAATCAAAGATATCGCTTAATGTTCTGATTGACTCGTTCACTTTGATTATCAATCTGAGAGTGATAAATGATGAACAATCAAAGAGAAATTTGCAAAGAAACTTTCAAAGAATGAAGATGAACTGAGAATCTCAATTGAATACAATGAAGCTTGATAAATCATGAGTTTGATATACTCATTGAAGCAACATTTCAGCTGTCTTTTCGACTGTGATATTTTCATCATCAATGATGTAAGAAATATAATGTCTTTCTTTCAACAATCTGCAGATGACAGTCAGAATAACGTTGTAGTTGTACGAATCAGATAGATCAATAATGAAGTTCATGACTATGTTCTATCATCGCTGTTCAGATATAGATAGAGATTGAAGCAAGTCATTTGATTTATTTCTTGATGTCTTTGAACGTTGACATACGTAGCAGTTTCAAATATATCGATCTATCGTTTTCGCATAGAAGATTAATAGTAATTTCGCTTTATGATTTTCACAGTTCTAAGAATATCAGAATGATCAACTGATGATTGATCATGCATCTCACGAATCAGATTCATTTGTAGCAGCTCGTTGAACGAAATTCATAGCTGACTATCATGATACAAGATTTCATTCTGAGTTCAACAATTCTTCAATTTGATATCTTCATATTGTGTCTCATCTCTTGCTATTGCTTCGCGAAGTAGCATACAATTCTCGTCAATTTCATTAGTCTTAAGAATCTGCTTATAGATTGATTCACTGATGTTCTTCTTTAGATCAGCAATTTTCATTCAATTTAAAGTCAGAATAGTAATTCTTTAATATTGAACATGTTCATCGTCGAAATCTCTAGGCATGAAGTCAGCTCAATGAGTTAATGCATTGATCTTAATGTTCTGTTTGTCAGATCAATACATTATCTTGAAGTTGAAGTCAGTTAACTTCTGAATTCAGCGCATTTATTATCAACTCAGCTTCTTGTCTTTCATTAATGAGATGAGCACTTGATGATTGATGAACATCTTGATAGAAATGTCGATCAACTTCAGTTCAAGTCATCAGTGTTCAAAAGCTCAAATAATGATCATCAGTTTCTTATCATATATTTCGTAGTTGCATTCAGCAGAAAACATGTTCTTGCTATAAAAGACAATTGAATGTAGAACATCTTTGTCATCATATTGAAACAGAACTTCATCATTGATGTAGTTGAATGAGTCAATTTCAAGAATGAAATCGCAAGTTTGATCAAAGTGACGAAGTATAGAAGTCTCAGTCATACATCTCTTTATGTGATTGAATGCAGTTTGACAAACTTCATTTCATTCAAATATGATCTTCTTTTGAGTGAATTGAATCATTGAATGAATAATCTTCGAAAAGTTCTTAATGAAGTATTGATAGAAATTGCAGAAGTCAATGAAAAACTGCATCTGAGTGAGATTATTAAGTGTAAATCAATCAATTACTGCTTGTATCTTTTGTGAATTCATCTTAAGTCTCTCGATTGACATCAAAAGTTCTAAAAAGATGATTTTCTGAACATGAAACTTGCATTCATTGATGTCTATCTGTAGATTAGCTTCTCGTAGTCTATTCAAGATTAATCGTACATGTCGCTTGTGTTTCTTCAAGATCTTGCTGTAAATGATAATGTCATTTAAATAAATCTGACAAAACTGATGAAGATATTTGAACAGTACATCGTTCATATAGTGTTGATAGAACGTTGATTCGTTGATTAATTCAAAGAGCATTACATGATATTTGTATGAGTTGAAGAAGATGATAAAGATAGTCAAATCTTTGTTATCTGAGTGCATTTGCAGTTTATTGAACACGACAATGATGTTTAATCAAGTCAAATATTTGCTTTCTTGTATACGAGTGAAAGTCTCGTTTATCAAGAGCAAAGAATAGCGATTTCGTTTAATTAAAGCATTGAGCTTTCTGTAGTCAATGCAGAAACGCAGACTTTCGTCTTTCTTTTCAGCGAACAAAATGAGCGAAACGTATGATGCAAAGCTGAAGAAAATGAACTCTTTGTTCAGATGTTTGATCAGATACTTCTTTATCTTCTGAAGCTTGTGATTGAACATCTGATATAGTCTGCTTCGCGAAAGTGTTTTCTCGTTGATCAACTCAATCTTGTGATTGTAGATACGATGAGATGATAGCTGATCAATCATTGCTTGATCGAAGACGTTTAAATAGTTATGATATTCAGAAAGAAGCTTGATCTTGACTTGCTTGAGAATTTTGACATGTGAAAGCTCATGTAGATTTACTTCTTCAAGCTTATTCTCAGCTGTAATTATGAGTCAATCGATTTTCAAGATGATAACAGCAAAGATCTTGATATCTGATCATTTGACTAACATTCTATATGTCGCTGTCTTTATCATTGCTATGTTTGTTGAATCTGACGTCGATTTAGAAATTTTGACGCTAGTTAAAGTCGCGTCACATGATTTTAACTGTTCAATTAATTTAACTGACTTCTCATTAAACTGATTGAAAGAGAGTGATTTTAGACTGAATTAAAAGATAGTGAAAGATCTCTTCAGTATATGAGTAAAAGTCAAACTCTTTTGCTTCAGAATTGTTTTGTTGCTTGTGAGTAGAACAATCAATTTCAAATTGAGAGTGAAATTCAAAAATCGAAGAAAATCGATTTGCATATCAATTACTAGATTGATTTTGTTCATTCATATTTTTTCAAGAATCATTTGATGTTGATTTAATTGAGTGATCAACATAAAAGCTGTGTCAATCGTATGATCTTGAACAGTCAGGTTCAAATAAATGACATAAGTAATGAGTTTTTTAGCATAATGATCATCAAATTCTTGAATTGACTTCGCTTTGATCAAAGTCAGAGACTTGATTTGCAACTGATCACAAACAATCTGCGCGATCACTTCATCAATGAACGAATAGTCAGCAGCTTCGATGTCAATCAATGACTTCAATGAGTAACTAATTTCATTGCTAGAAAGTATACATTCAATAGTTAAAGATTCAGAAGCAAAAGAGTCATTTAACATGTTCATCGTTGAAGAAATTAACACATCTTTCATCGCGTCTTTGATGAAAGTCTCTAGTTTTTTGTCTTGTTATTCTTGAAAGACATTTTCTCATTCTCTTTATTCTTTGAAATGACGATTTCATGTAGACGAAAAGTGAAAGCTTAAGAAGCAGAAGTGTTGATCTTGTTTTGAGAGCAGTTCTTTGACAAGTGACTTGAGATCTTGCAAGTATAGCAGATGATAAATGATCTTGCTGACTCAGAAGTAAAGAAGATGATAGACTTAACATAATTGATTATTGAAGTTGTTACTGACAATGAAGTAGCAACGCGTTTATCAGATACAATCGTGACTTTGACAATGATAATGACGATGACAGTGTGACGTTCGCTGCGTAGCTGATAGTTGACTTGCTGTTTATTATTCACATTCTGAAGAAAGATTCTTAAGCGAGTGAGCGAAGTAAAGTTCTCTGAACAGACTGATAAAGCGTTCTGCAAGCGATTATTGATTTTATTCTGAAGATTGTTCATCAGAGTGCAATTGTCATAATCAAGATAGTTAAATAGCTTCATAAAGTTGAAGTAAAAGACATTGAAAGACTTGTCTGCTTGTCTCAGAGCATTGTACTTATGACGACACTTTCAATTTCTATTCAGTTCATCATATATTTCTTTCAGATGCTCAAATAGCTTGTTGATCAAGATGTATGAATGCAAAGCATCATGTCAATGTTAAGCGAAGATGTGCTCAGCAGCATCATCTTCTAGTCTAGATATCACATAAGCAATACAGATATTCTCATTATCAAAGTGATAAACATTTGTCTGAAGCTTGTCGTTCATCTTGATTCTTCAGCTATTTCATGTTGATTCATCTTCATTGATGAATACAGATGAGTTCAAAAACTTGAAAGACTTGTGATGATCATTATTAAATAGAGTGAATGACTTACGTCGAGTATGATTCTCGATAGATTGACGAGATAAAGATTTCGTAGAAACTCGAGATTCAGTAGATTGACGAGATCAAGACTGATTCGCTGAATGCAATACTTCTTTGAGTTTATTCTTGAAATTCAACATCTTCTCTCAATAGCGTTTGTTTATCTCTTTTAAAGTGTTTATGATCATTTATTTGATTTTTAGTTGATTCAATCTCTTGTCATGTTTGACTTGAACAACGATTCACTGCTCATTGAGTTTCAAAGTCATGTCTCGTTGAGATTTAAGCTCATTCAACATCTTGATGATCTCGTTTGACTAATCATAAGCTCATTGATGAAGCTGTTCTTCTGTCTTGATGTTTCATGAAGTATCAGCGTTTTAAGATCTCGCTGAAGCATCAACAGAAATAAGAAAAACTCGTTTACTAACAATGCTTCTAAGCAGATGAGCTGTTCGTGACTTGACTGATTCAGAGTCACGTGTCATTGTGAGAAATTGAAGGTAAAGATAAATAGATTGTGATAAGATTAAGTGGTTGATTTGATAATTTTGAGTAAATTTGAGTAAATTTGAAGATGTATTTTAATGAAAGTAATTCAAAGAATCTCTTGCGAATTTTCTGAATGAACGAAGTAGATTATTTCATATCATCTACACGTTGATAGCAGAGTAGTTGATTAGCATTTATCTACTGTTAGAAATCGACCTAGAGCGAGTCATAAAGATGTCATTTAACTAATAAATAAATGCTAAGAAAGAAAAGTATCTACAGAAAAGAACTCGATTCTTATATGTATGTTTCTCAGCTCTGTGCTAGACTTGATTGAGTTGACGTCTTACACATATGATGCAGAGACTCAATGACATCATTTCTAGATCAAATTCTCGCTAGACTCGATTAGAATAAAATCAGATGAAGACTAGTTAAAGAATAGACGAAGACTAGAATTGTAACAATATGTGCTTTATTCAATGCTTCATATTTGCTTTATTTAGTGCTTTATATGTAGTATATTCAGTGTCTTATATGTGATCTACTTAGTGCTTTATATGCAATCTATTCAGTGCTTCATACGTAGTATATTCAATGCTTCATATGTGATCTATTTAGTGCTTTATATGTAGTATATTTGATACTTCATATGTAATCTACCTAGTTCTTCATATGTGATTCATTCAGTGTTTCATGTGATTTACTCAATGCTTCATATGTGATCTATTCAGTGCTTTATATGTGACTCATTGTCAGAAACTGAGTTAAACTAAAAATACTATTAATATAAAAGACTGATATTATTATTACTTTGATAGAATTTAGGTACAAAACAATACATCAAATAATGTACAAGATAAAAGACAAAGAATGAAAGAAAAGAATGAAAGCTCAGCTTTTATATACATGAATTGAGTAAAATCAAGATTAAACAATAGTTTTATTAATTTAAGATTGCAGATGTTTACACATATGACTGAAATAATTAAAACAGAATTGTTGAAATTTGTTAAAAATGTTGAAAACAGAAAATGATACTGTTACTTCTGTGATTAGTAATCTTTGCATTGATTCAACGTTAGTGAATGAGTATTTACTCTTTGCTCACTTCTTTTCTTTCTTTCTTCTTTATTTTATAATTCATATGCTTTATTTACTACATAGTTCAATCAAATATATTTATATGTCTTTCTATTTTCATGTTCTTGTATTTCAAGAGATCATAAGCTCAAGTTAGTTATTTCACTATCGAAAAAATAACAAAGAACAGAATGTGAGTAGCTCAAGAAACGCGCAGTCACACTAGAGAATATGCACGTAGATAATATGATCAAATTTGATAGTAGCTTAGTAATATTTATTCATATAAAAAGTTAATACTAAACTACAAAATACAAAAGTGAATTCTTCTTTATATACTCAGAAAACTAAGCTTAAGCATCGTTGATGAGACAAGCAAAATTACATGCAACTCATGCAAGATTTCTTGAAGATTGTATGTGACTTGAATTCTTATCATCAATGAAATGTTAAAAGTTGTATGTGACTTGAATTCTTAATAGACTCAGAGACTCTGAGAATCAATGATAAAAGTTTTCATAGACTCAGATTCTTGTCTGAGAAATCAATGATAGCGTTGAAGAATAATTTTTGTGTTTATTCTTTATTCTCTGAAGAGCTTTGATTCTCATAGATCTGAATTCTGACAATTATTTCTTCTTTTAATAACAACATTCTCGTTGTTGAATTGTGAACAATCGCAAGCAGAAGAGCGATGACGTCATGCAATGCATGACATCAAAGTTCGCTGTGTATAATTGTGTTCTCAAGATTTTCTTTTAATAGCGCGTAAGCATTGTTTTATTCTTCAAGTCACAAGCATCAAGTTTTTAGAAAGTTGACAGTAGCATTTATGTTTATTCTCTTAATTCTTGTAGATTTAAATTTTAATGATAGCATATTCTTTAACTTTTGATTCTTGTAAATGTAGACTGAGCATTCTCTGCAACTTATGTAAATTTCTAAATGATCAGCAGTAGCATTTGTGTTTATTCTCTGATTCTCATAGATCTGAATTTTGACAATTATCTCATTGTTTCATTATATTTCAACTGTTACTTTACAGACATTTTATGTAGTTATGCAGTGTGTTGTCATGATCTTGATGCTTTCTTTCATTAATACATGTACATTAACTAGACTTGAATTTTCATGATGATAATTGTAATGAGAATCAAGATTTATTCAATTTGAAGTTTTTCTTTTATAAATGATACTCAATAGTAGAAGCAGACAATGAGCAGAAGATAGTATCATATAGTAGAAGTAAACAGTGAACAGAAAAGCAATGCTTCTGTTGTTTATTGTGACTAGCATGAGAGTGATTGTTACGAGTGTGTCGAAATTAAATAGAGTTTTCTAGTCAACAAGTTCTAGAGGTTTTGACTCATGTTGAATCTCTAGTCTCAACACTCTATTCTAGCGCTTTCAATACTCAAGCAAATCTGCTTCGCTCTCTTTGTTTTGCCCTACTATAGATACAGCTCGAAACTTTCTTTGATTTCTTCTGTATTCTTAATATTCTAGTTATAGCTATCTCTATTGATTAAACATTCTATTCAGCTACGCACTATCTCGCTGCAGTGTGATTAGATTCTAGACATGATCTCAACATTATATTAAGAATTCATTAATCACATGATATCAATATCAATACTCATTCAAGATACTCGTACAGACAGAACGAGTTTAAAGAAATTCATTTACCTGATGATCGACGCAATTGAAAGACTGAACAACACTAGAGAGTTTGATAGAATCAACGACAAGACTGTTTGAATCGCTAGACAACTTATTGCTCACTAAGTACGCAAAGTTCACTCGATTAAAAGAATCAACTCATTCTTGTGAAACAGACGAGTGAAAATAAGCTGTTCAACTCGATTAAGAGAATCAACAATAAAGAATCTTCGTGAATTGCTTGAGAATCAACTCATTTTCATGAAGCAGACGAGTGAAAACAATCTGTTCAATTTCTTTCTCTCTTCGTCTTGAAAGCTCATGAATCAGGCGAGTCAAAACAATCTGTGTCGTCAGATTAATTTAGTGAGTCTGCTACAAATGATGCTCTCGTAGTGAGTTTGCTTCAATGACACTCTTCATCAATGCAATGACATATCTATCTTCATCGCTTTATTTATCAGTGAATCGATCTACCTCACGTTCATGTGCAACTAGTGAGTCTGCTTCAATGACAAGTCGATAGTTGATCTCTTTGATGAGTAAGTTGACTAGTGAGTCTGCTTCAATGACATTCTTCATCAATGCAATGACATATCTACTCTCATTGCTCTACCTATCAATGAATCGATCTACCTCACGTTCACATGCAACTAGTGAGTCTGCTTCAATGACAAGTTGATAGTCAATCTCTTCAATGAGCAAGTCAACTAGTGAGTCTGCTTCAATGATCATTCTATCTCACATAGTGAGTTTGCTACAATAGACATTTGACGAGTTGATTTGAATTAATAGAAAGGTTGATAGAAAAACAGGCATCAAGACTCTACGTCAATGCTATGAACTACACTACAAGTCATAGAGACATGACTTTTAAAAAGAAGAAGGTAATGTTACGAGTGTGTTGAGATTGAATAGAGTTTTCTAGTCAACAAGCTTTAGAGATTTTGACTCATGTTGAATCTCTAACCTCAACACTCTATTCTAGCGCTTTCAATACTCAAGCAAATCTGCTTCACTCTCTTTGTTTTGCTCTACTATAGATACAGCTTGAAACTCTCTTTGATTTCTTCTGTATTCTTAATATTCTAGTTATAGCTATTTCTATTGATCAAACATTCTATTCAGCTACGCACTATCTCGCTGCAGTGTAATTAGATTCTAGGCATGATTTCAACAGTGATGATCATTGATGTTTATGTTTATTTATTGTGAAGTAGTGAATTTTTATTAATTCATTTCTTTTATTTTCTGTGTGATCTTCAACTTTCTTTCTTCTTCAACTTTCGTTCTTGCATTCAATCTTCACTTTGTTATTTTACTTAATCTTTTATTCATTCTGTAGTGTAGTTCTGTACAATTTCTTCAAGTATCATGATCATAATAAGTATAAATCAGCTTCTTGATTTGATGATGATGAGCTGATGATATCTTGAATGAAGATGAAGAAGTTTAAAAGAAGTGAGCAATGCAATTCTTCATCATATTTCTTTCTTAAAACACAAAACATACTTGCATCACATTTGTTTGCTTTCTTCGCTATTAATTTTTCATCTTGCGTCAGCGCGCTCATTATGTCTGCTGCTCATGTTTAATTCTCTCATTCTCACGTCATTTTTGATCAGAGATTTGTCTCTCTTTCTCTCTACATGAGAAATTTCATGTCATTAACTCAGCATCACAAAACAGCTCTGAATGTGTACAGTAAAGAGATTGCAATACAATTCTTGAATAAATGTAAAAAGTGTATGAAAAGAAATGTAAATTATGTAAAAATAAAGTTTTCTATTGAAAAGAATTTCAAGAAATGCACACTATGCATCGTTATTGTTTATTGAAGCAAATTGCAAGTATGAATTGTAAGTATAATTTTCAGTAGCTTTAAAATATGAAAATTCAATAATTAATTGATGCTTTTTAAAGCATTCAAGAGTGATTCAATGCTCATTTCTGTCAGCTTTGCTCTTTCTTCATCTGACTTAAGCACTTTTCTGTCTTGCTTAAACTCTTTTCATATTGAGATTACATCTGATTTTGAGTTCAATCTCGTCAGTTTTGTCTCTTCATCACTTCACTTAAGCTCTTTTTCTTCTTGATCTTACATAAGTTTTTCTTCATTCTTTGTTGCATCTGATTTTGAGTCTGTAATCAAGAAGATGATGATTATCTCTTGCAATCTTTCTTTTGACTTAGCTCAAAATCAAATGTTTCTTGAATTTGAAGAATATATTGAGAAAAAGCTGCATTTTCTTGTTCTTGATATCAAGATAAACAGAAATGATATTAATGAAATGAAGAAGAATGTTGAAGACGTGACTATCAATTGCAGAAAGATGCAAAAGCAAATGATGACATAAGAAACTTAAATCAATGATCTGCTGTGTCAAATTACAAGATAAAACAAGATCATTGAAGATTTGTGAAAGCAGATTGAAAAGTATGACAATCTTCAATTTATCTTGATCATTCAGATTCAAAATGTTCTGACTTTTCTTGCAATGCATTCAAAAAATCAGAATGTCTCTGTTGCAATTGAAACATGCTCTTCTGTGATGTCATCTTCATTTTTATTTTCTTTGTTCTCTTGTATTTCTCTGTTCTTGCTCTCATCTGATTCATTTTTGTTAATGACTTCTTCTCTTCTTTCATCTTCAACGCTGATCACGCAGTCTATCATTAAAAAGATGAGAAACATCTTGCTTTCATTTGATTCATTTTTATCAATGACTTCTTCTTTTCTTTCATCTTTGACGTTGATCACGCAATTTATCATCAAAAAGATGAAGAATGCAATGAGCTTTGATATAAGTTTCTTATTTCATTCATTCTATCAATATGATAGCTTGTGCATGTTTTGTGCTATCTAACTAATAGTTGCAAGAGTTTACTTTCATTAATCTTCAAATTTTTGAGAAAGTGAAAGCTGAATGATACACATATTGTATGAAATTCATGAATTATTCATGTATCAATTTCTGCATTTGCTAACAACTTTTTTAGACTGTTGAGTTGAGTATTGATGAGAATAATTAAGCAAGAAAGTCTTGTTTTTCTTTTCTTTTTTTCTTTCTAATGATAGCTAAATAGTTATCAATCTTTTTACTTCATTTTATGCATACTTGTGATCTTTCGTGATTGTTATGATTCTAGTCTTCGTCTATTCTTCGTTTAGTCTTCATCTGATTTCATTCTAATTAAATCTAGCGAGAATCTGATTTAAAGATGATGTCATTGAGACTCTGCATCATATGTGTAAGACGTCAATTTAATTGAGTCTAGCACAGAGCTGAGAAACACACATATAAGAATTGAGTTCTTTTCTGTAGATACTTTTCTTTCTTAGCATTTATCTATTAGTTAAATGACATTTTTATGACTCACTTTAAATCGATTTCTAACATTAGATAAATGCTCATCAACTCTACTATCAACGTGTAGATGATACGAAACAATCTACTTCGTTTGTTCAGAAATTCGCAAGAGATTCTTTGAATTTGTATCACTTTTTATTCGCAAGAAATTCTTTGAATATTTAAATGAGCTAAGAACTTTCACTCAATTGATAGAATCAACGATAAAGAATCTTCATTAATTGCTTGAAAATCAATTCAAGCTCATGAAGCAGACAAGTCAAAATAAGCTGTTCAAATCATCTCTTTCTTTTTTTGTCTTGAAAGCTCATGAAAAAGACATGATTCAAATTGATCTCTTTAATGAGTCAGTTGATTTTCTTCTAGTGAGTCTGCTACAATGACATCTTTCGTCAATGCAATGATCTATCTATTCACATCACTCTATCTATCAGTGAATCAATCTACCTCATGTTTCTGTGTCAACTAGTGAGTCTGCTACAAGATCAGATAATGATTGATCTTGTTAACAAAGTCAGTCATTCAATAGTGAGTCTGCTACAAAGACATGAACGAAACAAGCTTTGCTACATGCGTGTAGTAGAGATGAATTGACATTAAGTCTGCTTCAAAGACGCGTTCGATATTGATCTCATCATTGAGTCAGTCACTCAATAGTTAGTCTGCTTGAACAACACTTGAAGTGAGTCTGCTATAAAGACAGACAATGATTGATCTCTTGATTGAGTCAATCAACGAACGAAACAAGTTCTACTATGTAGTAAATCTGAATCAGAAGTAAGTCTGCTTCAATGACATGATCAGAATTGATCTTTTTGATGAGCAAGTTAACTAGTGAGTCTGCTTCAAAGACATCGTCAATGCAATGATTTATCTATTCACATTGCTTTATCTTTTAGTGAGTCTGCTTCAATGACGCGATTCAAATCAATCTCTTCAATGAGCTAGTCAACTAGTGAGTCTGCTTCAATGATCATTCTTTCTCTTTCATAGTGAGTCTGCTACAAAAGATCATCACTTTATTTCTTTATTTTCTACATAGTAAGTCAACTACAATAGACATTTCGATGATCTGAAAGATCAATAGAAAGATTGATAGAAAACGCACTAAGAAACAACATTCATGCAAACATGAATAGTCAAAAAGAGAGAGTAATGTTACGATTCTAGTCTTTGTTTATTCTTCATTTAGTCTTTGTCTGATTTCATTCTAATTGAATCTAGCGAGAATCTGACTTAAAGATGATGTTATTGAGACTCTGCATCATATGTGTAAGACGTTAACTCAATTGAGTCTAGCACAGAGCTGAGAAACACACATATAAGAATTGAGTTCTTTTCTGTAAATACTTTTCTTTCTTAGCATTTATCTATTAATTAAATGACATCTTTATGACTCGCTTTAGATCGATCTTTAACAGTGATGATGTTAACAACTTACTTTCAAGCTTGATGAGATGTCTGCAATGAAAAAATCTCAATAAAATCTTGCAGTTATCAAGATGATTTGATGATTTTCTGATATTTTCTGAAGCTTCAAAGTTCTTTCAGCTAAGCAAATATTGCAACTGATCATTTTATATGCAACTATTCAGTATGTCGTTGATTTTTCAACTATCATGTACTTCTTTCTCTAGCTCAAGATCTTTCACAAGCGACTCATTCAATTCTTTCTTTCTCAAGCAGAAAGATTTCAGCAAGCTGACATTGAATATCAAATGTATGCATGTCTTTGAAAACAGTTTCAAATGATAGACTTGTCTGTTCAAACACTTCAGAATTTTATACAATTTGTATTTTTTGACTTCAAGTTTCTTGAAAGACTTCTTGATTCAAATGTTCTTGACATTCAATCACATCAACTGATCAATAAAATACATTTTAGCAAAGTGTTTTTTATCATACTGAATCATGTAATCAACGTTTATCTCTGCAAGTCTGTAGCGAAGATTCTCATGCAGTCTTTTCATTCTTATTACGTAGTTTGTGACTGATTTTAATTTCTTTGAGTGATTCTTGATGCTGAACTTCATTCTCAAGTGTTTTTCTGTAACTGCAAAGAATGATGTTATTGATGTTGCAATATGAATGCTGTTATTGTAGAAGAACTTAATCATGACAAGAAGATGAATTCAATCATTTTGAACATCATTGCAGTATGCTTGAAGATAAGTTTCAAGAATTTGATTCTATCTTTCAATTTAATCATCAATGCAAGAATGAAACGTAATGCTAAGTTTTCACTTGATCAGAAGATGATAGCACAGCGACGTTCAAAAGTATGATGTAAATATGAAATTTCTATCAAAGACTATATCATCAAAAGCTTCGTGATATCAAACTACTTTTTTAAGAAAAAGATCAGTCAAATTGAAAACAATCATTGTCTTTCAAGTAGAAATGTAGTGCATCATCTTGAAAAGATAATCAACTATAATCATAATGCTGTCGTAAAAGACATCTGAGATGCTTGTGCTATCAGAAAGATCAATGATGAAGTTCATGATAATGCTTTTTCATACTTTTCAAGAAATGAATAAACTATTCAGAAGTTTTCAGATTCTGTAATGTAATGTTTTATATTGCTGACATGATTTACAAATTCTGCAGTATTTCTTAATGTTTTTATTTATGAATGATCAGTTGAAGATTCATCAAACAAGCTTTAAACATCATTGAGAATTAAAATGTTTTGCAAGAAAGTTATCATGATGTCATTTCATAATTTCTGCTTTAAATTTGTTTTATGCAAAGACATAAATAAATTCTTGAAATATCATGATGTCATCTGTGATTTTCTTCAATCAGTTGATCATGAAGACGCTGAAGTCAATCTCAGTATCACATATGCTTGAGTTTTTCTTTTTCATTAATTTTCATACTGTGATGATGAGATGATTCATTTTCTGCTGTTTGCAAATCAATCAAGTCAGATTCTCAAAAGAATAGCTTGCAAAGTTGATAAAGCTTAAACTGATCATCAAGTCAAGTTTTGATATCAATCTTCTGACTCAACTTAAGTACTTGATATCAATCTTCTGACTCAACTCAAGTACTTGATATCAATCTTCTGACTTAACTTGAATACTCGATTTCAACATTCTGACTCGATCTGATATCAATCTCAAGTCAATACTTGATTCGAGTTCTCAATTCAACTCGTCAAGAAATCGAATATGACGTCAAGAGAGCTAAATATAGAAATTTTTCCGGTTTTTCGCCTTTGCATTACCTTTTTGCATTATCTTTTTGGTAGAAAGTCATAAAGAGAAACATAAAGAAAAACATAAAGAAAAACATTCATGTCTTGATGAATCAAGTCGAGAATTTCAAATTGATACTTGATTTCAATTCTCTGACTCAACTTAAATACTCAGATTAAACATCTTGACTCAACTCAAATACTTGAATCAAGAATTCTGACTTGAATCAAGTTTTGACGAGTCGAGTACTCAACTTGAACTCAAGTACTCAACTCGACGCGATCAGTCTAATAAAGCTTGAGATCAGAACATTGTTTTGTATTGATGAATTGAAGCATTTATGAATTTTCATAAACTTTAAGACTGCATCATCTGTTTCATTTGAATCATTCTGAATTGCAACAAAATGATTTTCTGATGCATTCACTTTCTCTCTTGTAAGTAAAGCTTTCTTTTCTTCAGCAGAATGATGCATAATTGAATCTCTGCTCTGATTCATGATCAAACATTCGCTTTTCTCAGCAGAATAACACATGATCAAAACTTTGCTTTAATTCATGATTAAACATTTGCTTTTCTTGACAGAACGATGCATAGTTGAATTTCTGCTCTGACTCATGATCAAACATTTGCTTTTCTCAACAGAATGATGCATAGTTGAAATTCTGCTTTGACTCATGATCAAACATTTGCTCTCTTCAGCAAAATGATACATAGTTGAAACTCTGCTCTGATTCATGATCAAACATTCATTCTTCTCAACAGAATGATGCATAGTTGAAACTTTACTTTAACTCATGATCAAACATTTACTTTCATCAACAAGATAACATATAGTTGAATTCTCACTCTAATTCATGATTAAACATTCGCTTTCTCTAGCAGAATGACACATGATTGAATCTCTGCTCTGACTCATGATCAAACATTCACTTTCTTCAACAGAAGAATTTGTTTTTCTGCATTTTCATCTCATTTAAATAACATTTTTCTTAATTTCAGCAATAATGATAAACGTTGACTTAATGTTCTTGTAAGAACAAATGTTTTCTTTAGTTTCAACAACAGTAGTAAATGTTGATTCAATGTTCTCATAAGAGCAAACATTTTTTTTAGTTTCAACAATAATAATAGATGTTGATTCAATGTTCTTGCAAGAACAAATGTTTTTCTGACGAGAAATAATAATGTTTTGAAATCATCATTGAGACTTTTTGTCAGCAGTCAAGAATTTCTTCAAAATCAGAAAAACTTTTTTGATTCTTTTTGCAAATGCTGATAAGTTAATGATCTTTTCAAATGATTTGATGACTATTTTCTCATGATTTTTAATGCTCAGAATCTTGAACTGTTGAGTGAAAATAACGAGCGTTGATGCTGACTGATTCAAGAAATTTTTCAAAAGTTCTTTCATATATGTTAAATCATGAGTGAACTTTCTCTCATTTATATTAATATCTTTCTCATAGTTGAATTTTCTTGACAAGTCATCAACAAAGTTACTCACTTTCTTTTGATAGAAGATCTTAAAGTTGTACATAATAAGTTTGTTGACTCACTTTATTTATTTGCAAGAGAGCTTGATTGTTATCATGAAGTATCAAAAATTTGCATGATCATTGATTATTTCTATTTCATGTCAAGTTTCTTTTAAATAATGTTTTCAATGATTCATGCTTTCAACAATTGTCAGCATTTTCTGATCATATGCTTCATAATTTTGTTTAATTGATTATCACTTTCTCAATTAAATGATTATTGAATATCAATATAAATTCTTGAGTGTGATATCTGTTTATTGAAACATCATCATTTTCTCTGCAAATTCAAAGATGTTCATCTTCAATCTTATGACTTTCGCAGAATTAAAGTGTTGAAGAACAACATTTTGAGCAAAGATGACTTTCAGCTTCTAAAAAGCATTTTAAGCACTGTTGATGAGTTCAATTTGCTTCATCTGCTCTTTGAGAATTTATCTTTTCTTTGCATTAAAAAAGAGACTTGTTTTAAGATGATCAATCAAGAATGATGTTATTCTTGAATAGTTTTTTATGAATCAATGATAAAAGTTGACAAAGTCAAGAAATGTTTGAATCTCTTTCATCATTCTTAATTGTAATCAATCTTGAATGATTTGCACTCAATTCTTCTTCATTGAAATTTCTCTTTTTTCTATTTTATATTTTAGAAAGAATAACTCTTTCTTGAAGAATTTGCATTTAAAGAGCTTGATGTAGAGTTTTAAAATCTGCAGTTTGTCAAGAATTTATTGTATGTGATAAACATGTTTCTTGCGAGTTTTGCTGAATATCAGAATGTCATTCAAATAAATGAGACAGATGATGTTGAGAAATTCAAACAGAGTTTAATTTATATAAATCTGAAAGAAAGTCAATGCATTAATAAGATTAAAGAACATCACAAGATACTTGTATAAATCAAATCTTGTATGAAATGTTGTCTTTCATTTATCTTCTTCTTATATACAAAGTTTGTTGAATGCATTCTTGATGTCAAGCTTGATAAATTACTTGATATTTGCAAGACAATTAAGAGCTTCATCAATCAGCGAAAAAAACATCTGTTCTTGAGAATGATCGTGTTGAATTCTCAATAATCAATGCACAATTGCAGCATTTCATCTTTTTTAGATGTAAAGAGCATAAGCATCTCAGCTGAAGAGATGAAATATCATATCATGTTTATTCAAAGCTATTTCTTGATATACATTTTTTATGCAACAAGTTCAACTGTGAAAAGATTGTACAAAGAACTTCAAAGAACAATACAACTCTTCTTGATGTAAATAATATGATCATGAAACTCGTAAGTCAAAAGAACTTTGACTTTTTAAATGAAGAAATTCGCGAAATTTGCAAATTCTTTTGAAACATTTAAGAATTGATTGACTATCATATTCTTAATTTGTGTGAATCGAGAATTTTCTTCTGTCATTGAAAGATTCAAAGAATCGTACAGAGCATTTAGAAGCAATCAAATGTGTATTATGATGCTTTGTTGCTTGAAATTCTGAGTCGATTGAGCACTTGAGACTTCTTGTTCTTTCTGATGATTACATCAATGAAAAGACTTAAGAATGACTTCTTTTACAAAGCTAAATTGATGAATATTGCATGCAAAAAGACTTGACGCAAGTCTTGCTTCATTGAACATTGCATAAAATGATTTTGAAACTGTTCTTTAATGAGATAGTTTCTTTCTTTCATTTTGAGCACACAAGATTCTTCAGCATAAGTGTTGATGAGCAAACTCATCAATGAGATTATGCTTTTCAAAGAATGAAAGATTTAACATGAGATTCTTTGAAACATATTCAACAATGATAAAGATTTTCAAGATGCATAAATTGCTTTCATTGAAGTTCTGAATGTTTAAATCAAGCAGTATTGTTTCATGTAGTTGCATTGATTTATCATCAAAGAAAATTCTTGTGAACTTTCAAGAATGAATATTCTCGATCTTATTTAAACGTTTTACAAGACTGTAATGAATCACGTTTAACATACATTCAATGTTTATCATGACTTAAGTTTCAAAAAGATTGAGACATTCTGACTTGATCTTGACTATGAGAATGAATGATGTTATAACTGAGTTCAAGTTCTTTAACATTGTCAACGCGTTCAGTTCAGCAGACAGTTGATTGATTGAATTGATTCACTAAGTTTTGTACTCTTCAGTTGCTCTCTTTTCTTGAGCAATCAATAAAGAGAAAAATCTATTGAGCTAAGTCTTTTTTCAAGATGTTGACAATGAAGATGTTGTTAAAAGCAGAAGAAGCTTCTAAGAAGAAAGCTTTTGAGAAGATGAATCATAAGTTTGAACAATTTAATTCTGCGTGATTTTTAAATTTGCATCTGATGCACGTCTTCTTGCTGATTCTGCGATATTTTTTCTTTTGAAAGACTGTTTTTTTCAGTTCTGATTCTTGTTGCTCTTGTTGATCATCAAAGTATTCTTCTTTTTCTCAATTATTAATCTTCTGCAAGAAACTTTGTAAACTCTTCTTGTGTGATCAATTTTCAAGAAGTGAGTTTATTTTCAACTGTTGACTCTGTTAAACATAGTTCAAAGCATGCTGCATGTCAATGTACTTTATCAATTCTCAACAGAACATTTTGCTTCATTAAGTGAAAGTTAGTATGATTAGCTTGATTTTGTTCAAGAGAAGTAGCTCATTCAGAAATCTGAACAATAGCACTTTCTTAAACTTCATGATTTCAACACGATTTTGAAAATGTATCTTGTTGAGTTTCAAAAAGAACAACATGCATGTTTGATCACTTCTTTTTATAATGACATTTCATAAATCATTCATTTGATTCTGAAGTAATTTTACATCAAGCAAGCATTGCTGAAAAGTCTTGAGAAACTTTGCTCATGTGATTCTATGATTTCTCTTCTTGACAGTCTTTTCAATCTGTTGAAGATAGTGCATTACTGTAATCTTTACATATTTCGTGATGTAATTAAGCTTGTCATCATCTTTAATGTAGTTCATCTTGATGAAATTCAACTTTAGTTTTCTGAGAAACAACTTCAGATTCTCATCAACAATGAATTCAAACTTCTTCTTTTTTGAAAACTTATTTGAAAAGATGATCTTAGAGATGATTGCTCTCTTTTTAGAAAGATCATCATCAATGAAAGAATTCTTTATGACTTTAGCAATGATTCTTTTGCGAAACTTCGATTCAAGACAATCAGATGCATGACTTCATCATGTTAAAAAGTAATCAAAGTTCAATGTGTAAAATGCTTGATTCAGATCTTTTAACAGAATGATGTTTTTAATGAATAATGTCTTGTGTTAAGCGCACATCTTCAAATAATTCTGTTGTCTTTGCAAAATCTTTACATCATCGATAATGCTTTGAATTTCATCAAGAATAATAAATGAGAATTCATGTTTAACAACTTTCATTTTTGTCTGAAGCAGCATGCACTGTCTCTCTTTTCTTTCTACATCAACATGAGTGCTTCTGATGTCTTTGTTCAATGCTGCATGATGACGAGTCTTTAATAGATTCTTTAAACTAACGCTTGCAAAATCAGAAAATAATCAAATTGATGAGATCATGATGTTGATGATGATTGCTTGATGCTGCGCAAGATTCTTTGTTAAATTCAATCAAGATTTCTCTTTATTATTGCAAGAAATTTGATTAAACAGAGCGAGTGCAAGCTTTGTGAAGATGATAAAAGTAAATGAAGCAACGCTCTTGAAAGACATGCAAATATTGCTTTCAAGAAGTAAGATTGCAACATCAAGAAAAATCATATTTTGATCATGATGCTTGAAGAATACATTTACGATGTCAATGATGATGATTGCTTAAGTTAGAGACGCAGAAGTCTTAAGAATGAAAAGAAATTAAGATTTGTTACAAAGATTGAATGTTATATTCGAAGAATTATTGTTTGAATCAACGAATTTTTTTTTATTGTACAAACTATCATCTCTGCAATAAAGTAAAGTGTTAAAATTGTGAGTAGCTTGAGAAATGTATAGTCACACTAAAGAATATGCACATAGATAATATGATCAAATTTGATAGTAGCTTAGTAATATCTATTCATATAAAAAGTTAACACTAAACTATGAAATACAAAAGTGAATTCTTCTCTATATATTCAGAAGACTAAGCTCAAGCATTGTTAATGAGACAAGCAAGATTACATGCAACTCATGTAAAATTTCTTGAAAATTGTATGTGACTTAAACTCTTATCATCAATGAAATGTTGAAAATTGTATGTGACTTGAATTCTTGATAGACTCAGAGACTCTGAGAATCAATAATAGAAATTCTCATAGATTCAAATTCTCATCTGAGAAATTAATGATAACGTTGAAGAATAATTCTTGTGTCTGTTTTTTATTCTTTAAAGAGCTCTGACTTTCATAAATCTGAGTTCTGATACAGAAGCATTGAACTCACTGTCATTAAAAGACGAAAATTTTCCCTTTTGATCAAAATTTCTAGAACTACTTTTATACTTCAATCATCATATAATAATGAAAGATTCAAAAATTTATCATGTTTCTAAGTTAAAGAAAAGTGAGAATTATGAAACATGAAAAAAGAATATAATCAATGTCTTGAAAGTCAAAGATCTCTGAATGATCATTTTAAGAAAGCTGAAGAAATTAACATCACTGACATTCAATGTTTGAACAGCAGATAAAAAGAAGTATATCATTGATGTTCAATATTGAGAAGATAGAAACGACAGAATCAGCAATATAATTAACTTTAGCTGCAAAAAGAAACTCAGAATACATATATTTAAAGCAGATAACATCATTAAAATGTGATTTATTCTAAAGACTTAATATGAACAGTTGAATTTAATCACTTTATTTCTGACAATCAAAGAACTAACTCAATCAAAGCAGTTGAATTTCAAATTCATTTAGAACTATTTCAATTCACTTAAGTAAATTGTTATTAAGTGTGCAAACATCAAAAAAACAGTAGAATCATGAATGTTATACAATCTTTTTCTTTTAAATTTCAATGAAAGTCTAGAATCATACATTTTTAATCTGATACAGAGCATCAAGATTAATAAATTCGAACTATTAATTGATGATATGACTATCGCTTTAGTTGATCATGACAAGCGATCAAATCAAGAGAAGAACTTCAGCTTTAAAAGTATAATAGCTCAGTTTAATGACAAGAAGTTGAAGTTTTTTCGAAAGAAATCGAAGAAATGCGCTCATTGCAAGCAAGAGAATCACAGTAAACAGAATTGCTGACTTCTACATTTGAAGCTTCATTCAGATGAATGAAAGTCTTTTCAGAAAAGAAAGAATCTGATCAAAGAAGATGACTTAGAAGCTAACTTCAAAGTCAAAATAGTTAGAATAATGAAGATCATCTGTTGAGCTAACAATCACACAGATGTCTGATGAATAAACAACGAAGCTGAGAATCATGTCTGCTATGATATAAACTTGTTCAATAAACAGTCATATCAAAAGATCATTGATAACAGCATTGTTATTGCAAATAATGAGACAGTACTCATCATCAAGAAAGATTCAATTATAATTGATGTTTTGCTAAATGATGAATCAATCAAAATTTGACTAATCAATGTTTATCACTGTTCAGAACTACACTATAATTTGATGTTAATCAATCAAATGAAAGTCAAAGAGTATACATATAGTATAAAGAATAACAAATTTTGATTCATAAATTCAAAAAGTGTTGTCACTTTCGTTGACTTAAGAAACGATGTTTTTTTTATTTTATTATTTTATTTCTTTATTAAATGCATGCAGTCTATGACTATGACACTGTCTAGACGCTGTATGTATGCTAAGTTACATGTAATCTGATCAAAGTCGCTGCTTTATATCTTCTCGTTGATCAATCACATCGATAGTTTGTGCATACAAGTGCTCTTTCTCAATTCTCGTCATCGTACTTTCGTTTTTCTTTGTTCTTTCGCACTCTTCGCGTTCTACTCTTTCGTTTCTAATAGTCATTTTCTCGTCGTAATTCAAGTATTTTTCAAATACTCTAGTGTTGCGATTCTTTCAATTTTGGTGATGAACAGTGTCAATATAGTGTCTGTGTTTTTAAGCTGAGCTTTTTTCTTAAACTTTATCTGCTCTGCTCTATAATGCCTGCAGTTCAGCAGTAAATGCTTCGACGTTTGCCTTGCATTGCATATTTCATAGCATTTGTTCGAATTATTCTCTGATAATCTATGCAAATAGCTTCTGAAATAGTCATGTCTCATTTTCAGCTGAATAAAGGTTGAAAACGTTAGTCTATCGATTTTCCTCATCTCTTTTAGTGATTTATGACTTAGATTCACATTCGATATGTGCTTTTGATACTGGGTTCCCTTCTTGATGCTGCTTTTCCAGACATTTAACCATTGTAATTTCGTCTCTTTGCAAATTTGCTTTTTGACGAAGCTTATGATGATTGCTTTCGTGTTGTCAATAACTGGTAATTCTTGAGCAGCGCTTTTGACCAATTGATCTGCTTTTTCGTTCCCAATAATGCTCTTGCGACTCGATATTCACTGTATGCGAATTTGACACTGATTCTGACGTAAATTGGTCAAGTTTTGTCGTATATCATCGAATAACTTCGCATTGACGTTGCTCTTTGCGTTTAGTCTTTGCAAAGTCATTTGACTGTTCATGTACACTCAAATTTCGCTGTTTTTGAGTGCTTTTTCGCTGCATATTGCGATTGCATCGCTAATAGCTTGCAGTTTCGCTTTCGTTGTGATTATTTTGTCGTAAACGCTTGTCGCTTTGCTGTATCTGACGAATTCATGCGTGAATATCACTGTTGTTTCAGTTTCTGTTTCAACTTCTGCTATCTTTTTTCGAATTTGCGATGCGTCGATATACATCACTATGTTTTTCGTCTTTTTGGTAATTCTTTCTAATTTTCTGTAGTGCGAATTGATTGTTTCGCGAGTTTCGCTTTTTGCAAATTCGGTTTGAATTCTTGCTAAATGCTCAATTTCTTGACCTCACGATTTCTTGAAGTGAGAAATTTCGATTTCTTTTATTGAATTCAGTGTTTTTTGCACTTTGTTCAATATTCGATATATCTGCGTGAGTCTGTCTTTGCACTTCTTGACTTTTCGAGGTAAGTTTTTCTTTATCTCGTTTCAGTTCAGATATTTCGATGCGTTCAGATTTAGGTTCAATTCAATAGAGTATTGAGATGAGTACAAAATAAATGTTCTTTTTCTGATAGAGTGTTTTTTCGATAACTCAACTATTTAAATTGCATAGTTCTTGCACTTTTGATCTAATCGCATCTTCATCGACGAAATTTCGACTTCTATTTGCATAATCTCTATCGATGATGTTCAAAACACATTCAGAATTTTTCGTAATGCAGCATTTTGCAGTTTGCGAAATTTGACTAAGTAGCTTTTTTGATTATTTCATCATATTTCGGCGCCATAATCGCTAATAGACGTGACGCATGCTAGATATAACTGCTTTCCTGATTTGACATTTAGTTCTCACTCGCTATTCATTAATCTAAATAACGAGTGTAGCGTTCTTGTGACTGTCACGATTTTCGTTTGCACATGAACTTTGAAGTTGAGCTTTCGATTCAGTCAGACTTCTAGTCATTGTACGCATGTCTTTGATTTTATGACCGTGTTATTGAGTAGAATAATCATTTGGTTGAGTGTTGTCTTGTGACTTTCAAAGTGTATCAATTCAGATTTCAAGTCATCGAATTGCACTGCGTTGTTCTCAGCTCATGTGAAAGCGATTTTTGCTGCGTTTTTCAGTATTTTCACATTCTTGTCAATATTTCTTCCCTCAATGTATAGCGTCACGTCGTCAATATAGCTGAATGACTGTAAATTTTCGAACTTTGCGCGAATCTTTGAAAACAGATATCGAATATAAATTAGAAATAAAATGAACGAGATAAATGAATCTTGTGATATTTCTGTGCTTATTTTCTTTGGTTTCTGACGTTCGTCATCAAATGCTAAGCCAATAACTCGATTTTGTAAGAAACATTTTACTCAATTGATTAAATTGACTGATATTTTCAATTTAATCAATATTTTGATCAGCTGTTTCAACGCAACATGGTCAAAGACTTCTTTGACATCTAGAAGTAGACAGATAAGCGTGTTTTCTCGACTTTTCGCCATTTGCACATCATGTACTAGGTTTAGTACTGCGTCTATAGCTGATCTTTGTTTTCTGCCTTTCATTTGATCAAAATTCAGCAGCTTATCGTTAATTTCAGCTGTGTAAGACAGTTGCACTGCTACTTTGTCTAAACAGTTTAGCAGCGTAATAATTCTGTATGTCTTCGAAATTGAATAATTTGATTTGTCTGGTTTTTTCAGAATAATTTCCGTGCCTTCGCGTCATATCTTCAAATGATAGTCGTTTTCAATCAAATCTGAGTACACTAAATTGAAGATTTTCAATATAGTTTTGTACACTCGTTGTATGATTACGAATGACATATCATCTGATTTGAGTACTTTCCTGAATGCTGAGAAGTTAATAACGTGCTTGATTTTCCCTTTGATAACTTTTGATCACTGTATACTTTCGTTCGATAGTAATTCTTCATTGATTTGAATTTTCAATGATGGTGAGTACATTGCTTTCAAAAATGCCTCGCACTTTTCATTAAATTCAATCTTCAATTCTTTTTGCAAGTTTTGTATCGAAAGTAGCTTCTCGATTAGACGTGATTTAGTAAACTTGTAGGTCTGAAACACTTCTTTTTCTTCAATGTTGTTCAAAAAATTGGTTCAGAATTGGTTTTTAATCAGCTTTATTGCATCATGATACGAATTTCGCATTTGCACTACCTCTGCTCATGCGTCGTCATTTCTGCATCTTTTTCAGGTTCGCTTTTTTGATGACAACGTCTTTCGCATTTCGATGAGCTCATTGTTTCACCAGAGTTTTGATTTTGCGCATATTCGCTGTTTAAATACGAATAATTTCACTGTATTCTTGATGCATTCAGTCAAATAAATGACTTTTGCTTCTAAACTTGTGATTCTTTGCATCTTGACTATTATTTTGTCTTTCGCCTTTTGCAAATGCTCATCAAAGTCTTTTCAGTCGGCTTTTTGCAGATTGTATGACGCGTTCAGCGAATTTTCGACCAACTTCACTTTTTTCGTAACTATTGTAAATAGAATTACTTCATGATTGAATTCTGTGTTTGCATTCTCGTCTATATGTCAATTCTTGATATGATTGCGCATATTCTTTGATGCAAATGCTAAATCAAGTACTGAGCTTGACTGATCTGAATAGCTGTGATATGTGTTTATATCAGAAGTGTTAATCAGGTCGCATTTATGTAAATTTACCCACTTTATTAACGCTTTCGTTCTAATAGAGTTTGAAATTTTTGCGTTTCACCAGCTATGATGTGCATTAAAGTCTTCGACGATAATAACTTTTTGCTCAGAATTTAGCATAACTTTTGCTAATTCTCGCTCAATCGTGTATAATTGCTCATCATCTGCGTTTTGTGACTTTTCGTTGTAAATATTGAACAATAAAATTTCTCTCTGAATTTTATTGTTCGTTATTGATATCGCTTGCATATCTTCGCTATTGACTATGTCTGATCTTGATGTGCATGTAAATTTCTTTGCGTTTTTCGCAACAAATATCAGTACTCTGACACGAGTATTCTGAACATTTGATTTGATG